>Ga0081474_124645_pt1 | contig 19734 bp, 17 predicted proteins | sample OneHunmetagenome_2_FD_70978 | JGI IMG/M metagenome (GOLD analysis project Ga0081474, IMG submission 70978) | Ferrous microbial mat communities from One Hundred Spring Plain, Yellowstone National Park, USA v2 (version 2) | ecosystem: Environmental > Aquatic > Non-marine Saline and Alkaline >... | reverse complement strand
AAAGCACTACAAAAACATTTGTCGTTTATTATAGAAAGTGAAAAGGGTAAGTCAGTTTCTCAACAACCTGTAAACCAACGGAAGGAACAGGTGAGAGGTTCTGCTTATGCTGGACACAAAAACTGGCAAGTTCTTTTCACAGCCCTTGCCTTCTCTTGCCTTGAGAGTTATAGAGACTTTTCTCCCTTGAAAAGGGTAATGATTTCAAGGGATTGGGCAAGAATGGTAAGTAGGTTAGTTCCTGTGCTTGGTACAGGGACTATGATACTTCCAAAATACCGCCTGTTGGGGTCGGAAGTGTCTGAAATGGCGGAATACAAATACCCCAACTCAAGCTGTGCAGAGCAATACAGTTCTGTACAGTTTGGTTGACCAGGCGATATGGATTTAGAGACCCAAAACATTTACACAAGCCAAGAAATTCAAAAGTTAAATTTGATGCCACTAAGAGATATTGTTGTATTCCCTGGAATGGTTATACCACTTTTTGTGGGAAGACCATTTTCTGTAAGAGCTATAGAAGATGCTTTTAAACACAATAAGCTTATGTTTTTTGTACTACAAAAAGATAGAGACCAAGAAGAGCCAAAGTCTCTAAATGATCTATATAAAATAGGTACTATAGTCAAAATACTAAGGGCAGTTCCCCTAGAAGATGGTAGACTTAAGATATTAGCCCAAGGTTTGGAAAAAGGTGAGCTCAAAGCTTTAGAAAAAGTAAACAACATTTATGTTGCAGATGTTTTGCCTATAAAAGAAGAAATAATAAAAATAGATGATTTACCACCAAAAGAAAAGGCTTATGTAAATTCCATAAAAGATCTAATAGAAAAAGCTGTCAATTTGGGTAAGCAAATAATACCTGATTTTGTAGGAATAGTTAGGGAAACCGAAGAGTTAGATAAATTTTTAGATCTTGTAGCTTCTATACTTGATTTAAAAGCCCAAGATGCTCAAAGCATATTAGAAATTACAGATCTTAAGAAAAAGCTTGTTAAAATTCATGATTTGCTTCTCTCGGAAGTTGGCATATTGGAGTTACAAAATCGCATAAAAAATAGTGCCAGAGAAAAAATGGAAAAGGAGCAAAAAGAATACTATTTAAGACAGCAGATGAAAGCAATACAAGAAGAGCTTGGAGAAAGCGATGATAGGCAAGCAGAGATAAAAGAATATTTAGAGAAATTAAAAAAATTAAAAGCACCAAAATCTGTAAAAGAAGATATAGAAAAACAGATAAATAGATTATCCAAGATGTATCCAGAATCAGCAGAGAGCACAGTCATAAGAACATGGCTTGATTGGATTTTTGAACTGCCTTGGAACAAAAAAACTAGAGATATTTTTGATATAGAAAAAGCCCAAAAACTTTTGGATAAAGACCATTATGATTTAGAAAAGATAAAAGAGCGTATAATAGAATACTTATCTGTTAGAAAACTTACAAAGGGTAAGGGCTCTAAGTCTACAATACTTTGTTTCATTGGACCACCGGGCGTTGGTAAAACATCTTTGGGGCAATCTATAGCAAAAGCCACAGGAAGAAAATTTGTAAGGATTTCTTTAGGTGGCATAAGAGATGAAGCAGAAATAAGAGGCCATAGACGAACATACGTAGGGGCTATGCCAGGGCGTATAATTCAAGCTATAAAGCAAGCTGGCGTTAAAAATCCTCTTATTATGCTTGATGAGATAGATAAGCTGTCTGTGTCTTTCCAGGGAGATCCAGCGGCAGCTCTTTTAGAGGTGTTGGATCCAGAACAAAATAAGTCCTTTATGGATCTTTACATAGGGCATCCTTTTGATCTTTCGGAAGTGCTTTTTGTAGCAACTGGTAATAGAGTAGATACTATACCACAACCTCTTTTAGATAGAATGGAAGTGCTTTATCTTTCAGGGTATTCTGAAGAAGAAAAGCTTCATATAGCAAAAAATCATTTGTTACCTGCAATCATAAAAGATCACGGCTTTAAAGAATCAGAAGTGAACATAGAAGATGAAGCTATATTAGAAGTTATTAGAAGTTACACAAGAGAAGCTGGCGTTAGAAACCTAAAGCAAAAGTTGGCATCTTTATTGAGAAAATTGGCCGTTAAAAAGCTAAAAGGCCAAAAACCGCCTTTTGTGATAAATAAAGCTGCCGTTAAAGAGCTTCTCGGTGTACCTCGTATTATCAGAGAGAAAGAAGAATTAGAGCAAGCCATTGGTCTTGTTACGGGCCTTGCTTGGACCGAGGTAGGTGGTGAAATAATGTATATAGAAGTTACAAAATTAAAAGGCAAAGGGGCTCTTATACTGACCGGTTCTTTAGGAGATGTTATGAAAGAATCTGCCCAAGCTGCTTTTTCTTATATAAAATCTAAAGCAGATCAGTATGGAATAGATAGCTCCTTATTTTCAAAATATGATGTGCATATACACGTTCCAGAAGGCGCTGTGCCAAAAGATGGTCCGTCGGCTGGCATTGCTATAGCTACTGGTATATTGTCGATATTTACAGAAAAGCCAGTAAGACTTGACGTGGCTATGACAGGCGAGGTTACTTTAAGAGGAAGGGTCTTACCCATAGGTGGTGTGAAAGAAAAAATTCTTGCTGCAAAAAGAGCCGGTATATACGAAGTTATATTACCATCAAAAAACAAAGTTGAAGTAATGGAAGATTTGCCAGATTATGTGAAAGAAAAAATGCAATTTCACTTTGTAGATCATCTAGATGAGGTATTTAAAATTGTTTTTAAGAATAACATTGTAAATCAAAAACCTAAAAAAAGTTCTAATTCTAAAAAAGCTAAGGAGAAGTCTTGATACTAAGCGATAGAACCATATTGGACTACATAAAGAGCTCAAAGATTATAGTAGAACCTTTTGACGAGTCTTCATTACAGTGCTCTTCTTTGGATCTAAAACTTAGTAATTCTATAGCTTTTTACGAAGATTTGAATATTATAGATATTAAAAGCCCTATAAAGGCAAAAACTGTAACTTTTGAAGAATATTTTATTATAAACCCCGGCGAATTTTTGTTGGCTTCTACCATAGAATATATAAAACTTCCAGAATTTATAACAGCTTTTGTAGAAGGAAGAAGCTCCTTGGGGCGTCTTGGGCTTTTCATAGAAAATGCTGGTTGGGTAGATGCTGGATTTGAAGGTCAAATTACATTAGAGCTTTACAACGCCAACAAATACCCTATTAAGCTTTATAAAGGCATGAGGATATGTCAGCTTGTTTTTGCTAAACTCGACAAAATACCAAGCAAAGTTTACAGAGGCAAATACTTATGTCAAAAAGGGGCTACACCTTCAAAGATTTTTATGGATTTTGATAAGAAGTAGCGTATATGCTGTTATGATTTTGAAGCCATATGAGTGCATGATATACTTTATAAGCGTAAGAAGGTCTTCCGTTGTAATGCCAAATAGCCTGCCAACTAAGCCCATACCTATCTACAAGCTCTCTTAAAAGTTTAGCGGATACATCAAGGTTATAACAAGGGTCTAACAGAGCGTAAGGGTCCAAACCCCATCTTTTTATATTCATTATATTTATTTGAGCTATTCCTACATCAAAGTTATAGCCATGCCTAAGCAAATAATTTAGCACTATTTTAGCTTGGTATTTATTCTTTGGATAATATTCTTTTATACTCCTACCATTGGCATTAACATTTATTGCATAGGGATTAAAATCACTCTCAACTTTTGCTATGGCATAAAGGAGTTTCACATTTACACCGTACTTATTTGCAGCCTGTTCAAAGCAATAGTTATATTTAAAAGCATATACATTTTTAGTATAAAAGCCAAAAACAATAAAAAACATTGCCAAAATTATACTTATGTTAAAACTTTTCATATCAAATATTATAATAAATTTTCTGAAGGTTTGCCCAAATATCCTTGCTTAAAATCTATATAAGCAGCGATGAGAGCTTGTAATATCTTTTAATTTTAGACAAACTCTGGAAATCTTCCAGTTGTTTTTTTATTGCAGCTACTAAGATAGACACAAACCTTGCTATTAGCAATATAAAAACGCTTTAGTTTTTTCAATTTAAGCATACTAAAATAAAAATACAAATATAAGTTATACACACTTGGTTACTACACGTTAACCAAGGATCCTAAATCTCTTATCTCTTTTTGTTCTTTTGTGCTCATATTTTTTAATATATAAACACCTTTTTGCAACTCTTCCGGGCCAATGATTAAGGTGTATGAAGCACCTAACTTATCGGCTATTTCGAGCTTTTTCTTTAAATTTGAGCCTTTTGATATAAGTTCTACTCTTTTGCCTTTTTCTCTCAGTATGTTTACAACTTTTAAAGCTTCTAATACTGTGTTTTCTATATAAACCACAGCATATAAATCTTCTTTGTATTGGGATTTTAAAAACAACATAATACGCTCTATACCAGCAGCAAAACCCACTGCGGGTGTTTTTGGACCACCCAAACTTTCTACTAAATTATCATATCTTCCACCGGCTAAAAGGGTAAGATTATCTTTTACAAATTCAAACACAGTTTTTGTATAATAATCTAAACCCCTCACAAGACATGGGTTTTCTTTATAAGGTATTCCAAAAGAATCCAAATAGGTTTTTAGACTTTTATAATGATTAGAACACTCTTCACAAAGATAATCAAGCATCATTGGAGCTTCTTTTGTAAGATCTTTGCAGGTTTCAACTTTACAATCCAAGACCCTTAAAGGATTTTTAAAGCGCCTTTCCTCGCAATCTTTACATAGTCCTTCGATATCTTTAAGATAATTTGTTAGAGCTTCTCTATATTTTGGCCTACATACGGGGCATCCAATAGAGTTTATTTCAAGGGTTATATCTATGTTTAGTTTTTTAAAAGCATCAAAACAAAGGTTTATTATTTCAAAATCGGTAGTTGGATTATCAAGACCTAAAACCTCACAACCTATTTGATGGAATTGGCGTTTTCTACCAGACTGAGGTCTTTCATATCTAAACATAGGCCCTTCGTAAAAAAGCTTTAGGAAAGGTTTTTTATACAAAAGTCCATGTTCTACCACTGACCTCACCACTCCAGCTGTGCCTTCTGGTCTTAATGCCAACACTCTCTTGCTCTTATCTTCAAATACAAACATCTCTTTTTGAACGATGTCTGTAATTTCACCCACGCTTCTATCGAAAAGCTCTTTGTATTCAACTATAGGAAGAATTATTTCTTCAAAATTGTAAACTTCAAAAAGCTTTCTAAAAGTATCTGTTATATACCTAAATTTCTTAGCTTCTTCAAAAAAGATATCGTCAAATCCTCTTATAGCTTTTATGTTTTCCATACTATACCCAAAGAGGTATATCTTGAGCTGGATTTGAAAGAGCCCTTAGATTACCCATCTTCATAGACTCTATATCAAACTTGGTAAGCGGTTTTTTTGTTCTCATAAAGTGATGCATTAAAACACCTGAAGATTCTAAGCCAATACCACCCATTTTTATTTCTTTTGAAGGTAAAAATCTATTTCTTGGGTTTAGCTTTATTGGCCTTTTATAACCTACAAATTGATATCCATATACCAAATCATCTTTTATGAAAATCTTGAAAAACACCCCGTCTTTTTCAAACGTAAAAGATCTCTCGGCATCTTCAAAAAGACCGCCAGAGCCAGCCGTTACCTTTTTTGTTTTAACAGCATTGTAATCAACGCTTCCAGTGTTTATGACCTTTTTACCAGCCATGTTAAACCCAGCCACATAACCCTCTTGCACAGCAGCAGGAAAAAGAGCTATCCATCTATGGCGACCCCATATATCAACACTCGAACATATATCACCTGCAGCGTACAAGTCTTTTGCAGATGTTTCTTGATACTCATTTGTAAGTATACCACCTACAATTCTTCCGTTTTCTTTGTGTATTTCTACATTTTTAACTATATTTATGCTTGGTCTTACTCCCACAGACATTATTACCATATCGGCATTTATTTCAAAGCTATTGTCGCTTGAAAGCTTTTTTACCAACACAGACTTTACTTTTCCATCTTTTCCTTGAATGGCTATTACCTGATGCCCAGTATAAAAATTTATACCTTCTTTTTCTAAAGCTTGTTGATAAATGTAAGACATTTGATGATCCAGCATTCTTGGAAGTATTCTATCAAATATCTCTATAACATGCACTCTGTATCCCATATGCAAAAGCGTCTGGGCATCTTCTACGCCTATTGGACCTGCTCCTATGATAACGATGTTTTTAACATCGTTTCTTTTTAGGTAATCTTTTATTTTATGAACATCTGGTAAACTTTTAGCACTAAACACACCTTCTAAATCTACACCTTCTATAGGAGGTATAAAGGAATAGGTACCTATAGCCACAAGACACTTATCGTATTTATATGTCTCACCGCTTTTGGTTTTTAGGCTTTTAGCATCTGGATCTATTTCTACTATTGGAGTCTCTAAAAGGATATCAACGTTATTTTTTTTATAAAACTCGAAGCCACCTTTAAAAAAAAGAGCCTCTTCGCCAATATCTTCTCTAATTACGTTTTCCATACAGTTTGGAGCATAAGCTGGAAAACTCTCGGCGGAAAAAAGTGTTATCGGAACCTCTTTATCTACTTTTCTTATAGCCTCTACGGCGCTAACCGCCGCAGGGCCGTTTCCTACTATTACAATCATTTTGTACTTAAAATATATTCAATAATTGTTCTCACGCCAAAACCTGTGCCACCCTTTGAATAATATTTGTATTCTTTTTCTGTAAAAGCTGGTCCTGCTATATCAAGGTGAGCCCATTTTATACCTTCTCCAATAAACTCTTGCAAGAACATAGCAGCTGTTATAGCACCGCCGTATCTTCCACCTGTGTTTTTAATATCCGCCACAGGAGATTTTATCTTCTCTCTTAGGTTATCATCGTCTAATGGCAGTTGCCACAACCTTTCACCGGTTTTTTTGGAAAGCTCTAAAAGCGTATTCCCTAAATCTTGGTCATTTACAAAAAGCCCTGCAGTAAATTCACCAAGCGCTACAACACAAGCACCAGTAAGGGTAGCCATATCTATTATGACATCAGGTTTTTGTTCAGAAGCATAAGATAATACATCTGCCAGCGTTACTCTACCCTCTGCGTCTGTATTGTCTATCTCAGCGGTTTTACCGTTTCTAAACACTATTATATCATCTGGTCTATAAGCTTTGCCATCTGGCATATTCTCAGCTGCTCCTATGAACCCGTGCACTTCAACATCTGGTTCAAGCTTTGCTATAGCTCTCATAATGGCTATTGTATTACAAGCTCCAGATTTGTCTAACTTCATAGTTCTCATATAATCACCAGTTTTTATATTTAACCCACCGCTATCAAAGGTAAGCCCTTTACCCACTATAGCAAGTTTCTTTCTATTCTTCTTATTTTTCTTAGGTTTATATATTATGTGTATAAACCTTGGAGGTGTTTCTGAGCCTTTACCCACCATCCAAAGACCGTTCATACCTTGCTCTTGAATCCATTTTTCATCGTATACATGGACTTCTAAACCAACTTTTTCACATTCTTCTTTTGCTATATTAGCAAGCGTTATAGGATTTATAACACATCCGGGCTCATTTACAAGGTTTCTTGAAAAAATTTGAGCATCGGCTACTATACTACCGATATTTATATCCTTTTGATCACCGTTTAATATGTTGATAGCTTCTACTTCAAACTTTTCTTCTTTGTCTTTGGTTCTGTACTTATCAAAATTATAGTTTCCTAATAATAGCCCCTCTGTAATAGCTCTTGAATATTTTGTATCAGCTATTAACACAGCTTTAGATATCTTATCCTTTTTTAGCTTTGCGCTTGCTTTTGCTGCCACTTCTCTATACACGTCTTCTGTAATTTTATCTGGCTCTCCTAAAGAATATATATAAGTAATAGGATCTATAAGTTTAATAAATTCTCCTTTTTTACCTTTAAATCTCTCCACTTCCATTGTTTTTTCTATAGTCGGTTTCAAGCTTTTAAAATTTTTAATATGTTTTTCTAAAAGCTCCAAAGAAGTCCCTTCTATTAGGAAAACTTTTACATCTTCTGGTTTTACGTTTTTAACAGAGTTTACAAGCATAGCATTACCATTAAAACCAAACCTAACATATCGGTTTGGGCTGAGGTATTTCTATCCCGCCATTATAGTGTGTCCATGCCTCAGCAGGCGGTATTTGGACTATATACATATATTATGCACTAAGTTTAAGCTGATGACTTAAGACTTTTTTCATATTTTTAATGGCTTGTCTTATACGCTTTTCATTTTCTACTAAAGCAAACCTAACATATCCTTCTCCCATCTCACCAAAACCCACACCGGGAGAGACAGCCACTTTAGCTTCTTTTAATAGATACATAGAAAAATCCAAAGAATTCATATTAATAGAAGAAGGTATTTTGGCCCAGACAAACATACCAGCTTTTGGCGGTTTTACATGCCATCCCATATCGTTTAGACCTTTTACCAATACATCCCTTCTTCTTTTATAAATATCCCTATTTTTTTCTACAAAAGAGTAATCTCCATCTAACGCTTTTATAGAAGCCACTTGAATTGGTGTGAAAAGACCATAGTCTAAATAGCTTTTAAGATGAACAAGGTTCTTGACAAGTATTTCGTTGCCTACCATAAAAGCTACCCGCCAACCAGCCATTGAAAAGCCCTTAGACATCGAATAAAGCTCTACAGCTATATCTTTGGCTCCTTCCACTTGAAGGATAGACGGTGGTGTATATCCATCAAAACCAAGATCAGCATAAGCAAAATCGTGTATGAGCCATATATCTTTTGATTTTGCAAAAGCTACAACTTCTTTAAAAAATTCAAGGCTAACAGTAGCCGTTGTGGGATTGTGAGGAAAGCTAAGCACTATGGCTACTGGTTTTTTGAGGCTATTTTTAACTAAATTAAAAAGATTTTCAAGGTATTTGTTTTCAAAATCTTCTGAATCTGGCTCTTCTATATTTATGCTTATGACATTGCCTCCACTTATAATGGGTGCATAATAGTGTATAGGGTATGTGGGATTGCTTACTACAATGCTGTCTCCTGGTGATAACATAGCAAGCATAAGATGGGAATAACCTTCTTTTGCTCCCATTGTCATTACAACTTCTCTATCTTTGTCTAAATCTACACCGTATCTTTTTTTATAAAAACTCGCTATAGCCCTTCTTAGACCTGGTATGCCTTTTGACGCTGAATAACCATGCACATTTGGTTTTCTGGCAGTCTCACAAAGTTTTTCTATAACTTCTTGATTTGGGGGCAAATCTGGGTTTCCCATACCCAAGTCTATAACGTCTTCATTATTTTTCCTCATGTTTGTTTTTAACTCATTTACCACAGCGAACACATATGGCGGTAAACTTTTAATACGCGGAAACATCCAATTATCCATCTTCGTTCTCCTCTTCTAACTCTTTGCATCTTATGCACATGCTTGTGACAGGTCTTGCTTTTAACCTTTCGTAAGGTATTTCTGCTCCGCATACTTCACAATACCCGTAAGTACCATTGTCTATTTTTGAAAGCGTATATTCAATCTTTTTAAGTAGTTTTGTTTCTCTATCAGTGGTTCTATATCGTAAAAGCCTAGAACCTTCAAGGCCTCCTCTATCTAACTCGTCCCCGCCTGAAAAAGTAACGTCTTCTACATCGTCTATCTGCTTTTCAAGTCTTTCTATTATCATATTTTTTTGCTCTTGTAAAATCTTCTTTAGCTCTTCTAACTGCTCCTCTGTTAAATGCATAAACCACCTGTATTAATAATATAACACCTATTTACCCACCTACAAGTATTTCTTTTTCTTCGTCCTCTGATACTTTGTCGGTGTACTCAAACATCTTAGCGCTCAACTCTTCTATCTTGTTAAGCTCATTTAGTATCTCCTCTTTGTAGTCAAATAGGTCTTTACCAGCAGTTATCTTGGACACTATCTCATAAACTAAGGCGTGGAAGTCTTTGTGAAGTTCACCAAGTGTTTCAAAATCTTTATATTTTCTAAATCTATTTGCTTCTTCCGAATTGTACCATACACCGCATTCGCAGTGATTTTCATCCTGATATTCAAATGTGAGCTTATTTAGATAAACTGAGGTGAATATCTTGTGCTTGAAGATTATGTGGCTTATTTTTTTGGAAACCATTCCAGATACGTCGGATAGATATAAAACAAGCTTTGTGTTATATTCAGCGGATTTATCAAATTCTTCTATTACATCTTTTAATTTATCTATAGATTTTGTAGAAGCGTAAGCGTTAGACACCATCTCATTTATGCGCTTGGATGTCTCCTTGCTGTAGATCTGAAGCTCCGTTATAACTTTTGCAATATCATCCGTGGCTTTTTGAGTTTTTGTGGAAAGCTTTCTTACTTCATCCGCCACCACTGCAAAACCTCTTCCCTGTTCACCAGCACGAGCTGCTTCTATCGCAGCATTTAAAGACAGCATATTGGTTTGATCGGCTATTTCTCTTATAGTTGTTAAAATCTTTGTAATATTCTCCGTTTTTGATATAAGCGTTTGAATAGACTCATTAGAACTTTTGATATCTTCTAAAATATTTTCTAAATCCTTTACCACATCCTCTACATCTTTGGTGGCGTCCTTTGATAGCTGAGAGGTTTGTAAGCTTTGATCTTTTATAACGTTTAGCTTTGTAAAAATATTTTTTATATCTTTTTCTATTAACTTCAGGTTGGAAGATATCCCTCCACCTATTTTAGAAAGTTCTTGAGAAAATTTTGCTCTTTCCATAAATCTTTCGTTTTCTTCTATTAAATTTAAAAGCTCTTTAAACCCCTTGGCTACCTCAGAAAAACTACCTTTGAATATAGACTCATCTATTTTTACATCGGTGTTTTTACTAGATGCGGCTTTTATTATATTTGTTAAATCTACGATAAAGTTTTCTATTTGATTTAGTAAATTGTTAACGCTTTCTCTTAAGAGCTCTAATTCTCCAGCATCATGAGTGGTTATTCTATTTGTTAGCTCACCATTAGAAGCTTCTTTTAATACGTTGGCAGTATCTTTTATAAACGATTGGATTTTCCTTATATTTACAAAAATAAACCATGCTGCTAAGAAGTTAAAAATATTTAAAACCCTTGCTATATCAAACAAACCATATTGGTAAATCTCTACTATCAAAGATATAGCAAATATTACTATAGATAGTATGTTAGCATACTGAATCTTTTCAAGCGATGATAACCTTTTCATAAAAATTATTATATCATGAAAGATTTACCTTCCTAAAGCAGGAAATGCTAACTGTATTCCTTTTATAATAAACTGCATAGCCAAAGACATCTGAATTATACCCATAAGCCTTGATAAGATGTTGATACCAATTTTACTAAGCATTTTGACTATTTTGTCTACGCTTTTAAAAACTAAAAACACTCCTATACAGGCCACTAAAATACTAAAAATCAACAATACATGGTAAAATACGCTACGGTAAGAGGATGCTATTGTTATAACAGTGCTAATAGCACCAGGTCCTGCCAAGAGGGGTATTGCTATGGGTACTATGGCTATATTTTCTTTTTGTTCAGCCTCTTCAAGTTCTTGATTGGAAGCTCTTTCTCTATGGGGCTGGCCAAATATCATATTTATAGATACAAACGATAGTATGATACCACCGCCTATTTGAAAAGCTCCAAGACCTATACCAAATATTTCAAACAAAAGATCGCCAAACAACACAAAAAATATCAAAGTAAGACCAGCGTATATGGAAGATGTTTTAACCACATAAGACAAGTCCTCTTTTGCATAGCCTTTTGTGAGGCTTACAAGCACCGGCAAAGCACCAAAGGGATTTAGGATAGCAAAAATAGATATGCTAAATTTTATTTAAAATAAATTATGTCAATTGCCTGCTTTCTGTCCATTTGAGTTTATTGTAAGATATTATATGTAAAAATACAAGTATAAGATAGGTAAATGCCAATTTTGTATAAGTGGAAGAAACATTTATATGTAGATGGTGTATTGGTAAATATTTTATTAAAAGCAAAGCATAGACAATATCCAACAAGAGTACTGCTAAAAACAGCTTTTTGTTCATTTTCCTCAAAAACATTGCTATCGCAAAAATGGGAAATATGTATATGTAAGGATGGTATTTTGCTACAAAATCAAAAAAAACATCGGCTTTTCTAACACTTACCAAGATGGTAAGTACAAGCCCCACCGCGCTGTATAGTATCCCCATTGGATAAAGCTTGTTGGTTTTTTCTTTTAGGCTTTTAATATGAATAAAAATAAGTAAAACAGGTATCACATACAAAAGCAAAAACAGATATCCCGTATCGTAAGATGATACCTTGATGTAATTTATAACATCATGTCTTATGCTCTTTGTAAAAGCCTCAAACAAGGCAAGTATTGAAAACAACATGGATATAGCCGGGATGATATATACTTTAGGTTTCATTGTTTTGTCCTTTTTTAGAAAGTAAATAATAAAACGTTGGTACATAAACCAAGCTTAAAAACGTACCTAAAAGAAGTCCACCTATAGCCACTGCTGCCAAAGGAGCAAGTCTTTCAAGTCCTATAGCCCATTCTAAGGCTATTGGTATCATACCCACTGCTGTACCAAAGGCTGTCATCAAAACAGGCCTTGTTCTTAGTCTTATACTTTCTGATATGGCTTGTTTTAAATCCATACCCTCTTTTTGACGCTCTTGGATAAAATCTATAAGAAGTATTGAGTTTTTAACTATTATGCTTCCTAAAAGCACAAAACCCATAATAGCTGGTAATGAGCCATGTTTATCCATAATAAGAAGTGCCCAAGCACCGCCTATTGCAGCAAGGGGTATCGCAAGTATGATAGCAAGAGGGGATCTCCAAGAACCAAACACGGGTACAAGCACCAGATAAAGAAGCACTATGCCTATACCTATGGCTTTTGCCATCCTACCCATAGAATCGCTCATCATGGATATATCGCCAGTTTGTTCCATTTTTACATCTGGTGGGAGTTTTATGTGTAGTTTCTTAAATTCTCTGTCAAAACTATTCATTATATGAGTGATTGGATATGTAGATCTATAACCATAAAGATCGAGGGTATACTCCATAGCTTGTCTTGTGATAACGGTGGGTTGACGACTTACTACAAAATGCCCAAAAGCTTCCAATGGTATAAATCCATCTGGTGTTTTGATAGGATAAGTTTTAAACTTAAAAAGCCTGTCCCTATCTTGAGGATAGGATATAACCCTTATGAGATATCCAGTTTGATTTGGTATTGTGAAAACAGATGAAACCACACCGCTAAGCCCCTGAGCTACCTGCGATGCTACGGCAAAAGGAGTAGTATGATAAAATGCACATTTTTGCTTATCTATCTTAAAATCATATTCCAAAGCGTTCATATCCCAAGATCTCGAGTAGGATTTTAGACCTTTGGTACGAGCAAGTACTTTCATAATCTCATTACCCGCTTCGTTTATAGCGCTCAAAGATGGGCTAAAAAGTGTTACATCGAGGTTAGCGGTTATAGAAGAAACTGCTGTAGCACCATAATCATAAACATCCGCATACTCAACATCCGGAAGCGTATGTATAAAATTTCTTATCTCATCTTCAAGTTGCCACAAAGTTTTTGTCCTTTTGAAGCGATTTATAAAATGAATGGTCATTGAAGCTTGGTACGGCGTACCACCACCCACTGTAAAAACACCTGGTTCTGTACCTATGGCTATGGATGTGGTTTTTGTAACGTATCTACCGTCTGATTTTAAGCTATATATGTATCTTTCTATCTTGGCGGTTTCTTCATCTACTTTGTATATAGATGTGTTTGGATAAAATGTTACTTTTGCTATAGCAATACCAGTATCCATAGGCGGCATAAGGTCCCTTCCTTCTAAAGGCAAGATATCTCTCATGCTTATGACAAAAAGAAGCACTCCCAAAATCATGAAAACCCTCATAGCCATTTTGTTGTTTATCATAAGAGCGTTCCAGCTTATATAAAAGCTCTTAAGAGGGTTCAGTATCTTTTCTACAACGTTGTTTATAAATGTCTCAAAGGGTAGTTTTTTACCTTCAGATTTTAAAAACCTAACACTAACAATAGGTATAAACGTTATAGAAACAACATAAGAAACAAGCACTGCTATTATAAGCGTTCCAGCCAAAGGTCTAAATATGCGTTCAGGATAGCTTCCTACAAACAAAAGTGGCAAAAGCACTATAGATGTAGCCAAAGTCCCGGCAAACACCACAAGCATAACCTCTTTGGTACCATCAATTGCCGCTTGTAACGGGCTTTTATTAAGCTCTACATAATGCCTTTCTATATTTTCAAGTATAACTATAGCATCATCTACAAGCATGCCAAGTGCAAGGATTATAGCTGTAAGGGTAACCAAGTTAAACTCTATACCAAGTATCCACATAATACCTATGGTACCAGCGTAAACAAAAGGTATTGACATAGCAGAGATCAAAGTCATCCTAAGATCTGCTAAGAATATAAATATCACCAAAGATGTAAATATAATTGCATCTCTTAGAGCTTCAAACATGTTGTCGTTTGATAACTCTATTAGTCTTTTTTGAGAATCAGCTACTTGTATGTTTAGTTCTGGAAACTCGTTTCTTAATTTTGGCAAAAGCTTATAAACCGCATCTATAGTGGTAAGAGTAGCTCCTCCGTAAGGCCTTTGTATAGCTAAGGCTATAGCCTGATGCCCATTTGCTCTATACATGGATCTTGGGTCTTGGATAGCGTATTTGACGGTGGCGATATCTTTTAGGGCTATATTGGGTGTTATATATATGTTTTTAATTTGATTTAAGCTCTTTGCTTCAGTTTTTAGCTTAAATACATATTGGGAGTTTTTGTTTAATATAATACCCATGGGGACATCTTTGTTGGCAAACTTAACAGCATCTATAACATCTGAAACGCTTAGATGATAAGAGGCGAGCTTTATAGGGTCTATTTCTACATCTATCTCTTTTTGATAACCCCCAAACACATCTACATTTGACACGACACCTGTTCTAAGAAGAGAGGGTTTTAGATAGTTATCTGCTATATACCTTACGTCTGCAAGAGATAAGTTTGTACCCTTTTTAGGCCATACGCCTAATACTACCACCGGTGGGGTGTAAGAGGTGATGGGATATATGGCTGGTTCTTGGATATCTGAAGGAAGTAAGCTTCTTATCTTTGTGATAGAGTTTGCCACGTCTGTTTCTGCTTGGCCTATGCTTTTACCGTAATGAAACTCTGCAGTGACTACAGAAAGCCCATCCTGAGAAGCAGAAAACACCCTTCTTACTCCATCTATAGTATAAAGCTCTCTTTCTATCACAGAACTAACGTGATCGGCTACATATTTAGCAGAAGCACCGGGTTCTATGGTAACCACTGCCACTTGAGGCCTATTGGAAGGTGGAAACAAATCCCTTGGGAGTTCAAAATATCCAATGATCCCAAGAAAAAGCGCCACTATAAGAGTAGCAAAAACTGCGTGAGGCTTTTTTATATAGTAGTTTATCATTTTGAGCCCTCTGTTAGGACTTTTTGTCCTTCTTGGATGGATAGCATCTCAGATCTATTTGCTATGCCAAGCGTTACATTTGGAGGTATATCTTTTGTACAAAAATACTCGTCGTTTCTTGCAATTGGTGTAAAAGCTGCCCAATGGACTTTGTTGTTTATTATCTCAAGAGCATAATAGCCTTTTGATGTATGATTCACTGCATTTTTTGGTATAAGAGTAGCGCTACACTGGCCTTTTGTAAGCTCTGTCTTTACATACATATCTGGGATTGCACCTATGGTGTTTTGATCTAAATATAGTTTTATGCTTACCATATTGTTTTGGGCTTTTGGTATGATAGTTTCTACTGTGGCATTTTGAGTTTTTCCATTTAGTTTTATGGTTTCTACATCACCTACTTTTACATAATTTACAAAGTCTTGTGGCACATCCACATAAACCTCATACTTACCATCGGTGCCTTCCAAATCAAGGATTGGTTTTCCGGGTATAGCCAAATTCCCCTCTTTTAAATAGCGCTTTGATACTATACCATCAAAAGGAGCTACAATAGTTGTATATTTTAGATCATCTTCTAAAGCTTTTATTTGATTGTCAATGCCCATCATTGTCTGTGAGAGCTCTTCTATTTGATTTATAGTAGCCTCATATTGGGACTTTGCCTCTTGATATAGATCTTGGGATTTTTCAAAAGCCTCTTCTGATATAGCATCGTGATGATAAAGCACAGTGTCTCTTTCATATATCTTTTTTTGGTTCTGGTATTTGGTTTTTAAAGCTTCTAAATTTCTTTTTAAAGCTTCTTGTTGGAAAGCTATGGATGCTTGGTTATTTTTTAAAGCGTTTATATTGGAAGCTATATTTGAGTCGTCTAATTTTACCAACAAATCTCCTTTTTTAACCTTTGTGCCTTCTTTAGCCACATAGAGGATATAAGCACTCACCCTCGATGCTATACTTGCCTCGTTTTTTGGTTCAAATCTACCCAAAAATGTTTCTTTATCAGCTATTGTTCCCTCTTTTGTCGTTGCGGTTTTTAATACGATGGGATATGCCTTTGCCGCTTTTTCATTTTCTATATACTCTTTTCTTTTTATAAAAGCGTAAATAGCTAAAACTATCACAAGAATAGCTATAACAATACCAACTGCTCTAGCTTTCATAACTTCTCTCCTAACACGTAATCCATATATTTTTGCATGAGATAAAGGGTATATTTATTTTTATACATATCTGCGAGTGTGTTGTAGAAGTTTGCTATCGCCAAAAGAGTATCATACATATCCCCAGCACCAGTTTTATACTTTAGCTCTTCTATCTTCATCACCTCTTCTGCGTAAGCAAGCGCTTTTTGAGAAGCTCTTAGGTTTTCTTTTGCGGAGTTTAATTTTGAATACGCATCTACCACCTCTTTTCTTATATCAAGGGCGGTTTGATCGTAGTCTTTTTTTGTATTTAGGTATTCTTTTTGAGTTGATAGTATATCAAAATACCTTTTCCCAAAATCAAATATTGGCATAGATGCTATAAGGTTATAACTCCATTGAGGCTCTTCGGCACCGCCACCTATGATTTTTGAATATGTGTAGTTAAAATAAATATTTGGTAGATATGAGCTCTTAGCTAAGAAAAGCTTTCTTTTGGCAATATATTCGTTTTCCTTTGCCACTTTTAACTCATATCTGTTTTTTAGGGCTATATTTATAAGTTGTTCTAAATTTCCAAAATGCTCTTCTTTGTACTTGATAGGTTCAAAATGCCAATCTATGGATTTTAAACCTGTTAGCGTGTTTAAAGATGCTTTTACAGAGTTTATATCGTCTCTTATAGATTTTATACTGGCCTTAGTTAGTGCTAACTCATATTGGACTTTCATCAAATCCACCGGTGCAAACTTTCCAAGCTTTACTCCCAAAGACACATCTTGATAAAGCTTTTCTAAGGCTTTTAGTCTTTGCTGTTGAGCCATGAGATCTTTTTTTAGGATAATGCCATTTATATATATAGAATAAACGTTGAAAACGATTTGCCTTTTAGTAAGTTTATAATTATACTTTGCTATATTGCTTGCTAAATCAGATATTTTTATATTTTCTAAAAGCTTAAAACCAGTAAACAAAGGGATTGTATAAGATAAAGACAGCGTAGTCAAATTGTAAGCGCTTGGTGGTATTGAGCTTGGTGAAAGCGGAAGCTCTGGTACAAAGGGTATGAGAAGCCTTGGAGTGTTAAATTTTGATGTATCGGCGTTTATATCTACCTCACCAAGTTTTGACACTATGGCTTTTTTGTGCTCCTGTTCTTTTATATAGACGTTGTTTTTGGCTTTTTGGATAAAGGTGTTGTGCTTTAAACTAAGATCTATAGCCTCTTTTAGGCTCAAAGAAAACCCGTTTACACTTAAGATAAGACCAGATATAAACATTTTAAGTTTCAAGTTCATACAAAAAATCTTTTACCTTTTGTTTTATGATGTCTCTAACGCTTCTAAAAACGTTTATATCGTTTGTTTTGGCTGGGTCTTCTAAACCCCAGTGAATATGTTTAACTCCTGGTATGTTTGGGCAAGCCTCTTCACCACAAAGCGTGATATATACATCAAGGTCTTTTAGAGGTATATCTTCCAAGGCTTTTGGATATTGAGAACTTATATCTATCCCATCTTCTTTCATTACCTCTATGGCCAAAGGATGTATTTGATCTTTTGGGTTCATCCCAGCGGAGTATATGTTGTGTTTGGATTTTAAATCCTTTAAAAAATGCTTTGCATAGCCCTCTGCCATTTGACTTCTACAAGAGTTTCCCACACATATAAAAGCTATGTTCATGATATTTACCCCTCCTCTATGCTACAAGATAAATAATCTATACCAACATTTAAAGATTCTATTATAATATCTTTTAAAAGCTCCAAAACTTGATTTTCTTTGTTTATTGAATAATAAACCCATTTGCCTTGTTTTCTAGCTTTTAGTAAAGAAGCATCTTTTAAAATCCTAAGATGAAAAGAGATATTTGGCTGAGACATGTTAAAATGCTTCATGAAACTACATACGCATATCTCTTCTTCTTTTAGTAGCATACTTATTATCTCAAGCCTTATATCATCAGAAAGCGCGTAAAATATGCGCCTTAGCTCTTCTTTTGTCATTTTACTATTACCTTGGATTTTTCCATAGAAGCTTTTATATCCTCTTCTGTCACATCGCCTTTTATCTCTATACTAAGCTTGCCGTTTTCTTTCTTAAAATCTATAAAACTAACCTTAGCTTTAACTTCATCGCTCATACACTCACATCTTCCCGCTTTGCAGTTTTCCACTATCTGCTCTACTTTGCTTGGATCCACATCTTCTACTATATCTATTTTAACACCTTCTTGGGTTTGTTTTACTTCGCTTACGTCTTTTAGCTTTTTGCCTTCCATAAACATTACCTCCTTTTAGGTTAGTATTTATTATATAAAAATTTTTTTATATATACAATGAGTTTTATCATAGTGGTTTTATGCTTTTAATGTTAAAATATAACCACCAGGAGATGGCGTTCTCCTATAACCGCCTCCTTCAAAAGGGGCTGATAATGCCTACAAGCAAAATATTTTAGGAGGCAACAAACAGTTGACAAATCTTACACAAAAGTGTACATTTATGTAGTATATATGGACAAAGAGGCGCTAAAAAGAAATGATAACGCTGGAATGTTTACTTGAATTTGAGACCAATGAAAATAGAGATACTGTATTAGACTTAATGCGTAGGTTTTCATCTGCAATGAGATATGCATATAAAAGGTTGTTAGAAAGTGAAAAAAGAAAAGATTTAAAGAAAAATATATCAAGATTATTTAACATAAATACAAGATATTCAGATGATGCAATACTGCTAGCTAAACAAACGATAGATATATACAAATCGCATAATAAAAATCCAAAAAAGGTTATATTTGGATCAAGAGCATTATTTGATAAACTAAACAAGAAACACTTAACTGGAGAATCAAGAAATAGTCTTATAAAAAAGTGGAGAGAAAAAAGGCAAGGCAATCTCTATTCAAGAGGCGATAAATCTAAACAAGGAAATCTAAATTTAAGGCTGCAGTGGATGAACGATAAGTTATATTTGAGAATAAATATAGGAGATAGACAGTATATTTATGCAAAAGTAATTA
>Ga0081474_122126_pt2 | contig 19751 bp, 25 predicted proteins | sample OneHunmetagenome_2_FD_70978 | JGI IMG/M metagenome (GOLD analysis project Ga0081474, IMG submission 70978) | Ferrous microbial mat communities from One Hundred Spring Plain, Yellowstone National Park, USA v2 (version 2) | ecosystem: Environmental > Aquatic > Non-marine Saline and Alkaline >... | reverse complement strand
TGTTTCTGAGTCCTTTAGGACTACCTTGATGTCTCATGAGAGGGTTGGTGTTGTGGAGGTTATGGGTAGGGAGGCGGGCTGGGTAGCATTACACACAGGACTAGCAACAATGGCAGACGCAGTGATAATACCTGAGAAGCCGGTTAGCTGGGATTCAGTGGCTAGGAGGGTTAAGGAGGCCTACGCCGATAAACACTGGGCCCTTGTGGTAATCTCCGAGGGTGTTAAGGAGTATGGTGGACCAAGGGATGAGTTCGGGCATGCTAGGTTGGGTGGTGTTGGAAACGAGCTGGCCGACTACATAGAGAAGGCAACGGGCATTGAGACTAGGGCAGTAATCCCAGGGCACATAATAAGGGGAGTACCACCAACAGCCTTCGACAGAACCCTGGCAATCAGATACGCCACAGCAGCCTACGAGGCAATTGAGAATGGTAAATATGGTATAATGGTTGCCTACAGTAATGGCGAATTAACCCATGTACCTATTGTTGAGGTTGTTGGTAAGAATAAGTTGGTCAGTGGATACTGGCTAAGGCTCTACGAAACCTACTGGGGAGACTTAAGTTAAAATTAAATAAAAATACGACAATTTGTGTCATCTTACTTCTCGCTTTTTCTACGTATTTGTGGAGGCATATTGTAGGGTCTCGTTCCCCTCCAAAACTCCTCCTCAACCTCAGCGGGTAGGCTATACTCCACGGGGTCCCTGACTCCATTTATCTTGAAGGCTAACCTACGCATGTAGCATGGTCCACAGCGGCCACAGTGCCTAGGCCCCTTATCGTAACAGCTCCACGTTAAGTGAAGTGGTGCACCAACCTCAAGGCCAAGTTTAACTATCTCGTGCTTAACCAGGTGGCCAACCGGCATCAGCAATTCCACATTCTTATTAGGCCCTACGGCGTATGGTAAGACCTGGTTGAGTAACCTTATGAATTCCATTTCGTTATCCGGGTATGCACCAGCCTCCTCTAGGTTAATACCAGTGGCCACGTAGTTGTAGCCGTATGCCTCAGCTATGGCTGTGGCTAGGGCTATGAAGACGAAGTTCCTGGCTGGAACCCACTCATGGGCAAACTCAGCCCCTGACACACCATCCCTCCTCCTGTTTATCTCACCATCCCCGAGTAGTGGGGAGCGCCTAACAATCCTGAAGAAGTCCATGTTAACCTCAAGCAGCGGCACATTAAGGAAGTCCGCTATCCTCCTCACGGCAGCCTCCTCAGGCCCCTCAGCCACGTGGCCATAGTTAAAGTGCAGCAGCGTAACATCATAACCCTGCTTAACCAGTTGCGTAGCAGCCGTGGTCGAGTCAAGGCCGCCGCTGGCAACCACAAGAACCCTCTTGGGTTTATTCTCATCCCTACGTAGGCTCAGTCTCCTCCATTCACCACCGTTTGAAACCTCAACCACGCTGTAGGGCTCAATCCTCTTAATGACATTAGCCTCCCAAGGTGGCTTATTGGGGTCCTCCAGGTAGGTATCAAGGCTTGAGAAGAATAAGGCGTTTAACTCCCTATCCCACATTACGTAAAGCGGCTTGAAGTTAACAGCAAGCCATAGTTTACCAGGCTTCCTCCTATCCATTATAGCTAATGCAAACGAGCCCACTACATCATCCCTAAGCAGCCTTTGAAGACCCTCAAGTGACCCATCCCAAACACTCTCAAGTAGCGGCGGCAATATTGAGGAGTCTATTTGGCTAATCTTCTTCACCCCATACTTACCCTCCAACTCTACGTCATTGGCTATGGTACCATTGTGGGAAACGGCAATGTTCTCGCTAATCATCGGTTGAATGTCGTTAAGCCCCTTCTCCCTAACGTACTCCGTTGTTGGTTCAGCCCTATTATTGGCTATAGCAGCGACTGCATCACTGTCAAGTATCCTTGGGTAACTTGGGAGGGTTTCACTGGCCCTGCCAAGCGCCTTAAGCACCTTAAACTCGCCACCCCTACTTAACGTTACAATACCCCAACTATCCCTACCCCTCTCCTCAGCCTTAATCACAATATCCCTAAGCTTACCCTCAATTAACCTAACCCTATCCTCATCAGGCTCCCCGAATATTAAAACCCCGCTAACTGAACATTCAACCATTGGAGCCAGGCCTAACGCACGCACTTAAATCATTTATGCCCAAGTATTAACTAAGCTACATTAAGGTCTTTTCATTCCCGGTGCCGTGGCTATTGCCCTGTTGAAAGCTTGACCCATACATCAACCTATGGACCTCATCAAGCAGCACCACTAGGGTTTCTAGAACCATCTTCTTGTTGATGGCTATCAATGGTACCACCTTAATGTCTGGTTTAACACCCAGTATCATCCTCACGTTGTTTATGTCAACCTTTGCTATGTCCTGTTTATTAGCGGCAACTACATGAGGCGTTGTTGGGAATGTACTCGTGAAGTAATTGTACATGAATATCGCCGACTTAACAGACTCAAGCGATGATGAGTCAACCATGAATATGTATGCATGCATGCCCCTGGCTATTATCCTCCACAGGAAGTTGAACCTTTCCTGGCCTGGTATGCCGAAGAGGTGAACCACAATATCATTAACCCTTATCTTACCGTAATCAAAGGCTACTGTGGTGCTCTTACCGGGCGCAGGAACATCAGTCTCAATGGGCACAACTTCACTTAGTGTCTTAACGAAGGTCGTCTTACCTGCGCCATAGGGCCCGGCGATAACTAGCTTAAACACCTTAACCATGCTACTCACCCTTAGCCTCCAATTCCCGTAACTTACCTTTAAAGTAATCTAACAGTATAAGTATATCATCCTCGGTTAACTCATCCCCCTCAACCGTGACCGCAGGTTCAATGGCCTTAGCCTTATTTAACACCTCCCAACTCATCCTCACTAACTTATCCACATACCTGTTAACCAGGCTTAATGCACCTTCAATTAATGTTGGATTTGCTAAAAACACTATTATTAGGTCACCACTCCTGACCGCATACATAAGCACATTATTTAACTTAACCTTAGCGTACTCTAGACCGTTAACCCTATTTATGAAGTTAATTAGGGATGCTGCTAGGCGCATTAACTCAACTGGTACGTCATTAGCCAACACTATTTCATTACCATTGAAAACCAGAACCCCAAGTAGGTTAATCCCCAATTCCTCATTAATCATCTTAACTATTGAATTAGACTCAGACACAGCTAACTGTGTAATAACTAGTATTGTATTTATGTTTTTTGTTGTCTTTAAATAAGGGCCCTGTTATGGATTGCACCAAGCTCCACATTTAATCTACTGCTTGTTGATGTTGACTAACCGTGGAGTAGCCTCAATTATCCATTAACTGGTATATTAGGGGTTGATAAACACTTGATGGTCGTAGCTATTTCACAATTACCAAGAATCATCATTTAGAGGTAAGAGTATCTATTACGCTTAGAATCTCCTTACTCGTTAATGCACCTATGCTCCTCACGTTACCCTGCGTTATCATTAACCAACCATTATTGGTCCTGTAGAACTTAACCTTGGCAGCACCATCTATTGATACTCTGCCTGAGGAGCCTATGAATGGGTCAACCATGGCTATGATTGATCCTAAGTCCCCCTCCTTAACCTCAACCTCATTACCATGTTCAAGTACCCCCATGAAGCCGCCCTCCCCTCTCCTAGCCACTAATAGGCGAAAACTCCTACCATCCGAAATAATGTAGGCAACCTTCATTAATTTAGGGAGCAGGGGCTAGGCTTTATTTTTTGCGTATTTTTAACCTAACAGTAATACTTTAAAAGAGCGCTAATTATTAAATTTCATGCTTGTCTCAAGTAAACTATTGGGTACTGCAATACTCACTCTGGTGGTACTGACGGCTACGGCAATACTTGTACCTCTACACACCAATGCCACAGTACTCTCTCATACAATGATCAGGGGGCCTCAGGTTGAGGGTCAGGGCCAGGTTGCAAGCCTTAATTGGGCTGGTTATGCGGTGCCTGCCAAGGAGGGTACTGTAACCTCCGTTGAGGGCTCATTCATAGTACCGCACTTAACCTGCACTGGGCAAAACACCTACGTTGCCCTTTGGGCCGGGTTAGATGGTTACAATGATAGTACCGTTGAGCAGGCAGGTGTCCTGGGTGAGTGTAACCATGGAAAGGCGTATTACTATGCATGGTACGAGTTCTACCCATGACCCCCTCCCCGCCCTTTAGGGTGGGGTTTCACCCTGGGGGTCTCGACAGTTACCCCGCCTATTGCGGGGTTATTGAATAACCCGGTAGGGCTAGGTTTTATAAACCTATCGCTGAAACCCCATGTAATGGGACAACCCCACCCTAAAGGGCGAGGCTTGTTCTTTGTCAGTTACATTGGTAGTGGTGAATTCTCAGTAACCCTAAAGGATGTTACCGAGTCTGAGAGTTACACGGTGACTGGGTCCGTGAGTGGGGCATTATTATCATCGGCCGAGTGCATACTGGAGAGGCCGGAGGTTAATGGCCACTTATCAACATTGGCAAGCTTCGGGACGGCATACTATGGGTACGACTACACTAACATACCTGACACATGCTACGCAACGGTGGGTGGCGTTACTGGGCCATTCGGCTCATTCCAATCCGTGACAGGTATAGTAATGGTTAATTACAATGGCGCAGTCTTAGCATCACCATCACCATTAACGCCAGATGGGTCGAGCTTCTACGTAACCCAAGGCTAATCACTAGACTTCACTCCTAAAATCAAAAATCACAGTAATTATTCATTGTCATGAACCATACCTATACCTATGTCTTTACGGTATTGTAACGGCGTTATTAGTAGGTTTGATGCAGCATCACTATCAGGGACAATGAACCTTCCATCCTTGATCTCCACTATGGCTGGTCCATTAGGTATACTAAAGAGGACCCTTATTAATTAACCCTCCATTATGCCGAGAGGGTATTCCACTACTTAAACCGTATATTCCTTGTAAATCAAGGAGTTGAATTATTGTATTTTAATTGTTAAATTAACTACTTAATATTTACAGCAGTTCCTGGATAATTGGCAGTTCTAGTTAATAGGCCGCTTAAACTGCTTACAACGGTTGACTTACCACTACTGGATAACCTCACAACATTTATTTTTTATCTACCTAATATATTTATCATCAGTAATTATCTAATTAGGTCATAAGTGCTTACTTATAAAGTTTGTCGTATCAAATTCTTCATGTGGAGCAAAATTTAATAATATAATTCGGGTAACCCTAATTGTGAGGGGCAGGTTCAGTCTCATAATGGGGAAGGAGTGGGTAATCGCCTTAGTGGTGGCATTAGCATTAATAGTTGCAATACTCTCACTACCTAACATACTTGAACCTGTGGCTAAGTCAATGGTTGAATCCGCAGGCCCATACTGGTTGCTGGCAGTGCTCGCAGTTGGGGTTATTCATGGCTTAAAACCTGACGAACACACCTGGCCAATAACAGTATCCTACAGCTTAATGCAGAGGAACGTAAGGGGAGTCGTGGCATCTACATCAGTCTTCGCAGGGGCTTTAACACTGATTTGGACATTAATGAGCGCCCTAGTTGGCCAATTAATGAACCTACTCAACATCAATGCCCTGGAACCCTACGTTGACTTAATAGTTGGCCTAACAATGGTGGGCGTAGCCGCTTATCTGGTTTTCGGGAACCATGAGGAGCATGGTGATGTTAAGACCGCCGACTACAAGTTAATATGGGTTCATGGGTTAGCAGCGGCCTTCGGGGGAGACTTCTTCATAGTACTCATATTGACAGTAGCCATTGCACCAGCAATAACCACAAGCATTTCATTCATGGTGGGCCTAATGTTTGGCCTAGGTTCACTCGCTGCGCAGATGCTGGTGGTGCTGTTGATATATAAGGGTGTTATACGTGGTGTAAGGGATTGGAGTATTATGGCTAAGGCCGGTAGAATTGCACTGGGAATACTGGGCATATTCATGATTACACTGGGTTTATTGGCCATGCACTGCGGATGCGTATGACCGATTAAAGTCAAGCATAATTACTTTCTACTCCTTCGGCTGCTTCTCCTCTTCCTCCTAGACTTACGCCTACGCCTCTTAGCCCTTTTACGCTTCTTAACCTCACCTGTAGGTGCCTTATACCTAGCCACCTCCTCCCAGTTTATTGAGTTTAGCTTAGCAATAACCTCGTCGGCCAGTTTATCCGCCTGATCACCTAGCTCACTCCTATTTACGGTAATCACCACGCTCACTGAATCATTGATCAAGTCACCCTCAATACCCATAACCCCCCTAAGGTACTGCAGCAGCTTATCAACAGATACGCCCTGGGGTGGCTTAACAACCACCCTAACAACCTCGCCATCAACCTCCTTAGTTACTGAGCTCATTTAAGCCACTTACTGAGTTAGGTTTATAACACTTAACCTTGCTGATTAAATGTGGCTAAGGGTAGGAGGAGGGGTAAGGAGGATGAGGGTGTTAAGTCGCTGTCAATTACATCATTCCTTCAGCCCGAGGGGGCTGGGGTTAGTGAGGCTAAGCAGCAGGTAAAGGCTAGTGGGGTGGTTAATGAGGGTGGTGCGGCTGAGAATGAGCCCAACGCTCAATTAACCGGCATCGACAATGAGGTTTACCTATTCATAAAGTCGAGGGGAACTGTCTCAAGGAAGGAACTTGAGGAATGGGGTAAAATGAGGGGCTTAACGTCGGCTCAACTCTTCGGTGCAATATACAGGTTGAGCAAGATGGGTAAGATAACGAGGAGAATCATTAACGACCAGTTATCCTACGTGGTTCGCTAGTCCTTACCCAACTGCCCAATGGAATGTACTCTCTCGTAAACCGGGCAGCCACGCCCTTGGTTCATGCAGAATTGCATGTACCTCTGCTTGCTTTGAGCCCAATGCTCAGGGGGCATTAGGACGCACCTCTCACCATCAGCAGTCCTTTGAAGGAAGATGCACCTACCACCCTGCATTAACCAACCCTCAGCATTAATGCTTAAATATGTTAAACGTAATTAACAGTCACCATAAACGTTAAATAAGGTGGAGGTAGCGGATAAGGCGTGAGCATAGAATCACTGTTCTCATCTAAGGTGCCGTGGGTTACTAGGCTTGGTGGCGTCGCCTCTGAGCACATTACCGCTAGTAGGCTTGGTGTCGAGGTAATTAGGATTGGTGGTAATGCGGTTGATGCCGCAGTGGCAACATCCTTAACCCTAGCCGTGACGCAGCCACACCTAGGTGGCTTGGGGTCAGACCTGGTGGCTTTAATATACACGGCCAGTGATGGAAAGGTCCACTTCCTAAACGCCACCGGGTGGGCTCCAGCTAAGATGAGTAGGAGTCTGGGTAAAGTACCCTTAAGGGGTCCATTATCAATCGTAGTCCCCGGCATGTTGGCGGGCCTATACTCCATGTGGCGTAGGTTCGGTGAACTGGAGTGGCGTCGCCTCATCAGCATGGTGATTGACAGTGTTGGTGGTGGTTTCCCAATAGGCCCAAGCCTAGTTAGGGCCATTAGCAACGTGCTTAACGACGCTGATGATGCCTTCAAGTCAACATACCCCATTAACGCTAAGCCATGGGACCTGGTTAAGATACCCAAGTTAATTAATGCGCTTAGGCTTATTGGCGAAAATGGGCCCGACGCTTTTTATAGGGGAGATATTGGGGAGTCCATTGTTAACCACGTTAACTCCCTGGGTGGTGTATTATCAATGAGTGACTTGAGGGATTACGAACCTGAGTGGGGTGATCCTATTTGCGTGGAGTATAGGGGGCTTACGGTTTGTGAGACACCGCCCAATACCCAAGGCCTAACCACACTAATGATACTTAGGTTAATTGAGAATGAACCAAAGGCCCCTGGCCCATTTTCACCCAGCCGCATTAACACGTACCTTAAGGCCTATGAGGCTGCGTACAGTGCCAGGGATGAGTTCATAGGGGATCCTAGGTTCGTGAAAATACCCGTGGATAGACTTCTTGACCCTGAGTTTCTAAAGGGTAGGTTAGGTGGGCCACGTGGCGGTGGGGGTGATACCACTTATTTCGTGGTCGCTGATCCTGAGGGTAATGTTGTCAGTGCTATACAGAGTCTCTACTACCACTTCGGGTCACTGGTGACTGAACCCAAGTATGGCATCACCTTGAATAATAGGGCCGCTGACTTCTCAATGAGTGGCGTTAATGAGGTGGCGCCTAGGAAGAGACCGCTTCACACGTTATCAACAATGATGGTGATGAGGAACGGCGAACTTGAACTTGCCTTAGGTACATCGGGGGCGCATTATAGGCCGCAGCAGCATGTCCTAATGCTCACTAACATTGTGGATTACGGTATGAACCCGGTTAACGCTGTTAATGCGCCTAGGTTCCTCTGGGGCATTGATGGGTTAATCATTGAGGAGGGATTTGAGGTTACTGGGCTTAGTGTTAGGCATAGGTTAATTAAGTACCCTGGTTCAACAGGCGTGGCGAGTATTCTAGCCAACATTAACGGTGTTAAGATACTGTACTCTGATGTTAGGGGTGATGGTGCCGCACTTGGGTTATAAGCAAGTAAACCCCCAGGGCTAGGTAACTCACGGCAACATACCCATGGTTTCACGAAGCGGTGGGCGTTCATTGATAAGGCACAGTTATAAGCGCAAATCAACTAGCCTATTGGGTAATCATGATTGAGGGGATACTGACTCTAACCAGGAGTAGTAGGTTTAGGAGCGTTGACTTTAACCTCGGGGACTACCTACTATCAGCCATGAGGATTGGTAAGGCTTATAATGGCTTAGTTGCCGGTAAGGGTTTACTGCGGGATATGAGTGTTGAGGATGCTGAGAGGCTGCTTAATGATTGGGACAAGGTGACTCAACTTTTAATTAGGGTAACTGGGTCAAACTTCTACACCTTCGTGGGTCCATTTAGACTGAGCAACTCTAGGATCGACTTCAGGATTTACGTTGACGTGTTTAAGGAGGTTAAGGTTAGGTTAACACCAAGTTACATTCAATTAACCTCACAGGACTTCAGGAGGAGGTTTAGGGGTAGGGTGCTTCAGAGCATTATTAAGGATACTGCTGACTGCATAAGTAAGTATACTGGGATTAGCGGTTAATTCACTGCCTCTGCTGGGCCTTAGCCTGCTGAGCCCTCCACCTGACGCAACCACGCCCAGTGCACCTTGAGCCATAGAAGCCAACCTTCTGCCCAGGTGGTGCATTCCTCTTAACAGGGGTACCACCCTTCTGGTGACTACCACCGCCGTGTGGATGGGCATAGGCGCTCATCGCCTTACCACGGACCTTCGGGTACTTCCAAGCCTTAGCCTTGGCCCTATGGTACTTGTTGCCGGCCTTAATGAAGGGCTTCTCAATCCTACCCCCACCGGCCACTATACCCACTGTTACCCTCGCCCTTGAGTCAACCTCAATGGTCTTACCGCTGGGTAGTTGAATTAAAGCGGTGGAATCCCTATGAATCATAACGACACCGTATGTCCCACCAGACCTAGCGAATTTGCCACCATCACCAACAGTCTTCTCTATGTTGCACACCATCGTGCCCTCTGGTACCTTAGCCACCGGCAGTATGTTACCGGGTTCAATCTTCGCATCAGGCCCAAACTCAATTATCTTACCCACGTAGATGCCCTCCACAGCCGGCAAATACATTTCCTTACCATTCTCAAGCGCGATTCGCATTGCCGGTGCGTTTAAGCCTGGGATGTGGAGGAGCTCCTTAACTATCCCCCTAATCGTCGTCTTCAATTGATCCTCGTTGAATGGAATATACCTAAGTGGTGCAATCCTCCTCCAGCTTGGTGACCTGAACTGTGAACCACCCCTACCAGCCCTCTGGACCAGCAGTTTCTTACCCATTAACTATCAATCACCCATTAAGTAGGGGCGTTTTAAAAATTATCGCCGTAATCATTTATGCGGCAAGCGCATGGAGGCTCAACCCTTAAATGACCTTAATGAGACAAGCGGCCAAATAATGACTAACAGGACTTGAGGCATAGGCGCCGATGTAAAGGCGTGAAGCAGATTTAAGGCTATGGTTAGACTGGGCTAGGCTATGTAACTTAGAAGGCCTCTTGATAGTGAAACCACCATGGCGGGTATTGGTATTATGACACCTAAGAGCATTATTATACTCATTAATAATACGGTGTAGAGCGTAATACCCAGCGGTGCCCTTGCACTCAACTCCCTGGACACCCTTATATAGTAGGGTATTGATATAACGGAGTTGGCCACCAGGAATATGGCTAACCATAGCCCTGCTGGGCCTAGGTAAATCAGGGACAGTATGATGAATAACTTGCTCCAGAAGCCAAGTAATGGAGGTGTGCCTATGAATGAAAGCCCAAATAGGTAGCTGTACACACTCCCCTTACCACCACCCTTGATTATGGTGAAGTAGCCTATCTTGCCCGCCGCATTAACCAGCAATTGGGTTATTAACCCGGCCAAAGCGTAAATTAACGCCTGACTTGCCTGCTGCCCCTTACCTAAGGCGGACTCGTTGATTAAGACCGCCGCTGCGGCTAGCACATAACCCATGTTAGCTATGCTTGAGTACGCCAGGACCCTGGCACTCTCCCTTGACGTCAAGGCACCCACATTACCTATTATCATGCTTAAGGCGGCCATTACTGCTGTTAACCAGTAGGCGAAGCTGACGTAGGCCTCACCTAGGTTTGCCAACACTGGGGCCATTAATTTAACCAGCACCACCAGTGGCATTATCTTAACAGTTGAGGCTAATATGGAGACTGGTATTGGATCACCCGCTGTGAATACGTCAGGTACCCAGATGTGCATTGGGGCGGCGCCAATCTCAAGCATAACTCCAAGTAGCACCAATGTGTAGCCAAGTATGAATAATGGCAACGAGGATGCCCCTATGATGTATGAGGATAGTAGTATCACTGAACCCGTGAAGAATAGTACCGTGGCTATTACAAAGGCGACTATAGCCTTAACAGCCGCATCCAGGTTTTCAGGCCTGGCCCCAATCTGTATTATGAAGTATGAGGCAACGCTAACCACCATGAATAGGCCAAGTAGGAAACCGAAGTAAACCGCCAGGTTAACCGCGCTGGTACTGATTGGTGTGTAGAGTACGTAGGAGGTCACTAATCCGATTACCGTCATCAAGGCGTAATCAAGTCCCCTGTATTGGCTACTCTCCAGGACCTTAAGCGACAATATGTTGCCTATTATCACCACATCAACAAGTATTGGGTAGATTACGTAATTGGTGCTTGTGTATAGGTCGGGTAGGAGGAGTAGTATTGCGGGGATCCATGCATAATCCTCTCTCTTAACAAGCATTAACGCGGCAGTCACCACAACCACTCCTATCATTGATGACAATATTAACGTGAGGTACTCAGCCATATACGATCACCAGTATTAGGGCTATTATTAGCATTACCACTACGACTATGTATATGTACCTGGCGTATAGGTCAAGCAGCCCAACCTGCACCCTCCTGATGATCCTTGAGAACCCTGTGAACAATGATGGCAGTAGGTAGTTGAATAAGGCATCTATACCACGGCTAATCAGGTATGTGAACGCTGAAAGGGCTTCACCGAAGCCGGCCAGTATAATATCCATCAATGCCTGAATGTAGTACCTACGCTCAAACAGGTTTGTGAGTCCACCAAGTGACTCAGACCTCGGCTTAATCAACACGGCTATGAATATTACCCAAAGCACCACGCCAATGCCTATAACGTAGGCGTCTAGGCCTGGGTTAATTAACACTGAGGGAACGCCTAGGGTAAATGGAATCGCCACCGTGGCTAGGGCTACGGTAGCGGTTATGGAGTATGATATAGCCATGGTTAACCCACCATGCCCCTCAACATGTTTAACCCTCTCCCCCTTAATAAAGTTCAGTGACGTGAACCTAGCCAGGAACGCCACGTACACTACGCTAGCCAATATTAAAAGTGCGTAGGCACCCCACCCAACGTATTGACCGACACTGGACACTACGTCATCCATGCCGGCGTGGATCCAGTAGCCGGCCAACGGCGGCACACCACCAAGCGTTATTGCAGCGGCTATGGTTGAGTAGAACGCAAGCTTCATCCTCTTGGCAAGTTCAAAATCCCCTGCGTTGAACCTCGTCCCAGTTTCATGGATAAGGTGTCCACTGACCAGGAATAGGGTGGCCTTTGACAATGCGTGAATTATTAAATATAGGAACGCAACCAGGACGGCTACTGGAATAATGTAACTCCCTATGGTAACCGTACTGTTGATGTACGGTGACACGGCGGTTATCCCCATCATTAACCCCAGGGATGCCATAGTGGACCCTGCGAGTATAACCTTCCTCTCGTTAACGGCCAATGCTAGGAGTGAACCCAGTAGGGCTGTTAATAGGCCTATGTAAATCACCGCCAGGTACGTTATCAATACCCCTGGTGCCGATAAGGCACCTGCATCGTATATTGACAAGGTTAACCTCATGAATATGTAGACACCCGCCGCTACCATGGTTGCTGAGTGGAGTAGTGCAGAGACACTGGTTGGGCCAGTCATGGCGGTCAGTAACCAGTCATTGAATGGGAACTGGGCACTCTTGGTGAATGGCCCTAGTAGGAATAGTATGAGTAGCGCCGCAGTCCCAGCTACGCCGATCATATTGAATAAACTACCCCAGTTGACGGCCCCACTACCGGTGAAGTTCAGGGAGTGGCTTAGTACCCCTATGGCTGCTATTGCACCAAGCATGAACATATCGCCGAATCTTATTGTGGCTATAGCCCTATATGCCGCATAGGACGGCGTCGTCCACGCGGGCCTACCAAACATTAAGTCGCCAACCTTACCCACAAAGGTTAATTCATCATCATCCTTGTACCAATTCCCTATCAACGCCCATGAGCTTATACCTAAACCCTCCCAGCCTATGAACATTAGGAGTAGGTTATTTGAGTAAACTGTGAGTAGCATGGATGCCGTGAATAAGTTGTAGAAGAACCAATACCAGCCGAGCCTATAGTCCTCAGCCATGTACTCAAGGCTATACACGCCTATTATGAAGGCTAACCAAGCCGTTAGCAACCCCATGAACCTGCTTAGGAAGTCCACTACGAAGGAGACCGTTATCTCAATGCCATTGAACCCACCCGCACTGGGTGGTATTGTTATCCATGGGTAGGAGAACGTTAATGTCTTCATTGGGTATGCTAAGGCCATGTAGGTCGCGGATAGGGCCGATATGGCCAAACCGATGACGGCCAAGTAGATCAGCGGCTTAGCCCTATGGGCATCTTGGTTAGTAAGCCAGTATACCGCTATTGGGGCTGCTAGTAACACTGGTGATAGTAATATTAGGGATAGTACAATAGATGCGCTAAGCATGGGCAACCACCCCAATCACCGAGACTTGTAGTGAGTGAAGTAGTGCCGTTGAGAATGGTGGAAAGAGTAGTAGAACTGATGTGAAGCCCATTATGTACAGCGGGATGTACAGTAGCTTATCCATGTGAACCTTGGTATACGTCCCTCTTGGCTGACCATAGAACACGCGCCTAAGGGCCCAGAATCCGTAGTAGGCCGTTAGTATGAACAGCAGTGCTAGGCCTATAAGGACCAGTAGGGAAACCGATAGGGAATATGAACCTAAACCAATGGTGGAGGTTAAGCCTAGGAATAGGTAGAACTCAGCCAGTAAACCCACTGTGAACACCCCAGAGAGGCTTAACCAACCCATGAGTGCGGCATTGCTGATCGATGGTATGAAAGTGTGCAAGCCCCCCATCTTATTAATGTTCCTAGTCTCGTAGGCGGCTATAATAGCGCCCGAGGTCATGAAGAGTATTGCCTTACCTAGGGCATGAGCCATGTACTGTAACGTTAACCCAATTATGCCGTATTGACCTAGGGAGAGACCGACCAGCAGGTAAGCCATGTTGGCTACTGTGGAGTAGGCTAATAGCCTCTTATAGTCACCTTGCCTAAACACTGTAAACCCGGCTAAAATGCCCCCAATTAATGCATAGGCCAGCAGGTACTGCCTTATGGAGTCTATGAACTGGGGGGACACTAAGTACAGCCTCGCCAGTATGTAAGCCGCTAGGCCGACTGTTAAGGGGCTTAGTAGAGCTGACACTGACGTTGGCGCCTCGGCATGAGCCCAGGGTAACCAGACATGGGGGCCGTATGATGGCAGTTTTATTAAAAGGCCTATTAAGATTATGAGCCACGCCAGGGTTGGTATTGCCCTTAAGGCTGCAATGTTAAGCGTACCCAACGTGTAGGCTATTATCACGATTCCAATTAGGAAGAGGACCCCAGCCACGTGAGTCCACACGAAGTAGAGTATGCTAACCCAACGCCTATTACCATAGCCGTAGAGGTATATTAACAGAAATGAGAATACTAAGGATAGTTCAAGGGCTATGTAGGTCAGGAGTAGGTTGTACGAGTACACAAGCCATGCCATTGATACTGAGTAAAGGTTGTACAAAGTGTAGAAGGTTCCCCAATCAGATTCACCACCTATACCCAGTTCCTTAAACCTATGCTCCATGTATGGGTATGACGCAAGGGCAACCATTGCGGAAACGAGGGATATTGTGAAACCAAAGCTATTACTAAGGCCATCACTAATGAGGTATAGGTTACCTATTGGGCTGGGTAGTGAACCAAGGGGTACCAGTACATTGAGGCCGAGGGCTAGGCCGTATATTGAGTATGCCACCAATGGCAGGAAGAGTATTACCGATGAGTAGAGCATTACCTTCCTATTCATGGATGTAAGGGAGATCACGGCGGCAAGTATTGGGAGTGATAGCGCAGTTAATAGGAAGTAGTCAGTGCCGGTGATCATGGCCTATCACCTCCAGCTAAAACTCCCCTCGTCTCTATACTCCTCCTTACACGGTCAATTGCCAATATCGCTGTTATTAACGCAATGAACTCCGCTGCAGATGTAATTACACTTATGGTGATTATTACGAAGGCTAAGTACGGCTGGTATACGTAGAGCATGGCCGCCGTTAGGAAGACGGAGTTAAACATTAACTCAAGCCCTATGAGCAATCTGATTAAATCCCTGGCATTTATGACGACGGTTAACCCTATTGCTAAAATCAATACTGCAGTTACTATGATGGAGACTGAGACCCCAATCATCCCTGGGTCACCTTAAGGTACCTTATCGCTATGGCCATTATGACTGATAGGAATGATACCAACAACACCAGCAGCATCACCATATCGCTGCTTAACACATCACGAGCTAGTTGAGCTGGGCTTATGCTTGATGGGTACACTAATGTTGAGTAGGCGGGCTTAAGTGCTATTAACGCTAAGACCACTACAACCACGGCTATGCTAATCCACTTACTCTCGAAAACGGCGTAAGTCACTGGTCTCCTGTATGTTGCCGCTAGTATTATCGTAACTGTTATCGTTGCGCCAATATATATCATCACTATTAGGACAAAGGGAAGGACCCCATTGAGGACTAGCAATATTGATGCTGAAAAGCCTGAGGCTAGGGCTAGGTATAGGGCTGAGTAAAGATTATCCTTAGACAGCAGGACAGCCATTGATGATGCTAAAGCCAACACTTCAATGGTTATTAACGCTAACCCAACATCAACCATGATTCCCACCCCCTATCAGCCACCTCCTCGGCATTAATGCTAATTCTCTTTCTTCCATTCATTATGTAGTGGACATTTAACAACACAGGCATGACGCTGGACATGGGATGATCAATATTTGCGCAGTTTTTAAGGATTTTCCCACGGCAATACCGATATGTGTTTTATTTAAAAAGAAAGGCTCATTATTGTTATTAATTTTAATATACTTCAGTAAAATATTATTAACATTAAAACCCTGAGATATTAGTAAAATTATATAAATATAATGCTAAATTAACTCTAAGCAAAGTCTCTAATATATTCGCAGTAATGGGCGCTAGGATTATTGCGAGTAGACTTGATGTTAAACCAAGCAATAACCCGCCTAATACATCGGTTAAATAATGTGCATTCAAGTAAATCCTTGATACTGACACTAATATAGCCTCGGTGAGTAGGATCCAGGACACTAAACCACCCAGCGAGATTAAGGTGACCAAGGCACCACTAAACACTATCGCAGCGTGTCCGCTTGGGTATGAGTAGCCGCTTGCAATTAAAATAGGTTTACCGTAGCCTGATTCGTAGGGTCTCTGTCTCCTTACAAGGAGCCTTGTTACGCCACCTATTACGTAGGCTATACCCATGGCTATTGTTAACTCGAGAAACGGGGCCCACAGTCTCATCACCAGCAGAACGAGGTCAACTAGACCCCATGTGTAGAATCTGCCGTATTTAGTGAGTAACACAGCCGCATAGTCAATGGCTTTTAACCTCCTAATGCCGCTTACCCACGACGCCACGGTTACATCTATTTTGTTAATTGGTTTTAAGCTCACTAATATGGTTACGAGCACGTAGAGGGACCCCAACATTACTGATGTTAATAGGTAATCCACGCCACCCTATTGGTGGCGCGTTATATAGGTATTACCTCCTGGGCTTATGTTCAGGCTTACCGCTGGGCCTGCCATGAGGCTTTTCAGCAGGTTTCCTTGGTGGTGGCTTGGCGTATATTGTTTTAACCTCCTGAACCCTCCTCATAAACTCCTCCTTAAGCCTTGGAGCAATGAAGTTTCCAGTGAAGGCATCCGCCTTAGCTGCTATGGCCAGTTTAGCAGCAAGGGCCCTCGCTATCTTCCCCCTCTGCCACCTAGGTGACCTGAATATCTCAGGGTGCTGGAATATGACCCCATGCTTAGGTGGCCTCCCCCTACCCCTAAGCGCCCTAAAGAGCGCCTTCTCGGCTCCAAGGACCTGGATTGTTGATGCCGGCATTAGGGCTAGTTTCATTAGGCTACCCGCCAGTGCCACTAACCTAGCCCCCAGTAGGGAACCCGACAACTCCCTTATGTTAGGGGCAACGTCCTTCATGGCGTCGTCTATGTAGTCCGTTAAGTTACCCCTAATCGTCTGCATGTCCAGGTACAGCTTGGCCAAGGCCTTAATCTGCTGAAGATCCCACTCCGTTATGGATGCTCCAACACTCCTCGACGCTGCCTCAGCTATCTTAGCCGCCCTGTCCTGCCCAATTTCAGGTAATGCATCAAGTATCTTATCCCTCGTGTAGTTCGACCTATCCCCAAGCCTATAGACCAGTGTGGCGTATTCAGTATTATTCCGCGTCAGATTCTCCAGTTCAGGGAAGTGTATCCCGTACCATTCCCTTAGCCTTGAGGCCACTAGGTTAGATATCTTATCAATGTCATCAACTGAGTTCACCGCCTGGGCTATAAACAAGTCCCTCCTCTCGGCGGATTGTCTCAACTTAAGCCTGGTTTGAATGACAGATACCTCATAAACCCTCTTAACGTACTCCTCGGGTTCAATACCGTAAACCTCCTTAAGGTACTTACCCCAAAACTCGTCTCTAAACAACCTACCCACGTTGGTGGGTAGCTCAGCCTTAATTTCAACCCCCTTAACGGCGTTGGCTAGATTCCTTGCCAACTCCTTATGTTCAATGTAAACTGTGGATACGCCAGACTTAGCTAGTCTATTGATGAAGGCCAGTAACTCCTCGGTGGGTTTACCAACCTCTATGCTATTCAGTATGTTGGCTATTCTCTGCGAGTCGTAGTCGTAGACTAACTTATCCATAACTTCACCATCCTCATTAAGCGCGATTATACCTAACGCATCCAGCACCACGTACGCTACCGAGCCCACACTATCACTCAAATTAAGGGTATTATTAAATATTATGCCCATGGCTTAATTCCAGAAATTACTATGTAGAAATAGGAAATGCCCCGCGGCTCGTCCCCAGGCCTCATAGGGGGGTTACACCCCACTTAGCCTGGTCCAGTTTTCACGGCTTAGCGCACTTTATAAACCTTAACCTAGGTAACCCCCTATGCATAGGGAGGGGTTGAGATGCCCTAAGTGCGGGTCGATGAGGATAAGTATAGTTGCAGGTGGCCAGTTTCAGCTTAAGTGCATGGACTGTGGCTACACCTGGTCCCCGAACCTAGTGCCCAGCGGCTACATTGAAGTTAACGGTAGGTTAATCCACTGGACCGAGGTTGAGGCTGCGGTGGAGAAACTGCTCAGGGAGCTTAGGGATGCCTTAGAGGGGGCTGTTGACTGCGAAGGTGTTAAGGCAATAATAGCCAGGTACATTAATGTGCTTGATGCGGACAGGATTAGTAAGACTGTTAGAAACGCCTTGGTTCAGGCTGAACCCAACCTAAGGCTAAAGGGGCGTTCATTCATGGAGAAGTACAGTAACTCGGTAATTGAATGCGTTAACGATTACCTGAAGTTAACTAAGGTTACTTAATTCATGCAGTTAAACATAATGCCAGCATCCCCCAACACCCATGCAGCCCCAATTAATCGCCCCATGTAAAACCCTTAGACAAGGTGTGGTGAGGGGTTATAATGGCACCGTACACACTCACATGATCTCTATCTGGGCGCTGCATGAGTATTCACCACCCCCCTCATCCCTTGGTCTCCAAACTATGGTATATTTACCCTGCTTAACCTGCGCGCCACTATCATCTACCTGAAACCAGACAACCATGAATGATGATGATGGTTGTATAAGCACTTGGGGAGGTTCCATGGTGAAGACTACCCTTGATAATGAGTCCAACACCTGCCATGTACCTATGTAGATGGCGCTACTGCTTAGGTTAACTAGGGTAATGTAAACCACCTCCCCAACCCTAAACTTACCCTTATCCACATGAACAATGCATCTACCCATTCGGTTACTATGCTTAATTAACCCTATTTAAACCCAAGCACAACTCCAGTAACCCAGACTTAAACCAGAACAATGCGAATGCCCTCGACCTATACGCTACGAGATTGGGAATGTAATGAACTTGTTGGGTATGTCAAAAGGTTTATATTATCGATATCGAATACCCCACAATGAGAGGGTTACACCACCATCACTTGGGCCATGGGTACGTAAGCAGCGATATGGCTGAGCTAATACTAAGTTACCTACCGCAGGGTGGAGTGGCTGCTGACCTAGGTTGTGGATCAGGTAGGTTTTGCCAGGTGCTGTTAAGTAAGGCTAGCAAAGTTTACTGCGTCGATATAGATGAATACGCCCTCAATGTAGCAAGGGGGAGTATTAAGGATGAGAGGGTGGTGTTCCTCAATGAGGATGCGTCATCAACATCGATACCCACCGGGTCCGTGGACCTAGTCATAATGGTTAACTCATTCCACGACATGGAGGATAAGGGTAAGGTGGCCCTAGAGGTGGGTAGGATCCTTAAGCAGGGTGGCTTAGCCGTAATTGTAGAGTCTAAACCAGGCTTAACAATACATGGCCCACCACCGTGGCTGAGGATGAGCCCTGACGACGTGATTAAGTACTTCAGCGGCCCTCAATTTGGGGTAGTGGGTGTAAGGGATTTAGGGGACTTTAACGCTGTAGTGGTTAAAAGGCTCTGAGTTTTTGGCCAAGTAGATGCATCATCTTAAGCATGTGCTCTGTTTTAAATAGGCTTAGGGTAATGGGTCAGTGTAATATGGCTCCTTCGAATAGGCGACTGAATGGGTGGATGATTGCCCTAATGCCGTACAGCATTGCCATAGGCCCCCTAGGCACATTGCTGACGCTCGAAATAGCCTCCCTAAGGGGGAGCCCGGTTGATGTGAGTTACGCCATGT
>Ga0081474_144247_pt1 | contig 19930 bp, 18 predicted proteins | sample OneHunmetagenome_2_FD_70978 | JGI IMG/M metagenome (GOLD analysis project Ga0081474, IMG submission 70978) | Ferrous microbial mat communities from One Hundred Spring Plain, Yellowstone National Park, USA v2 (version 2) | ecosystem: Environmental > Aquatic > Non-marine Saline and Alkaline >... | reverse complement strand
CTGAGCAACCTATACCGGAAACGACCACAACCCTCTTAGGGTCTAAACCAAGCTCAGCAAAAGCCTGAGACTCAGCAGCCAAAATACCAAAATCACCACAACCAGGACACCAATCAACCCATACCTTACTCCTAAACTGCTGCGGACTTAGGGTGACTTTAACCGTTGCCATTTTGCGTCAAACATCGCCAGCGCTTAGCCTTAATAATGCTTACGCGCTACACTACTCCACATAGTGAGGTTTAATGAACCTTAGGTTAAAGGTGAAGCTGCCTTACTCCGCTTAATGACGGTGCCTTCGCTTATGAGGCCGCCTAGCATGTTCTCGTAGTCTGAGTCAACCATGAGTAGTTCACCGCCTTTAACTAAACCCACTAGCCTAACCATGGTTACCCAATCAGCGAATGGGCTGTGCTTAGCCTTACTCATGAAGAGGTTTGGCTCTATTACCGTGCTTGACTTTACATCAACGAGTAGGTAAGATTCACCACCCACACTCAGCATCCTCCCTGGGTTAATTGAGTAAGCCTCAATAACCCTCGTTAGGTCAATAAGCCCCCTCCTCCATAGGTCAAGTAGCAGTAGGCCCGTTGTCTCAAGCCCAGGGAAGCCTGAGGCGGTGTTTTCGTAATCCCTACCGAATTTTTCACTGATGCTGTGGGGAGCGTGGTCACTGGCCACCATGTCAACTGAACCATTTATGAACCTCTTAAGCAACTCAAGCCTAGTTGACCTATCCCTGAGGGGTGGATTAACCTTGCAGTAGAATGGGTCATTAACCAACTCCACACAGGATTCATCATCAAGGAGGAGGTGGTGCATTGTCACATCCACGGTAACCCTACCGCTCAACCTAGCTAAGTCAACAACCCTGGGGTCGGTTACGTGGGTTAAGTGGACTCTTGCCCCGTGTATCAGGGCTAGTTGAACAGCCCTTAAGGCGCATGAGAACTCGGCGTCAATGGGCCTATTAACCCCATGCACCCTAGAGTCAACGCCCTTAACGCTCCTGAACATTGAGGGATCCTCGCAGTGGATAACAACAGTCATGTTGTTGGCGGCGGCTGCCTTAACTACGCCATCCAGTAAGCCATAGTCCTCTGGGTAAACCTTAACGCTCCTAACGCCAATACTAACGTAGCCGCTCATTAGGTTTAAGTCGGTTGGTACACCTCCATGAAGCCTGTAGGTTATCTTAAGCCCTTCAGCGGCCTTAAGCCTCTTAAGGGCCAACTCGGGGCTGCGTATGGGTGGCTTGGTGTTCGGCATGTCGCCAACAGCGGTAACACCACCAGCTAGGGCTGCCCTTGAACCTGTGTTTAAATCCTCCTTATAGTCCTCCCCCCAATCCCTAAGGTGTACGTGAAGGTCCACGAAGGCTGGGATGGCTATTATGTTATCGGGCAACTCAATGAACCTCGACCCACCTAAACTCAGCTTAATCCTTGTGAATGAATTACCGTTGAAGTACCTCACGGTTAGCATGCATTATCAATACGCAGAGTAGGGCGTGCTTAATAACAATGCACCTCAAGGTTTAAATAAGAGAGGACTGATGGGTGATGTATGGGTGGTAGACAAAGGACCAGCCTATTCATTACCAGTGAGGAGGAGCAGAGGAGAATTGAAACCAGGCAGAGGACTGGAGGCGGATCAGGGGGTGGTGCAGGTAAGTCAACTGGTAAGTAGCGGCACATAGTTAAACTATTTATCCCCTTAAACCCCAGCTAACCCGTGAGGACTATCCTTCTGGATAAGGGTAAGCCAACGCCCAGTGAGGTTAGGCTTAGGTTCAGGGAGAGACTAGGTAAGGGTGGCATAGTCATTGCCCCAGGCGTGTTCATACCGGCCGCGGCCATGTTAGCTGAGGAGCTTGGCTTTGAGGCCGTTTACTTCAGTGGGGCCGCCTACTCAAACATGCTTGGCTTACCGGACCTTGGCGTATTCACCCTAAGCGAACTGGCCTACTACATAAGGTTCTTCACCAATGCCGTCAGCATACCTGTGATTGTTGACGTGGACACGGGCTTTGGTGAAGCGCTTAACGTGGTTAGGATGGTTAGGGAGCTTGAGGATGCTGGGGTTGCCGCCGTTCACATAGAGGACCAGGAGATGCCTAAGAAGTGTGGTCACCTAGCCGGTAAGAGAGTTGTCCCAGTTGATGAGATGGTTAAGAAGATTAAGGCTGCAGTGGAGGCTAGGAGGGATGGGAACTTCCTCATAATAGCCAGGACAGATGCCAGGGATGTTGAGGGCTTTGAGGCTGCGGTGGAGAGGGCTAGGGTTTACGTGGAGGCCGGCGCGGATGTAGTATTCCCAGAGGCCCTGCACAGTAAGGAGGAGTTTGCTGAATTCGCCAGGAGGGTTAAGGCACCGCTACTGGCTAACATGACGGAGTTCGGTAAGACACCGTACATAACGGCCAGGGAGTTTGAGGAGATGGGGTACAGGATAGTCATATTCCCAGTGACCACCTTCAGGTATGCCATGGGTGCCATCAAGAGGGCGCTATTAACGTTGAAAAGCGAGGGCACTCAGGTAAATCTGCTTAATGAAATGATGAGTAGGGAGGATATTTACCGGTTAATAGGGTATCATAACTACGAGGAGTGGGACAGGAGGATATCCGAGGAGTCCAATGCCATACTAAGTAGAAGGGTTAAACTAGGTTGAGGTTAGGCACAGCATCAACCTAACCATTAAATGGTAATTTGCATAAATGCAATTTATAATTCACATCTATATAATCATGGTTTTTCATTATTATAAAATACTTAATATTTAATATTACATTATAACGAGTTAACTATGATTAATGCTTATTTCAAAATTATGAGAATATATGGTGCTAATATTTAAAAAGGTGTAGCATCGCTCGCCGTGTATGGGTAAGAGGATACTGGTTCTTGGGGGTGGTGTGGGTGGTGTTGTTGCTGCCAAGAGACTTGCAGAAAGGCTAAGGGGTCGTGTTGATGCCGAGATAACGCTCATAAGCGACACAGACTACTACCTCTTACCACCATTACTAGTCAACATAGCATTAGGCGATTTGGATCCGGCCCGGGCCCAATTACCACTATCTATGCTCAGTAAGAGGGGTGTTAAGGTGGTTAAGGCTAGTGTGACTAAGGTTGACCCAGACAATAGGGTTGTTGAGACTAATCAAGGTAAGTTCAACTACGATTACCTCATAGCAAGTTTAGGTACTGAATTCGACTTTAAGTCCTATAACCTCGGCGTTGGCTACCACAACTACACGCTGGATGGTGCCCTTAAACTCAGGGAGGCCTTGAGGAACTTTAAGGGTGGCAGTGTGGTCGTCTTCACCCCAGAGCCCATTTACAGGTGCGGGGTATACCCATTTGAGATAATAAGCCAGCTTGACACCATTTTCAGGAAGAGGGGTATTAGGGATAAGGTTGAGTTAACGCTGATACACCCATTTGAGAGGCCAATACAACCACTGGGTCCTGAGGCCGTTAAGATAACTGAGGAGACCTTCGCCCGTAAGGGCATAAGGTACATTGGTAATGCCAGGCCCCTTGAGGTTGATGATAAGAATAAGGTTGTCGTAATAACTGCTGATAAGGTTAAGTATGACCTGCTGATAGTTGTACCACCAGCCAGGTTACCCAAGCCCTTCGATGGAACCCCCCTAGCCGCTGACCTACCGAACGGCAGGTGGACCGTGGTTGACGTCTACACTGGCAGGAGCATTAAGTACGATGACGTGTACCTGCCCGGTGAACACTCAATGCCATCCATAGGGTTACCCACAGCCGGTGTACCCGTCCACTTCACGGCGCTCGCCAGTGCGGGCGCTGTTGCCGGTGAGCTCCTTGGGGAACCCATTGACCCAGCGCAGATAAACGCAATGGCCTGCGCCATGGATTACGGCGACTTTGGGCTAATGTTTAACTGCGACATTAAGCTGAATCTCAAGGACAATAAGGCTCTTTGGATGGGCAACTGCTACAGCATATTAACGTCACCGCTGGGTAAGCTTATAAAGGACCTCTTCTACAAGACCTGGCTACAGACAACCATGTGAGGTGATGGGTATGGCAGTACAACAGCAGGTTGAGAAAAGCCCCGATGAGAAGCTGGCTGAAACCCTAAACATGCTTACTCAGAATATTGATGAAATAAGGGGTCTCTTAGACCAGTTAATTGAGTTGAAGCGCAGTGGAGTATTGGATTCACTGATGATAATTGTGAACAGGTTTGATGAACTCATCCAGTACCTATTCCAAGACCCAGCGGTGTTTAGATTACTTTCAATACTAGTTGACGGTAGCCTACAGGCAATGAATAAGCTGGATACCCAGGACGTACTCAAACTTAAGGGTATGGTGCAGGACCTCGGTGGCTGCGTGGGCAAGAACGCTGGCTTAATATCAGAGGCTAAGCCGGTCAAGGGCCTACTAGGGTTATTGAGGGCGCTGGGTGACGATGACGTGCAGAGGGGCCTAGGGGTAGCCATACAGCTACTTAAGGTACTTGGCAAATGTACTCAGTCAAAATGATGCCTTTTCATTAGAACAATGATAAAACATTTAAATACCACATATCTTTATTGATAATATAGATAATGGTCTTAGCTTTATCCTAGTCCGCTGGTTCATCTATTCAACAATAATAACCCTTAAATTTAACCAAACTAGCCCAGATAAGCTACTCAGTGATACAATACCGTCTCTCTGGAGGCGGTGGAGACGTTAAACCTCCACTGTCTCCTTCTCGACGGTCTCCCTGGGGCCACTCACCGCAGTGGCTCCCCAACGGTCGCCCGCGGTTCCCAGCCTCTGCGGATCTCGGGACCCCAGGGTCACTAATAAAGGGTGTTGGGGTTAGGCATTTAAATTTAACTGGGATTAACCATTAACAAAAATAAGCACTACAAATTATTATGAAAACCGAAACAGCCCAGCTACTGCTGATAGACACGGTGCACGTTAGGTTAATCATTAATCATGCTGTTCCTGCGTTTTCCCTTAACTTATTCGCACATTATGTTTCAAGACTCCTTACCTTAATAGATAGAAAGATTATTTCCATCTAATGATAAGTAATTATGTAATACTTGGTATGGTGAAACGTGAAGCATTCCTTTGTCTGTATAATTAGGGGTTCTCTGGGTGGGGAAGCGTAGGTTATCTAAAAAAAGTTCTATCTAGAAAAATTTATAAACTGGTAGAGAATAGGGATAGTTTAGGGTAAGTATGAGTGAGGGTTTCAGGATGCCCCTAATAGGGGAAAAATTCCCTGAAATGGAGGTTACGACTACGCATGGTAAGATTAAACTGCCTGACTACTATAGGGGTAAGTGGTTCATACTGTTCAGCCACCCAGGCGACTTCACGCCAGTATGCACAACTGAGTTCGTTTCCTTCGCCAAGAGGTATGAGGACTTCCGCAAATTGAACACTGAATTAATTGGGCTCTCCGTGGATACTGACATTAGCCACATTGAGTGGGTTACCTGGATTGAGAAGACCCTCGGTGTTAAGATACCATTCCCAATAATAGCGGATCCAATGGGCACGGTGGCTAGGAGGCTTGGCATGATCCACGCCGAGTCAAGCACATCAACAGTTAGGGCGGTCTTCATAGTTGATGACAAGGCCACGGTCAGGTTAATAATGTACTACCCACTTGAGCTGGGTAGGAACATACCCGAGATACTTAGGGCCGTTAAGGCACTTCAACTCATAGACAAGTACGGCGCCGTTATGCCGGCTAACTGGCCCTACAACGAGTTAATAGGCGACAATGTACTCAACCCACCGCCACACAACGTTGAGGAGGCGCCTAAGAGACTCCAGCAGTTTAAGGGCTACGCCTGGTGGCTCACGTACAGGGAGTTACCCAAGGAGGAGGTTGAGGAGTCTAAGAGGGTTATTAGGATTAGAATTGAGTAGGTGCTAAGGCGTTAAGTCAATCATGGTTTAAAAATACACCTTATTACCTGTTTAAACATTCCATCTCATAATTGCCTTTAAGCATATAGCTCAATTACTGCGCATAATGCTTATAAGTATGCACTAGACGAGTGGCTATGGTTGTTAGGGTTGGGTTACTGGGTTCAGGCTTCGCCGCAGAGTTCCACATGCAGTCATACGCCGAGATACCCAATGCCAAGGTTGTGGCCGTGGCGTCGAGGAGTAGGGCCGCTGAGTTCGCAAGGAGGTGGGGTGTCGGCAAGTATTACACGGGTGAAGATTTCATTGAGAAGCTTTGCAGCGATAAGGAGGTTGACGCAGTTGACATAGTCTTACCCAACTTCCTCCACCTTAAGGCGGTTCAAGTCTGCGCCGAGAACAAGAAGAACATAATCATCGAGAAGCCGCTGGGTAGGAACCTCAGTGAGGCTAGGGAGATGCTTAACGCCGTTAACAGGAATGGGGTACTACACGCCTACGCCGAGAACCAGGTCTTCATACCTCAGATAGAGAGGGTCATGGAGATGGTTAAGGGTGGGGCCATTGGTAAGGTGTTTTGGGTTAGGAGTAGGGAGGCCCACTTCGGCCCCCACAGCCCATGGTTCTGGGACAAGAGCCTTTCCGGTGGCGGTAGCCTACTGGACATGGGGTGCCACTCAATTGAGGTAACCAGGAAGATAATTGGGGGTAGGGCCGTTGAGGTGTTGGGTTGGGGTGACCTACTTGTCCATAGGGATAGGACTAAGGCTGAGGATAACAGCATAGTCCTGGTTAGGTATAGTGGGGGTGAGTTGGGGCAGGCTGAGAATAGTTGGGCGGCTCACGGTGGGTTGGATCTGAGGTACGAGATTTACGGTAGTGAGGGGGCTATATTCATCGACGTGACTAGGGAGACTGGGATAAGGGTCTTCACCACGGCCCCGGAGGAGAGGGTTGGGTACGTTGTTGAGAAGGCTGAGGTTGCTAAGGGTTGGCTATACCCAATTTGGAGGGAGTTCGAACTCTACGGCTACCTCAACGAGCTTAGGCACTTCATAACCTCCTTCGAGAGGGGTGAAATGCCTAGGGAGAACTTCAACGACGGTGTCGAGGTTAACAGGATTATCGACGCCGCCTACAGGTCCTTCACAAGCAAGAAGTGGGAACCCCTAGCAGAGTAGCGTTGACGCAAAGGTGGGTTCGGTTTAAAACCCAAGCCCCACCCAACCCCCGGTGGGTGGGTTTAAGCAGTCGATAGTTGTCAGGCGTGACTTACCCATGAGCAGGGGTAAGTTAGCCGTCCAGGTGGCCCACGCCTCAGTGACGGCTGTACTGGAGGCCTTAAGGAGTAGGGGTGATTGGGTTGATGCCTGGGTTTCAAGCGGCCAGAAGAAGATTGTGCTCGTGGTTGATGGAATTGATGACTTAGTCAGGCTTAAGGCTAAGGCGGAAGCACTTGGCTTACCCACGGCGTTGATTGAGGACGCTGGGTTAACGGAGCTACCGCCAGGCACTGTGACGGCGCTGGCCATTGGGCCTGGGCCGGAGGAACTTGTGAATAAGGTGACCGGTAGCCTACCGCTGCTTAAGGATTAGTCTCACTCCTCTCTAGGGTTGGCGTTGGAAGAAAGTATTTAACCCTTTAACCCCCAGGTTAAGCTATGGGTAGGCTAAGCCTCAAGTGGCTAACCTTATTCGTAGCCTTCTCGGTGGTGGGCATATTCTCCTCGGCAGTGGTCCTCTACACGTACTACTACCTCCACAACGCCCCACCGCTATGCACTGTGGGAGGCTCCCAGTCACCATTCCCAGGGGTCACGATTAACTGCATCAAGGTTCTCTCAAGCCCATACGCCGAATTAGCCGATGTACCCCTCGACGTCTTGGCGGTGTTCTGGTTCGTAGCTAACATAGCCATGGCCATGGCCTATGATAAGGTGGCTGAGCCGGCTGCCGGTAAACTACTGAGGGCTTTAATGTACTGGAGGTTTCTTGGGCTAGCTATAATACCTTACCTCCTCTACGTGGAGTTCGCCATACTGCACGCCCTATGCCTATACTGCACTATAATGCACTCAATGATTATAGCGGACTTCATAGTTATAACAGTTTACGCATACGTCAACCATAGAGTTAAGGCCAAGGCACTCCTTTCTTAAGCTTTTAACATTTGTCCAATTGACCATTGAATAACGGTTAAGGTTAGGTTAGGGTCATTGAGGCAACCCTTACGGAGCCCTGCTCCCTAGCCCTATACCTAAACCTAATTAATGGGGCATCCTCAATGATGCTCATGGCTACGGTGCCACTGACCTGGATGCCCCTTTTAGCCTCAACCCATTCACCATCAGCGAAGTATTCCATGGTTAACTCACCCCCTGGTACATTTAGTAGCAGTGTCTTCCTACCCATGCCAGGTAATGGTTGTGAGTAAAATTCATCCCCAGGCTTAACCACTGAACCAGCCCAAGTAGTCTCTGAACCAGCCCTATACAGCTTAACCTTGACCGGCACCTTCGGGTCGCCGTTTGAGACCCTTAGGCCCCATGGGTTTAACCCAACCCACCTGAATTCGACGTCGGGGGCCCCGTCAATGTCGATGAGGACCGCCAGTTGCGCTGATGGTGCGTCTGTTGTCCAGGCTGCCACGTAGGGTGATTCATCGTAAACTATGCCCCCATCCTTAACCTCACCTGACGCCACTGAGGCAATGGCCCTCAGCCTATTATCAATGAACCACATGGCTACCCCCCTCCTATAAACTACACTGTACCAGTGGTACCTATCAGAAGCGTCCTTGGGTAGGAACTTGGTTAGGTCCATTGAAACCACCTTAGATGCCCCACCAATGTTGGCGTATAGGCTGCCCCTACCTGAGAACCAACTGAAGTGCACCACACCACCTGCGAATAGGTCGTCGTGCTCAAAGCCGAACCACAGTATTGGCCCACCCTCAACCCTGGGAAGCTTAGCCATTAAGGCGAAGTTGCCGTAGGTAAACGTTGACCTGGACCTCAACGATACGGTGATCAACCCCTTGGGTTTGAGGTAGACGGATTCGGAGAAGTCCGTGTACCTGGCCTCATCGTAGTTAACCCGCCAGTACTCACTGGCCCTACATGGCTGAAACTCCTCCTCAAGGCCGACCCTCGTCGATGGAACCCTCCTCCAGCAGTGGAAGAGGGAGTCCACACCACCCTCTATGGCTGGAGATGGCCTAAGGAACCCACTGGCCATGCACATAATGCGCCTCACCACTATTAAAGCTTAAACCTGAGGATAATTACGATTAAACTTAATTTCACAGCCAATTTTATTTAGTCAAGAATATTGTAGAGGTATGTTTAAGTGTAGGCGTCATCTTAGCCCAGGTCATCACTGGTCAGGCCTTGCAAGCCTAATCACTGGGTAGGGTCAGTGCGTGGTGGCCTTTTAAGCAGTATTGCCCAGTTTAACTGGGGCTTAAAGGAACTTTCCTGTTGAGGGTCTTGTAGAATATCTTCTCATTCAGCCAATTTATGTTGTTGGCCACGTAGTCAACCTTCTTCCTCATTTCAAAGTCCTTGAACTCCATGTAGAGCATGTCTAGGTAAATCTCCTCCATAACCTCCTTAGCCTTTAAAGCGTAATCCAGGTTATCCTTAATCAACTCCTCAGTGGCCTTCCTGGACAACTCCCCCGTGAACTCCATTAACCCGTTTAGGTAGGCTACTTCATCAACCCCAACCTCGCTTAGCGTTGGTATTCTACCATCCCTATTGTAAACGTACATTATGTAGGCCTCTGCGTACTCCTGTAGGCTAACGGCAGCCTTATCGTAGTAGAATGGGTACTGCCTAACCAGGTTCATTAAGTCCTGGAGCTCCCTCCTCATATCCTCTAGGTACCTGTCCGCTGAATCCCAGTCACCCCTAATAACCGAGTATATGGTTGACTTGGACAGCCTATTCAACCTAATCCCAGTGTTGATTATCCTGTCCCTGGCATCCTCATACTCCCTCAACTTAGCCTTAATCTCATCCCTATTGGGCAACATAATTAAGCCCACCCACCAGTTTGGGTGCTTTAATACTCTTCTACGCCCCTCCTAAGGGTTTAGCCAGCATAAGCATCCATCATCCTCAACTTTAAACTTTAGAGTACCTTCCCTTAGGATACGGCTTAACTGTACTTAACCCCGTAAAGCTCCTCAATCCTGTCAACCATGATGCTAGTTATGTCATCCTCATTAACGACACCTAATTGGAGGAGTTGGTTAACCCTACTCAGTATCCTCCATGGAGGTATCACGGCCCCTGGCCTCCTCGGGTCATCTATGTAGTCGCTCTCCACCACGATTAACCTACTCTGCCTAATCGCCTCCTCAAATTCCCCATGCCTACCTATCGGCACTGAGGGTGTTAGCCCATTCTCAACCCCAGGCTTAACCATGCCTGGTGAGGCGTGGTGGAGGATTACCTTACCCCTATCCCTAACGCCAACTTTATTCATGATTTCAACAATGGACTTAACCGTGGCCTCACCAGTCCTCTCCAGGTGTAGGTGAACCACGGCCCCCAGGTCCTTGGCGACGGTTAGGGCGTACTCAATAACCTCATTGCACAGCTTAATTACATCGCTACCCACATCCCAATGCGGTCTACCAACCTCACCAATGCCAACCGCCTCACCCCTCTTAATGTACTGGGCCGCTAGGTCAATCGCCTTAACCATGTAGCCCCTAACCTTGTCTAAGCCCCAACCAGCCTCAATTAACCTAACGCACTCGGCTGGGTGTAGGCCTATTATGGCCACTGACCTAACCCCTTCACCTTGAATGATCCTGGCGGACTCTATGGTTAACCTATACAGCCTATCAACGTCGTTCAAGTCGCCTGGCCTTAAATCCAGGTCCCAGGTTAAGAGGGCCACGACGCCCATGAACCAGCCGCCTGTCCTCCTAAACCTCCTAGCCACCTCCCTGGGTCCAAGACCCTTAACTGGGTTGACGTGGCCATGGTTGTCGGCTATCGGTGGGGTCCTACCCATCCTGGGTTACCTCAAGCCTCTCCTCCTTAAGCCTATCCTCCCTACCAGGTGGTGGCCTTATTATGCTGTTCCCAGTGGGGTCCTCTATGACGAGGGTGAAGCCCCTTAAACCGTTAAGCGCCTCTGTGGCCTCCCTAATGAACCTTAGCCTCCTCTCCTCAGCCTCACCCTCAAGCCCCCTCATGGCCTCTGCGTAGTAAATGACCCTGTACATTAAGCCCTCAAGGGGGGTTATTAGGGCCTCACCCGCTGAACCTGGGGCTAGGGTGAAGCCCAAGTCCGGTGAGTACAGCCTAGCCTCAGCGGACCTTATGACCCAGGTCCTCTCGACGTCAACCTTATCAGTCACCCTGTAGGTTAACCTAACGGGCCCCTTACTGTCGAGGTAGGTTATGTTCATGTATCTGAAGCCGCAGGTGGAGCAGTTCATGGTCTCGAGGAGGACCCTACCGAAGTAAGGCACGTTATACACAACGCCCCTAATGCTAAGGGTCCTGTTTCTGCAAACTGGGCACTCATCACTCACCTCGTAAAGCTCCTCCGCATAATTACTAATGTCCTCCATGGGGAGGTTGATTTGGCTTGGTAAATAAACCTTAGGATCCCTTACCAGCCCTCCTCTGGTTAAGCAACTCCAGTAAAGCCTGAATCACCTGCCTATAGTCACCCACTATACCGTAATCGGCGTACTCGAATATTGGTGCATTGGGGTCACTGTTGATGGCTACTATGATCTTCGACTCCTTCATGCCGAAGATGTGCTGTATGGCACCACTAACACCAACGCCTATGTAGAGCGTTGGCCTAACGGTCTTACCTGTCTGCCCAATCTGCCTATCAACGGGTAGCCAACCCGCATCAGTAACCTTCTTAGACCCGCCAATAGTCCCACCAATAGCCTTAGCCAACTCCACCAGTAGCTTAACCCCCTCAGGCCCACCCACACCCCTACCTGCAGTCACCACTATGTCAGCCTTCTCCACTGGGGGTAGGTCACTATCACCCTTGGTGACCGGTTTGATGCTTATCAGTGAACCGTTGGGCTTAGGTAAATTGTTAATAACCTCCCTAATCACCTCACCCCTACGGCTGGTGTCCCTTGGTGGCGTTGGGAATACGTTGGGCCTGACGCTGGCTAGTTGAGGCCTCCTGGTGGGTGTCCTAATGTGAGCCAGTATGTTGCCGCCGTAGGTTGGCCTAACCTGATCCAGGTCCCTCGTCTTAACGTCAATGTCCAGGTCCGTGCAGTCCGCCGTTATACCGGCCCTGAGGGTGTTGGCTACGTATGGGGCCAGTTCCCTACCCCTCTTAGTGGCTGCGAAGAGGACCACCTCAGGCTTATACTTATTAACAAGGTTAACTATGACTGAGGCGTAGACGTGGGGCATGTAGACAGCTAAGGCCTCGTCATCAACGTAAACCACCCTATCAGCCCCATAGTAAATGGGCTCCTTAACCAAGTCACCTAACTTATAGCCAACCATGACGGCCGTGACGTCCACGTTAACCTTACTGGCCAGCTCCCTAGCCTTACCAATCAACTGGAGGCTACCGTCCTTAATGACGCCGTTTTGGTGCTCAACGTAAACCCAAATACCCTTATACTCATTCTTATTTACCTGCGGCCACTCTGGGCATATCCTGGAGGTACTCATAGCTTAATCACCCCCTCCTTGGTTAGGTTGTCAATGAGCCACTTGGCGGCCTCCTTCGGGTCACCTTTGAATACCTGCCTCTTCCTGGGTATTGGCTTGGCGTCCTCAATCTTAGCCACTATCGTCGGTGAACCCCTCAAACCAACGCAGTACTGGTCAAGCTTAAGCTCATTGTTGGTCACTGACTTGACCAAGTTGCTTAACCTGGCCTGTATCTTGCGGCTTAGGCTTATCTCCCTCGGCGGGTTACTGCCCTTGTAAACGCTGACTATGACCGGCATTTGGAACTCATACTCCTCGAAGACGCCCTCATCCTCAAGGTACCTGGTCAACCTGACCGTCCCCTCCTTAAGGTTAACCTCACCATCAACCACGTAGTATAGGTAAGGTAAGCCTAGCCACGACGCCACCTGGGCTGGCATGTGAGCTGTGGTGGAGTCCGTGGTCTCCTCACCCATGACCACCAGGTTGAATTCAGGGAAAAGCTTCCTTATCACCATGGCCACGGTGTATGAGGTGGCTAGGGTATCTGCACCCGCGAAGACCCTGTCCGTTATTAGGTAGGCCTCATCAGCCCCCATGCCTATGGTGGATTCGAGGAAGTCCTTACCACTGGGTGGGGCCATGGATAGGGTTATGACCCTACCACCGTACCTGTCCTTAAGCCTTAGGGCGAATTCAAGGGCGTTCCTGTCGTACGGGTTAAGCATCAGCGGCACACCCTCCCTAACGAGGTTGTGGGTTACTGGGTCCAGCCTAACGGCTGTTATGTTAGGCACCGCTGCCTTAACGGGGACTATTATGGTTAACCCCTCCCCCTTCCCCACACCCTGGGTTGGGGTTACTTGACTTATAACGGTGGCGCCCATGACCCATCACCCAAACCTATACTGGACACCGTAACCACTCCTCGGGTAGGTCCACTCAATTGCGTTGCTTGGGCACACCACCCTGCATGTGCCGCACTCCAGGCAGCCCTCGTGGGAGAAGAGCACAGTACCGTCCTGGGATGGTATATAGCACCTGGCTGGGCATAGGAAAGTGCAGGGCTTGGCATCGCACTTACGGCACTTATCAGGATCAATTATCCTGATGTGGGGCCTTTGGCTAACGTCCCAGGCGTTTGAGTTAAGCCTCTCCTCAATGGGGATCTTCCTGTTGTCCATGCTCATAGGTTCATCACCAGGCTTAAGGCATCCCTAGCCATGTCGGTTAGGGTTAACTTACCCTTACTACTCATGAAGGTGTCCCAAATCCTCCTAGGCGTCCCATCAACATCGAAGTACCTGGCCATGAATGAGTTCATCAGCATCACGTAGTCACTGTACAGCCTAGGGTTATTTAAGACCTTGTGGGCGTTCCTAAAGGCCCTGAACTCCCTTAGTATGAAGCTCTCGTTGAGCAGTCTCCAGTAGACTGATAAAGCCTCCTCATCGTACCTACCCTCGTCGTGAGCCTTAACAACGGCCTCGGCGGCCAGGTTACCACTCTCCATGGCGAAGTCAACCCCCCTTATCAGGACGCCTAGGTGGAGTAGGAAGCCGGCTGCATCACCAACCACCAGGTAGCCGTTACCGTAAAGCCTATCCGGCATTGCCCCAAGTCCAGCTATTGGGGTTAGGTGGGCTGAGTACTCTAGCAACTGCCCACCCTTAAGCAGCCTGCTTATGAATGGGTGTAGCCTAAACTCCTCAATAAGTTCATGAACCGGTACATCGAGCTTGGCCCCATGTTCAAGGTAAACCACTATGCCTAGGGTGATTGCATCCTTATTAGTGTATATGAATGCGCCGCCCGGCACGTAGTGGGTTGGGTACCCGGCCAGGGCCCAGGCTAGGCCTTCGTCATCATCGAGGTTGAACCTCTCGTTAATCTCACCCCTACCCAGTTTAATAACCTCCTTAACCCCAAGCCCCACTACGCTTGGCTGCAGCTTGGGCGTTAGGCCACTTGACTCAAGCACAAGCCTATTAATGCCCTCGGCCACTATGACTACGTCGCCGTAGACCTCGTCGGCCCCCGACCTAACCCCAACCACCCTACCATCCCTAATCACCAGGCTGTCCACGGGGGTTTCCGTGACTATTAGAGCCCCAGCCGTCTCAGCCTTCCTGGAGAGCCACTCCGTGAAGTTCGTTAAATACGCCGTGAAGGACTTGTGCTCAACAGACTTAGCCTCAAACTCCACCGTGACGCCGCTGTCCTTGGTTAGCATTGTTAGGCGCTCCTTCCTAACCCAACGCTCCACGGGGGCCTCCTTAACGTACTCGGGGTAGAGCCTATCAAGGACGTGGGCGTATATCCTACCACCGTAGACGTTCTTACTCCCCGGCCTACGCCCCCTCTCAACCACGAGAACCTTAAAACCCCTAGACGCCAACCTCTGCGCAGCCGTCAATCCACTCGGCCCACCACCCACCACTATGACGTCAAACCTTTGACTCACAATGAACCCCATAACCAGTTATTAATAAGCATTATTTGTAGGCAGATTAACATTTAGCTAATATAAATTCGCCCAACACAAAGAGAGACAACCTACCCACCCCAAGGCATCATTAGCGCTGGGAAACCCATCACGTCAAAGATTAATGACCCCCTTCCCGCCTTGGGGAGGCGGGTTTCACCTTGTGGGGGTCTCGTCCGTTGCCCCGTCTGTTGTGGGGTTGGTGGTCTTGTTCTTGGGGTGGTGGTAAGGGTGGGGTATCGCCCCACCGGCTCATCTGAGGCAAGGAAAGTAAACCCCCTCTTGGGGGCACCACCCCGAGCACTAGGATAAGCTAGGCAAAGGGGGAATTAAAAGGTAACCAGAAGCAAAAATACTGATCAATAGGTAGGTTAAAACTTTAAACCAACCAAGGAACAACACCACCCCTAGAAGGAGCGAGACTCAACCATTATGTCACCTAAGGGTTAGCCTCACCCTTGAGTAGCTTTAGGGCTTCGTCAATGGGTATGTTGAACTCCCTGGCAACCCTAAGCACCCTCCTTAGGGGCAGTTTCGGTTTTTCATGATTATTCGTAGGGTTTGTTACCATTGGTGATAAAGCGATGGGGTTATTAACCCATCTCCAACACCCCTAACCGTACCCCTGGGTTTCCGAGACCCGCAGAGGCAAGGAACCCCTGGCGACAGGTGGGGAGTCGCTGCGGTGAGGGGGCCTAGGGAGACCGTCGAGAAGGAGACGGTGGGAAAACCGCTAAAACCCGCCGCCTCCGGAGAGACGGCTCTGGGTGGGTTAGGAGGGGCCTATCGAGTCTCGTGAAGGTTAGTGGCATTAGGGACTCCCTAGTTATCTTACCCATTGCTGCTATGTAGGCCCTTGGGTTGAAGCCAACCTTAACGGCGTCGACGTCGGCCTGGGTCTCAAGTCTCCTCTGGATAAACCTGACAAGTGGGGTGAGGGCGAGCATGGAGCCGAAAGCCGCAACCCCAGGGAGAAGCATGTACTTGGTGAATGAAGTCATGGCTATGGTTATTAGGGCTAGGTTAAGGAGCATTACGACCATGAGCAACTTAGCGAGGTGGCCACGCTTAACGTGGCTAACCTCATGTATCAAAACGCTCCTAAGCTCCTCCTCACTTAATAAGCCCAGTAGCTGCTTGGCCACAATTATCCTCCTCCTAAACAACCCCACGGCCGCTGCGTTATACCTTGAACCAGCCACATTCTCCACCAGGTAAACCCTAGGCGCCTCACCCAACCCACCCATCCTAACCCAAATATCCCCAGCAACCCTGCTTAGGCCAGGGTCCTCAACGGCACCCCTGGTTACTAGCCATTGGGGTACAGCCAGAACCACACTAACTAAGGCGGCGGACCATGCCAGGTCTATTAAGGCAACTATGGGCGTTGGCATGCTACTGAGTTTAAAGTGTGTAAGGAGCAGGTAGTATACGTAACCCATGACTCCACCGAACCCGGATAACAGGATAAATATGGCCGTGGCCAGCCTCTGGGCTGCCTTAAAGTTTATGGCCTTCTCCAACCTCTCCCTAACCGGCTCCCTCAACATGCGTACGTAATGCCTTTGGATTAGCATGAAGACTGCAAAGAGAACTGTAATGGGTAGGAAAAAGCTTAGGAGAGCGTTGGCGAGTTGGTTGTTGAATGATATTGGCTTCAATAGGAACTGCATGGGGGACATGTACATAAACATACCCACTATGACTGCTATAAAGGCGACTATGTTGGGTATGTACTGACCTGAGAGGCCCATTGAGTAGAGGTAAGTCACATCCCTCCTCCCCCTCTGCCTAGAGGCCAAATGCCTGTAAATCAACAACTGGGTTAGGATGGGTATGGCCAGGACCAACATGGATAGTGCCAACCAAGCCCAGTTAATCCCAAGGAACTTGAAGACTAGGTAATACCCACCGTTAACCTCAGTCACGTTAACCCCTACATACACCCCAGCGTTCATCATGAAACCGAAGATGGAACCAAAGATGGACGTAAACCCAGCGAACTTCGGCACACCAAGCAAGCGAACAAGGGGCGTTATGGAGCATTGGGCCAACCAACCACGGCTCCAATTGGCGGCAACCACAACTTTAATTAAATGGCTAACCGACAGCACATGGTAATTACAGGTCGAGTTGAGTGGAGCCAGCATTGCAATAAGTGTACTGCGGTTAATGAAGCTGGGGACCGAACCCTCAACAACGGCACCAACCCGGTAAGCACCCACAAACATTATGTAAACCCTAGGCCCATAAACCCCAGCAACACTAACCAAGGACAAAGATGCAAACAACACTAATGCCAAAAACAACGTAAGGCGCAACGCATTCGCACGCCCCACAAATTCCTAAGCAATCCCTCCCCCTTTAAATTTTTAAAAATTTAAAGATTAATACGTAATTCATTAATTCCATTTAAAACTCACGATACATCAATAACATTACCTTCAATTCCCCTTTGAGATCTTCTCGGTCCACGATTATGGGTGTTAGGTAGCATAATCTAAATATTCCTCTACCTAACACCATGCAGCATCACCTAACATTACCCAGGGCTTTTATAGTAATAAAGATCCCTGATGTGCAACGTGCACCCACCATCATCTACCTAACACTTGGCTCATCATCAATCCACAAATGCATGGTAATGTTTAATGAAAGAGTTAATACCATCGGTTAGTTCAATTGTGCATTGTTAGGTACTGCACATTGGTGTTAGGTAGAAGAATCTGAAGAAAATGTTACCTAACATTAAATTAACTTAGCTACGAGGTGTATGGTGTTAGGTAGAGGAATATTTAGATTATGCTACCTAACACCCTATAATTTGGTCCTAACAATCGGTGGCTAATAGATTAATGCTCTACATTGTATGGTGGGGATGCTTTATTTAGCCTATCTTGAGTTGTCCTACGCCTACAGTTTACGTTGAGGTTGCTGGCGCTAGATTTCTCAATGCCTTAAACTAACCCAACTATTGGTGTTGCTCAGGTTGGCTATGTTAATGAATACTGGGACTACTAGGTCCATAGGGTTTGGGCGTATTGAAGTAGCCACTGGTGCCCCGGCCGGGACTTGAACCCGGGACCCCCCGGTCTTCAGCCGGGTGCTCTCCCAGGCTGAGCTACCGGGGCCTCACCCCTTAAGCTGTTTATGGCTTTTTATGCTTTTCCTTAATCTAACCTCAAATCTCCTTTAAGATCTTCGACGCCGCAGCGCCTGTAAGCTAGCCAGTGGCAGCCAGTCAAATCCTTCGATTCCCTTTTGAAATCTTCCTCCTAACATGCATCTCTCTTAACAAGCAGAGACTTCGGTATACCTTCAATTCTCCTCTGAGATCCTCTAGCCAGGAAGAGGTGGGCGTAGTTGGAGCCAGGGGACTTAGTCCTTCAATTCTCTTTCAATTCTCTTTTGAGATCCTCTTCCTTCTCATGAGTGGTACACTACCAAGCAAGGAGTACATTCCTTCAATTCTCCTTTGAGATCTTCCGATGGTTCGCACTTCTGGTATGACTCAGGCGTCTATCCTTCAATTCTCTTTTGAGATCTTCGTACTGATAAATGGACGACAGGTGCGGTTGATTATGAGTGTTTACCTTCAATTCTCTTTTGAGATCTTCTGAGCGACTACTACGATGTATCAATCTACCTAATGCCACCCTTCAATTCTCTTTTGAGATCCTCCGGTTCTTTTGGTTTTTTAGGGTTTTTTAAGCTTTACGGTTTATTTTAAATGGTGTCCATTGGAACAGGGTTCTGGGGCTCATTCTATGACTCATTCCTGTTCCGATGGTGCTTATGGTGGGATTGAATGGTTGTTCCAATTGAAAGAAAATGAAGAAATTGAAACAATGTTCCAATGGTTTAAAGTCCAATGTAAAATGAGGAATCTGCACGAAACATGCAAAACAATGACAAGATAAACAAACCTAAAACCCATGAAGTAAATGGATAAGGATGCACGAGACATGCAATTTAACCGTTTAAAATGCATGTGCCTTACTTAACTGCCCTTAGCCGCACTTACGTGTAGTACATTGCGAATGTATGCTTTAGCTTGCATTGTCTTAACTCCTCATGATTAGTGGTCAATGATGCCTAACCAAGATACTGAACTTTAATATATAGCAGTGCCCTACTCTTAGTGTGTTAGCAATTGACTTAAGTGTGCTTTAGCTTACCATTCATACAAAATTGCGTAGCCCATAGAGTTCTAGTTCTTCTTTATTACTAGGGATTCTATTTGTGGTTTTCTTAGCCTTAGCCTTGGTTCTATTCCATTGAAGAGAATTAGGCATTGTTTTCATTAGCCTGGGTCAGTGCCTATACTTGGATTCCCCTGTGTTGACCTTACCATCCCTGAACTTGAGTATTCATTCTCCATGGGTAAGTATGCCGCTTTAGCTCACTCAATAACCTCTGGTCTTAGGGATACATTAGATGCTGTTCTTCTGAAGTTAAGTGCATCGCCTAGGAGATGATTTAATTCCTCCAGGTTAAGTGAATTAGCGAGGCAACATGCGGTATATTGCATTTGAGACTCTCGTTTGCCATCCTTAACCATGTTTATCAGGTCTATTGTTAAGTCCAGGTTCCTTACCCCTTAGGTTTTCTCATCAATGAGGCGGGTTATTCACCCTAACGGCTCCTTGTTTTGGCGTTACCTCGATATCTTCTGGTCTAATTATATTTCCGTAACAGGTTCTTCATTGAACCGTAACAGGGGCTGAGGTTGAGGGATGTGAAATGTGGAAAGTAATTGCAGTGGCGCCGGGGCCGGGATTTGAACCCGGGCCCCCTTGCGGGGATGGGCTTAGCAGGCCCATTAAGGTCCCCATGGGTTAACCCATGGGGATCGCCTT
>Ga0081474_115412_pt1 | contig 19938 bp, 18 predicted proteins | sample OneHunmetagenome_2_FD_70978 | JGI IMG/M metagenome (GOLD analysis project Ga0081474, IMG submission 70978) | Ferrous microbial mat communities from One Hundred Spring Plain, Yellowstone National Park, USA v2 (version 2) | ecosystem: Environmental > Aquatic > Non-marine Saline and Alkaline >... | reverse complement strand
GTTCACGCTTGGAATAACGTCCCTAGTGGTCGCGGCCCTCGACGTTCCTGTGCCCCTCTCACTTATGTTTAGCCTTAAGGGCAGCTGCAGTCCCCCAGCTTTTTTCCTCTCGGCGCCAGGCCCCTCAGCGAGGAGCTCGGCCCAGCAAGGTTCACGCCAGTGGGGGTCCTGGAGTCCCTCTTTCTCAGGAAGGTCACACTTGCAAGGGGGTGTGCGGCCGTGAGCGAGCAGCAGAAGCCCCAGGAGCAGCAACAGCAGGTCGCCCAGGGCCCTGGGGAGCTCACGGAGGTGGCCAGGATGCTGAGGGACGCCGCGGCACAGCTCAGGTCAATAATTGACAGCGTCAACAACCCCCTGGCCGCCATAGCTGCCAACGCTATGCAGCCGCAGCCTCAGGCCAGGCAGGAGCCGTCCAGCAGGGCCCAGGCTGGGGCCACAGGGCGCGCCGAGGCCCAAGGGCCCTTGGTCGAGGAGCGGCCAAGCGAGGTAGAGGTTGCAGCCCCATTGACAGCAGCTCCTCTTCAAGCTGAGGCGCCGCGGCAGGTGGCCTCCCAGGGCACGAATGTGGAGAAGGTCATGAAGCTTCTGAGCCTCTTCGCTGACATGAGCGCGCTGTCAAGCGACTTCTTTGAGAACGTGGTAAAGGCCATGGGCTCCCTTGGTGTGTTAAGCGAGGGCGAGAGGGACGCCCTGGTTTACCTGCTTAACACCATAAAGCTTGGGATGGACAAGGGCCTGTCGCCCCAGGAGGTCATCTCGCTCCTCGCCATACTGTTCAGCGAGGCTGGGGTCAGCAGCGACGATGTCATAAGGAGCGGCCTGACCAAGGTAATACTCTCGAAGCTCAGCAGGCAGGAGGAGTCGAGGTGAGAGCTTGAGCGATGTTGCGGTGAGTCACACGATCTTCATAATAGTTACCGTGATACTGGTCTCGGCGGTCAGCGCCGCGGTTATACTTAAGACATACCAGATAATGAGCGCTTACTCCCAGAGGTCCAGCGCTGAGGCCCAGTCGCTGGAGACGCAGCTGACCCCCGTGTACGCCTACTATAACGCCTCCGACTCCTCATACTACATCTTCGTCAGGAACAGCGGCTACGTCACCTTAACTCAGGCGGAGCTCAGGTACGTTGAGGTCTTCCTTGGCCCCGCCAACGGCACCCTGAACATGTACCTCTACTCACAGCAAGGCGGCCCGGGGACCTGGGGGCTAGTTACCATCTACGGCTCCCAGGGGGGCCAGCTGAGCCCGGGCGCCATGGCTGAGATAGTTGTGAGGACCGGGGCTAACTTCGGCAACACCGTTCACGTCATAGTGTCGCTGCCGGACGGCCAGGAGTTCAGCGCATACCTTCAGCAGTCCCCTTAGGTGGTACGCGTGGGCGTTGAGGTAGCCGTAGGCATGGCAATAGCTGCAGTCGCCCTGGTGGTGGTGCTGGGGTCCCTGGCTGGAATGATATTGAACGCCTACCAGGTCGCATCGCTGCCGCGCAGCTACCAGCCCCTGGCTTACGTCAGGGTGCCCTCGGCGCTCCTCGCTGCTAATAACAGGACGCTGCTCGTAAACGTGACAAACTACGGCCAGGAGCCCCTGTACCTGGTCGAGGACACCTACGTTATAGTTCTTTACTACACGCCCGCGGGACGTGAGGTCCAGGTGTTCAACCTGACCTCAAGCCCTCCTGTGCTCTACTTCGTGGGCGGCTACTCAGCGCCTTACTCGGCCGGCTCAGGGCTCATGCCAGGCGAGACCATGGAGCTCAACCTGACGCTGTCGCAGCAGGCCCTAAGGGCTCAGCCAATAACGGTAACAGTGGTACCCCTTAAAGCACCCCCTGCCCAGTATTCCTTTACACCGGGCCCCTAAAGTGATACTCAGCACTGGGAACGAAGAGGTGGACTCAAGGCTTGGAGGAGGCATACCTCACCCAAGCCTTATAGCCATTGAGGGCGACAACGGCTCGGGCAAAACCAGCATCGCGCTCCTGCTCGCACAGACCTACCTGAGGGCGGGCCTCTCGGTGGCTTACTTCACCAACGAGGGAAGCAGCTACACTTTCATAAGCAAGGCTAAGGAGTCCGGCTTCGACCTCTTCGGCTACTTCATCGGGGGGTCGCTGAGGGTCTACACCATGAACGTGGGGATTCCAGTGACAAGGGACACCGCTGAGAGGCTCCTGGGGGCCCTCGCTTACGTGTTCACCTCAGGGAAGCTGAACTTCAACGCAGCTGTGATAGACACGCTCTCATACCTCTCATCGGCCGCCCCAGAGGGCTCAATAAAGATGCTCTTCGAGGCCCTCAGGAAGTCTGCTGACAGAGGCATGAGCATGGTCGTCACGTTTCACCCTAACACGCTGCCGAAGACACTCTCGGAGCCCATAAAGGCTACCTGCGACGGCTACATCAGGCTGAGCGAGGCGAGCCTCGGCGGCAGGAGGCTAAAGGTGCTGACCGTGGTTAAGTTCAAGGGCCTCCCCTCCGGGGCCCAGAGCTCCATAACCTTTGACGTGGACCCCGCCTTTGGCATCAAGGTGATACCCATAGTTCTGTCCTAAGGTGATGGCTTTTGAGGTTCAGCCTGTTGCCCAGAAGGCGTAGGGGCACTGGGCCTGCAGAGGTCAAAGAGCCCGACTTCGGCGAGAGACCCCAGTACCTTCAGGACTACATTTCGAAGGTCAGCGGCGAGCTGGGGGAGCCTGTTTACATGGAGAAGCTCGACTCCTCGCTGAAGAAGCAGAGGGCCTACAACGTGGTTTACCCAGTGGGAGGGGGCGTTTTCATCCACGCCTACTCTATCAAGGGCAGCGACATGGGTAAGTACGCAGTTATAGAGCCCCCAAGGCCCTCGCTCGAGCTCATGAAGGCGATAGACGTCGCCCTGGCAAACGTGATAAGCGGCGAGGCCCCAGAGTCGGCGGAGGAGAGGAAGAGGCTTCTCCTCTCACTCCTGGACAGGATACTTGAGCCAACGGACTCTGAGGTGGACTACTCGTCACTAGCCAGCGACATTGAGCTCAGGAGGGTTCCAGTGAAGAGGGAGTGGGCTGACTACGTAAAGTACCACGTCATCAGGGACAAGATAGGGGTTGGGGTACTGGAGCCCTTCCTCAGGGACCCCTACCTTGAGGACATATCGGCCAGCGGCGTTGGCAACATATACATAGTGCACAAGATATTCAACAGGATGGAGAGCAACGTGAGCTTCTCCTCAGAGGACGAGCTGGACTCCTTCGTGCTCAGGCTCGGCGAGAAGATAGGGAAGCCCATAACCAGGGCCAGGCCAATAGTGGACGCTACGCTGCCCGACGGAAGCAGGTTAAACATAGTGTTCGGCTCTGACGTGAGCCTGAGGGGCACGAACTTCACTATAAGGAAGGCGTCAAAGGTGCCCATAAGCGTGACCCAGCTGATGGACTGGGGCACCATAGATGAGAGGGTCGCGGCCTATACGTGGATGCTGCTGAGGGAGGGCATGAGCGGCTTCATATGCGGCGAGACGGCCTCGGGGAAGACCACGGCGTTGAACGCCATATCTGTCTTCATAAGGCCCACATATAAGGTTGTGACCATTGAGGACACTGCTGAGGTCCAGCTGCCCCACCCCAACTGGACCAGGGAGCTGGCCAGGGACACTGGGAGGCCTGAGACGAGCGTCGCGCTCTTCGACCTCCTCAGGGCCGCCCTGAGGCAGAGGCCTGACTACATAATTGTCGGTGAGATAAGGGGTGCCGAGGGCGCCGTGGCATTTCAGGCCATGCAGACCGGCCACCCAGTGCTCTCCACCTTCCACGCGGGCGACTTCACCAGGCTTATACAGAGGCTCACGGGACACCCCATAGATATACCCAAGCCCTACATGGATAACTTAAACTTCGCATGGTTCCAGGCGTCCACGTACTCTAAGACGGGCCTGCTGGTCAGGAGGATGACGGCGCTTTACGAGATAGTGGGCTATGACCCTAACACGGACTCCGTGAGCGCAATTCCAGTGTTCACCTGGGACCCCTCCACGGACCGCTTTATCTTCTCGGGCAGGGGGTCCAGCTACCTGCTCGAGGAGAAGATAGCAAGGATGAGGGGCCTCTCCAGGAGGGACTACAGGCTCATATATGACGAGCTTGACATGAGGGCCGCCTTCCTCAGGGAGCTGGTCAACAGGAAGGTCTTTGACTACTTCCAGGTGTTCAAGGCCGTGGTGAAGGCTGAGAGCCTGGGCGTGGAGAGGGCCCTGGCGGAGCTGAGGGCAGGGAGGCTTGAACTGTCTTGAGCCCCAGGGCGACAAAGCTTAAGATGCCAAGGGTAGGCCCGCTCCACGCCTCAGCGATAATCATAGCGGCTGGCCTCCTGCTGATGGCGTTGAGCAGGGGCAGGCTTGAGGTCCCCTCACTGCTCATATTGTTCTCTGGCGCTGGGGTTCTCCTCTACTGGCTGCTCTCCCACAGGGCTTTCATAAAGCTTGACGTGGATTTCCTGTACTCCCTGCTTCACATGTACGTTGTCTCCACGGGGTCCCAGCCGCCGGGCGAGGTGGTTAGGAGCGCCTCCAAGGGGCCATATGGTCACTACTCAAAGGTCTACAGGAGGGCCGCGGAGCTCGCAAAGAGGTGGGGCTACACGGTGCCCGAGGCCCTCTCCCTATCATCAAGGGGCGAGAGGAACAAGGCTTTCAAGGAGTTCATGGAGAGGCTCTCGGTGATATCAGCTGTGGGCGAGGAGGTGACGTCCTTTCTAAAGGTCGAGTACGAGACCATAAAGTTCAACTACCAGAACTATTACAACAGGAGCCTCGACTCGCTCAACGTGCTCTACGGGGCCTACGCCTCAACCATGGTTTCAGTGATCTTTGCGGTCACTACAATGATGCTTCTGTTCTTCTTCTTTGGCGGCACCAGCCTTAGGATAGTTATACTGAGCTACATAGCAGCCCTGATAGCCATAGCGGTGCTGGGCGTGCTCGTGATACTGAAGGCCCCTAAGGACCTCTTCGAGGCCAGGAGGTCCAGGAACCCTACGGCGCTCCTTGCCGACCTGCTTGCTGTGGCCGGGCTCGTGCTGGGCGTGACTATATCGTATATGATACTGTCCCACGGGGTTAACTACGTCACTGTGGGTATCTCATTCATAGTGTTTGGCCTACTCTTTATACCGGCGGGCTACGTAATAAACAACATGGAGAACACGATAGACGACTATGACAGGTTCTTCCCGGTCGTTATAAGGAGCCTGGGGATATACCTGTCCCAGGTGCCAGACCTGAGGCAGGCCATCAAGGAGCTCTCCAGGATAGAGGTAGGCAAGCTTAGGAAGCTGTTGGAGAACCTGCAGGCCTCCCTCTCCATGGGCGTCGACAAGAGCGTGGCCATGGCTAAGTTCGCGGCCCAGACCAGAAGTGAGAACATATACAGGTCACTTCAGGTGTTCTCGGAAGTCATAGATCACGGGGGTGACCTGAGCGAGGCGGGCGTGGCGCTCTCTGACCACATGAACCTCCTGCTTACGCTGAGGGAGAGGAAGCTGCAGGTGACTGGCAACTTCCTCTCGACGCTTATACTCATGCACGCCAGCGTAGTAGCAATAATGGCCTTCATGGCTGAGATGATGTACTACTTCTCGCAGATGCTCATACCCCTGAGGGCCAGCGTAAGCGCCTCCTTCGCTAACGTCTTCGTCTTTGGCAACATTAACGTGCCCCTGCTGGAGTCCTCGACCATAATATTTGCAGCTGTGGTAACACTCATAAATGCCTACATACTCGCTGTTACCAAAGTTGGGAGCCCTAGGTCATTCTACCTCTTCCTGGCAATACTGTCAATAATGACTGGAGGCACTATAGTTGGGGTGGCCGTCCTGATGTCATACCTTTTCCACGTATTCCCAGTGGCCACGGCAGGCCTCCCCTAAGCTCGCCTCCTGCTCTAAACATATTCCCTAAGGTAAGAGTTCGGCCTTCATAGCGGCTAGCAGTCACCTCTAGCGGCTATTAGTCGCTCGGCCTCATCACTCCTCCTCCCCTCCCCGCGCCTAGGTTAGGGAGCGTGGGCTCCCGGCCACGACGCGGGGAGCCTCACTGGGCGCCCTCCTCCACCTCGCGGCTGCTCATCGGCTTCACGGTGGCGCCCTCCGCTCAAAAAGTTGATGGGAAAGTTTATAAAGGCGATGAGAGAGAATGGTTTTTTTGATAGGCATATAGCCTCAGCTTACTTAATAGTATTAAGGGATTAGAAGGATTAAAATAACGAGTAGTTACGTTAAAAAAGTTACAGACAGCCTCGGGGTCCTGCTTGAGGGGAAGAAAGCTTTCTACTTAGCGCTGCTGGCTAGCCTACGCGGCCTACTCGGTTTACGTATGCATTGTCCCTGCCCCTGGACCTTCGTGGGGCTGGCTCAGTTTCTCCACTCCCAGGCAACGTCGACGGGGCGTTCCTGATAAGGGGCTTCACAGTTACCCAGACACCCCTCCTTCTTCCTAAGTATAAGCGTCTCCCCTTTTACCTCCCCCAACTAACTCCTAGCCGGGGAGAGGCTTGACCACTCTAAGGTTCGGGCCAGCCGGCAAGCCAACTAACTTCGGCGGCGACTATGAGGATGTGCCCCCCCTCCTCAGGCAGATGGGCCTTGACGCCCTAGAGTATGAGGCCGTCAGGGGCGTCAGGGTGGCCAGGGAGAAGGCTGAGAGGATAAGGGAGGCCGCCCAGCAGAACGACGTGGTCCTGAGCATGCACGCCCCCTACTTCATAAACCTGGCCAGCCCTGAGGAGGACACCGTTGCAAAGAGCGTAGAGAGGCTGAGGGAGGCCGCCCAGGCGTCCGAGTGGATGGGTGCCTACGCCGTCGTCTTCCACCCGGGCTACGTAAAGGGGAACGCGAGCAGGGAGGAGGCCCTCAGGAGAGTAGTAGAGGCCATGGGGAGGGTGTTTGAGGGTCTCGAACTTAAGGTGGCATGGCTGGCCCCTGAGACCACCGGCAAGGAGTCACAGGTGGGCGACGTGGAGGAGACCATAAAGATATGCCAGTCCCATGAGAGGGTCAGGCCCGCTGTTGACTGGGCTCACCTCCACGCGAGGACTGAGGGGAAGGACATAAACAGCGAGGGCGACGTGATAAAGGTGATAGACAGGATAGAGAAGGAGCTGGGCACGTGGGCGGTGAAGCCGCTGCACACTCACTTCTCAAAGATAGAGTACGGCAAGGGGGGCGAGAGGGAGCACCACACGCTTGGGGAGCAGGGCTTCGGGCCTGAGTGGGAGTACGTCTGCAAGGCCTACGTTGACACGGGCATAGATGGCGTGATAATAAGCGAGAGCCCCATACTTGAGCAGGACGCGCTGCTCATGAAGAGGGTCTGCGAGAAGTACCTGTGACGATCAAAATCGTGCCGCTGACGCCGCTAACGTTAATGTTCGGCAATAACGCCCCCTCCTAAGGCTATTAAATTAAGGCGCCTGTAGGGCTGAACCCTTTTCACGTCAATAGAGATCCTTCATGGTATTACGTCCGAACAGGCTAAGTGGTGACCCCTCGCCTGATGGGGGAGATGCCCCAAGGGCGATGAGGCCAGGCCGCTGTAGATGGGGGCCCCGCGCCGCTGGGCTTGGCGGTTGCCCATGAGCCCACGTTTATTGCCTATGAGGCGCGGGCGATGTGGGGGTCCCTGCGCTCAATCATGAATAAGCAGGTGATTGAGGTGAGTGAGTAGGGACAAACGGTCTGTCCGCTTTAAGGCCTCCTTTGACGAGAGCGAGCTGGCGGGCCCCCTCCAGGGAGCGTTATCAGCGGAGAAGCCTAGCGGTCGCCGCCGGCCGTCGCCCTGGCCTCGGCCCCGGCCTTGATGTCAAGGAGCGACACCTCCGTGAGGACCTTCGCCCTCTCTATAACAGCCATTGCCTCGGGCACCAGCAGGTACCTGAGCCTGTACAGGCCTTCAAGAGGCACGTAAACAGTGCCCTCCTCGGTGTGGCCGCAGACCTCACACTTGAAGTGGTACTTGACCTCTATGAAGGTGTCTCCGTCCCTGTTGACGGGCCCTGACACCACGTAGCTGTATGTCCCTGGGGCCCCGCAGGAGGGACAGACAGCTGGCCTCTCTATTGCCCTCGTCTCCAAGTCGGCCCCCGTAATACTCTTGCGGGGCCCTATTAAAGGGGCTGAAGCTCTTGAGCGGGCCAGGCCAAGGCCTGAGCCGCCTGGCGGCGGGCCAGTTATCAGCCTCCTCTGATGGCAACTAACGTCTTAAGCATCTGCAGCGCCGCTTGAGGCGCTACATCTCCACTGGGCTCAGCGGCATCACAAGTACGTCATAAGCGGCCGTCAGCCCAACGGCACGAGGTCCCCCATCTACGGTGACTAAGGCCCTCTGGCGGCCTGGGGCATGGCTCCAATCGCCGCCCAGGCCCCTCAGCGACGGCAAACGTCGTCAAAGCCTTTAGACATAGCCTCTGAACGCTTGTTATAAGTCCGCCCCATACCCTTAACTGCGGCCGTGGTGGCCGTGAGAAGAAGTCCCGAGGAGAGGGAGAGGGTAAAGAGGGAGGCTGAGGAGGCCTCATACGAGCTCGGCAAGGAGATGCCTGAGTCCCTGCTGAGGCTCAGGCGCCTCCTCAGGAAGGCCGTAAAGTACGCGGCCGCCTCGGGGACCAGGGTCATGGTCGTGCTGAGCGGCTCCGACCCAGTTAAGGTCGGGGTCGCCACGGCATTCACGTTAATAACGTACGAGCAGGTCATGAGGTCGCTCAAGGGGAGGCCGCAGATAAGGGTCCTCTACGCCTTCAACCAGTACTTTGAGGACTCCCAGCTGAGGAAGGAGCTTGTCAAGAGGTCAGTCAAGGAGAGGGGCAACTTGCTCAAGCTCTCAATAATAAAGTCGGAGGACGCCAGGAGGTACCTCGGCACCACCTTCCAGGGCCTCGTGCTCGACCTTGTCAACGACCTGAGGCCCAACAGGCTCGGCATACTAGTTGGCATAGTCGAGGGGGGCGGCATGATAGTCCTTCAGGCCCCCTCGTGGGATTCGTGGGACCAGCAGCTGACGGAGTTTAAGAGGAACCTCGTAGTGCCGGGCCATGAGCAGCCGAGGCACGTCTTCATAAGCTGGTTCAAGAGGAAGCTGCTGGAGCACAACAGGAACGTTTTCGTGATAGACCTTGATAACGACAGGCTGGTCAGCGGGGAGCCGGTCAAGCTGCCCCCTGCCAAGGAGAGGGAGGTGAGCCTGCCTGAGGAGGCGGAGTTCCCAAGGGAGCTCTACTCGCTGGCCCTCACGCAGGACCAGGTGGAGGCCATAAGGCAGGCAGAGTGGCTCATAGAGCCGCCGGGGAGGGGCAGGAGGAAGCTGCTTGTCATAACAGCGGACAGGGGCAGGGGGAAGAGCTGCGCTGCTGGCATAGCTATGGCGGGGCTCGCCAAGGCGCTGGGCGGCCAGAGGAGGCTCAGAGTTGTGGTGACCTCGCCTGACCTCCAGAACACCCAGAGCCTCATGGAGCTTGCTAAGAAGGCCTTCGAGGCTGAGGGGCTCGACGTCGAAGTAGTCGCTGACAGGGGCCTCATAGAGGGCTTCAAGGGGAAGGGCTTCGTCATAAAGTACGTCAGCCCAGACAGGGTGCCTGAGGCAGAGGCCGACATAGTTATAATAGACGAGGCCAGCGGCCTGCCGGTCCCCCTCCTGCACAAGATATGGAGGAGCCACTCAAGGGTGCTTGTCGCCTCAACAGTGCACGGCTACGAGGGGGCCGGCAGGGGCTTCAGCGTCAGGTTCCTCGGAGAGGTCAAGCAGGACCCCAACACTGAGCTCAGGCAGTTTGAGATGAGGGAGCCCATAAGGTACTCCGAGGACGACCCGATAGAGGCCTGGCTCTTCGACGTGCTCCTCCTTGACGCGGAGCCCGCAAAGCTCGAGGAGCCAGACCTGACTGACATAAAGGAGGGGAGGCTCCGATACCTCGTGCTTGAGCCTGAGGAGCTCTTCCTCAAGAGGGAGGACCTGCTCAGGCAGGCCTTCGGCATATACGTGCAGGCCCACTACAGGAACGAGCCTGACGACCTGGCCCTCGTGGCTGACGCCCCGCACTACAGCATAAGGGCGGTGGCGACGGGCTCAGGCAGGATAGTGGCGGCCTCCCTCCTCGCAGAGGAGGGAGGGCTTGACGAGGAGCTCTGCAACACCCTCCTCAACCAGGACAAGACCAAGGGCAACATCATACCTGACAGGGTCATAAAGCACCTCAGGGTGCCATCCTTCGGCAGGCTGAGGGGCTGGAGGATTGTTAGAATAGCGACCCATCCGAGCGTCCAGGACAGGGGCGTCGGCTCGGCCCTCCTGAGGTTCATATACGACGAGGCCGTGAAGAGGGGCTACGACTGGGTGGGCAGCGGCTTCGGCGTTAACGAGAGGCTCGTGAGGTTCTGGCACAGGAACGGCTTCCAGCTGATACACGTAAGCCCTGACAGGAACCCTGTCAGCGGGGAGTTCACGGTCCTGGTCCTCAGGCCGATAGGCGAGCAGGCCTCAAAGCTCGCGGCTGTGGCAAACAGGGAGGTCAAGGTAAAGCTTCTTGAGGCGCTGCAGGACAGCTACAGGGGCATGGAGCCTGACGTGGCCGCCGCCATGCTGAGCTCAACAGCGCCCGTGACGGAGGAGGTGCCTCCCCTGACGGAGCTCAGGTACCAGAGGCTGTGGGCCTACCTCTACGGACCTATGACCTATGAGACCAGCAACGACGTCATAAAGGAGGTAGTGAGCGCCTACTGGGCCAGGGCGCCGCTCGACAGGGGGCTCCTAACGAGGGAGGAGGAGCTGGCGCTCATAGTTAAGGTCATGCAGGGCAGGCCTTGGCCCGAGGTCTCAAGGGAGCTCGGCATTCAGTTCGAGGACGCTCTCTCCCTCGTGAGGGCCGCCGTCAGGAAGATAGCTGAGAGGTACTACGGCCTCGGCGAGGGCTCCATGAAGGCGCTGGGCCTTGACGAGCTGGACAGCCCGACAAGCGCGGTAGGCAAAAAGTAAGGCTAGCTAAAGAAATGCCTCTTAAACGTCAGAGTCCCCTATGACGTAGACGTAAAGGGTCCTCTGCCAGCCTCCTCTATCGCCTATTACCTTGACGGGCTTCCAGCCAGGTATCTGGAAGTCAAGCGTCACGACCCTGGTGCCTGGCTTCAGCTCCTGCTTGAGCTTAGGCTTGAGCGCCTCGTTGACGCTGGTCAGCAGGTACATGTAGACGACAGTGGCCTCAGATATGGGTACCCTGAAGAAGTCGCCGTGAATTATCTCAACCCTGCTATCGAGGCCCTCCCTCTTGACCCTCTCGGTGGCCTCCTTGTAGAGCTCATCCCTCAGCTCGACGCCCACCGCCTTCTTTACCGGGTACCTCTTGGCGGCCTCAACCACTATCCTGCCGTCGCCGCAGCCGAGGTCGTAGAGGACGTCGCCCTCCTTGAGGTCAAGCGCCTGGAAAACAAGGTCAAGCACCTCTGGCCTCGTGGGCACAAACGGCACCGACGGACCTCCCAACGCCATGGCTATCCACCCTAGGTCCTCTTCAAACCCCTCATTATCCCCCGTAGTGGGTACCCTTATTACGCGTTGGCCCCCGTACTGTTAAAGGCCTTTTCTCCATGCGTTTGCTAGCGCGCGGCAACAAGGGCCTGCGGCCCCTGCGATTGAATATCAGTGAGGCACTTCGTGGCCTCGCAGTAGAATTAGGCCAGCCGCGAGCCTAGGAGACCTCGCAGCCCTGAGTGGTAGTGTACTCCCTGTTATAGTAGAGCAGGGGGCACTTAACCTGGGGCGCCTCGCCATCTATGACCTCGCCTACTACTATTGAGTGGTCGCCGCCGTCGTAGATAGCCCACCTCCTGGCGACAAGGTACGGCCTGGCGAGAGGCAGCATGGGTCCATACTTCCCCTCAACGTAGTTAACCCTCCTCAGCCTGTCAAGGGGGTCCCCTGGCTCAGCCATTATGCGGGAGACCCACTCATCCTCCTTTGAGAGGAGGGTCACTATAAAGTGGGGGGCATTGACAAGGACCTCATGGCTCCTGCTGGACTTATCTATGCACACGAGTATGAGAGGGGGATTTACGCTGAGGCTCGTCATGCTGCTCACTGTAAGGGCCGCGTAGGAGCCCCCGGCTCCCCTCGCCGTTACAACGTAGACCTGCTGGGCTGCCGACCTCATGAAGCCCTTTACCAGCTCCCCCGCGTCCAAGTCACGTCCCAGGGCCTAGTGTGTGGCCAAATTAAACGTCCTTCTCGCCTCCCTCCTCCTCGCCTCCCTCATCCTGACCCTCTTCCTCCTCGCCCCCCTTCATCTGGGCCCTGTAGACCTCATATGAGACCTCCATGGCGTACTTAAGGGCAGCCTTTGCCTTGAGGAACTCGAGCGTGGAGTAGAGGCCGTCGAACTTTATCTCCGCCACGCTGCCGTCAGGCCTCTCCTTGATTGTGAGCTTCACGCCTCCGCCCTCCCCAGTAGCCTGCTCCCCGCCCTGGTAGGCCTTGATCTCGGCCTCAACAGTGTCGAGGTACTCCCTGACCTCCTTGGGCAGCGCAAGCGGTATGTCAGGCACAACCCTCACGTAGCCCTCGCCCCTGAGGAGCCTGGCAACCCTCCTCCTGCCCACCTTGACGTCCTCGGCCCTCTCCGCTGGGCTCACCTTGCCCGCGTCCTCTATGTATGAGAGCAGCGTCCTGAGGGCGTTAAGTTCATCCTCGAGCTCCTGTATCCTCCTCTTAAGGTAGGCCTCAAGGGTCTCCTTGCTGACGGCCCTCTCAGACTGCTGGCTCAAGGCCCACTCCCTGAAAACATTAGACTAAAGGAGGCTTTCGCAGGGAGGGGCAAGTAACACCTGCGGCCAGTATGCTCCCTGTCCTAGCACTCCTCCACCACGATTTTTATGGTGGCCTTATTCATTTTAGTTACCTTATTCACGGCTAACCCTGCTTACTGCAGCGGTTTGTCTTCAATAAAGAAAAAGTAACTCCTGCCGTAGTGATCAGTTTTATCATTGAAGAAAGGCTTTAGTTTGTCAGGGTCCAGCGTTTACTATGGCATATTCGCTGTGGTCCGAAACTTAACCGCTTTAATCGCATTTATAGTGCTATGCGAACTAGCAGGCGTAATCGGCTCAATATTTACTATACCTGCGATTCCGAGCTGGTATTCTACGCTGAGAAAGCCTTGGTTTAATCCACCCAACTGGCTTTTTGGACCTGTATGGCTTATACTTTACTTCTTGATGGGCTGTCACTCTACCTGGTATTTGAAAGCGGAGGGAATAGAGCAATAGTAGAGCCCGCATTATGGGCTTTTGGTGTTCAGTTGGTTTTGAATGTGCTGTGGTCCGTGTTGTTCTTTGGCATGCATAAGCTGTTTTACAGTTTCGTTGAGATAGTGCTGCTTTGGATCTCTATAGCAGTCACTACAGTACTGTTCCTCATGACTAGTAGAGCTGCGGCATACCTACTGCTTCCTTACATAGCGTGGGTAACCTTTGCAGCTTTACTAAACTATTATGTATTCATACTGAATACCTAATTTTAAAAGATGGCTTAAAACTTTGCGAAAGTATAACCCTATTCAAGCTCGAGGAATAGGGGCTATGCCACTAGGAGGGCGCTCCTTGAGATCGCATCGCCGCCTAAGCTTACGCCCCCTTGAAAACGTACCTATACATGCTGTGTAGGTCTCCTCAGCCTAGGCGGGCCTCTCGTCTGGGCTGATGCTAACAACACTTTACGGGGTGTCCACCTCTTCAAATGAAGTACAGGTAGCAGTCTCCCGTCTCAATGGGCGGAGGGACTGCGAGGCCTCGCCTTTAGCATCTGGCGCCGTTACTCTATTATCTTGCTTAGCTCCTTTATGGCTATGGCTAGGAAGAGGACGTTAAATATGGTTAGCGCCAGCAGGTCCATGGAGATGTCCAGCTTATCGTACAGTATCAGGCCCCTCGTCGCGTCCACTGCATACGTAAGCGGGTTAAACAGAGCAACCATTTGGAGCGGCTTAGGCATTATTTTTAGAGGGTATAGCGCGTTACTTGTGAAGAACAGCGGCATCGATATCGCGCCCATTATCCCCATGAACCTCTCCCTGGTCTTCATCACTGACGCCAGGAGTATCGACATGGCTGTAAAACCTATGTCCACATATATAACTATGAGGTAGCCTGCTGTCAGCAGCAGAGGGTTGTCGGTGAACTTAGCCCCGACCAGGGCCGCTGAGGCCAGCACTATTATGTACTGCGTTGACGCCCTCACGGACCCCGCAAGGGCCCTCCCTATAACTATGTTTGCCCTCGGGATCGGCGACGAGAGGAGCCTCTTGAGGACGCCTGACTCCCTCTCGAACACCATCATGATGCCGTAGCCTAGCGCTATGAAGGTCGCTGACTGGAACACGACGCCAGGGGCTATGAAGGAGGTGTAGTCCTGGACGCCTAGCGCTACCCTGTGGGCCATGACGACGCTGAAGACTGTCACCCAGAGGATCGGCTGTACGGCCCTAGTGACAATTTCCACCGGGTCGTGCCACACCCTCCTTAGCTCCATCTCAACCATAGCCAAGACGCTTGTGAACGCCCTCAGCGTCCTGGCGTTCACGGCTCAGCCACCCCTCCTGATCATACCCCTGGTCGACAGGACCTCCCTTACGCGCTCCCTCTCCTCCCCCTCAGAGATCCCTCTGCCCGTGAGCTTGATGAAGACGTCGTCAAGGGAGGCCTCTACGACCCTCGCCTCAAGCACTTTGATGTCAGCGCTGTAGAGCCCCTCTATAATCTTTGGCAGCGCCGTCGCGGGCTCCTTCGTGACGACCGAGATCTCACCGTTGTTACCAGCGACCGCGCTGAAGCCGAGCCCCGAGAGTACCTCCTTGGCCCTCTCCGCGTCCCCGCCTACCCGAAGGACTACCTTGTCAACTCCGTAGGTCTTCTTGAGCTCTAGGGGCGTTCCCTCCGCTATTATCTTCCCCCTGTTAATCAGGGAGATACTCTCCGCGTACCTGTCTGCCTCGTCCATGTAATGGGTTGCAAAGAATATGGTAGTGCCATACTCCTTCTTGTATGATAAAAGGCTTTCCCATACGAGCATCCTCGCCCTCGGGTCTAAGCCGATGGTGGGCTCATCAAGTATAATCAGCCTTGGCCTGCTCATCAGCGCTATGGCTATCTCTAACCTCCTTATCATGCCGCCAGAGTACGTCTTCACGAGCCTCCTAGATGCCTCCCTCAGCCCCATGAACTCTAGGGCCTCCTCAACGACTTCGGCCCTCCTGCTGGACTCTATACCGTATATCTTGGCGTATATGAGGGCGTTCTCATACCCGGTCAGGTCGGTCCACAGGCTCATCTCCTGGGGCACGTAGCCTATCAGCTCCCTGACCCTCTCGCCCTGGGACGAGACGTCAAAGCCGAAGACCTTGGCAGAGCCCCGAGTAGGCTTGATCTGGGTGGTGACGATCCTTATGAGTGTGGTTTTGCCAGCCCCGTTGGGGCCTAGGATAGCGTGGGAGGCCCCCTCCTCAACGGTGAGGTTGACGCCGTTTAACGCGGTGACGCCGCCGGAGTAGACTTTAACTAGATCCCTTACCTCTACGGCTAACGTTACTAAAGTCACCAAGGGTGTAACGGAAAACCGAGCTTATAGGTTTAATGCGATAATTAATTGAAAGGTTTGCTTTAAAAAGATAGGGGCACTGTGAGAAGGAAGCACTAAATCACCTCAAGCGCTTAGGACGCGAGGCCGCAAGGCTACTCTCAAAACGCGTTAGTCAAGGGAGGGATTTCGCAGAGAGGGGTAGGTAACACCAAGGGCTATGCCTTGACCACGCCGTCCCTCATGAGCCTGTTGATCTCATCGTAGCTGAGCCCGAGCTCCCTGAGCACCTCTAGGCTGTCCTGGCCCTGCCTCTGGGGCGGCGGCGACTTGGCAGTGGGCCTCTCGCCGTTAAGGCTGCCAGGGAACCTGAGGAGCCTTGAGCCGCCGACCTCCTCAAGGAGGCCCAGGGAGTAGTCGTCGCTGAAGAGCTCGCCTAGGGTGTAGACTGGGGCGGCCGGCACCCCGGCCTCCTTTAGCAGGGAGAGCCAGTGGTCCCTGGGGGCCTTGGAGAAGACCTCCTCGAGCTCCTCGTTTATCTTGTCCCTGTTGGCAACCCTGCCAACGTTAGTTGAGTTTGCTGGATCTGAGCAGGCCCTCAGCTTGAGGGCGGAGCACAGTTTGGCCCACTGCCTGTCATTGACGACGGCCACTATGAACCACTTCCCGTCCGAGCCCCTGTAAGCCTGGTGGGGTGAGTAGGAGAAGTGGACGTGGCCCAACCTCTGGGGCTCCTGGCCAGTGTCTAGGAACGACTGGACCAGGTAGCTCATTGAGAAGACGCCAGAGTCGAAGAGGTAAACCTCGGCGTAGAAGGGCCTCTGGCCCGAGCGAAGTCCAGCCAGCGCCTCGAGCGCCGCAGCGTACCCAGAGAATATGTCGAAGAGGGCGAAGGGCACCCTTATCGGGGGGTCACCTGGGAGGCCCATGGCCATCATTATGCCGCTCATGCCCTGCACTACCATGTCGTAGGCCGGGAGGTCGCCGTACTTGCTGTCAGGCCTGAAGCCCTTTATGCTGACGTACACCAGGTCCCTGTTTACTGAGAACAGAGACTCAGGGTCGACCCCGAGTTTCTCCCTGACGCCAGGCCTGTAGTTTTCCACGACGACGTGGCTCCTGGCGGCGAGCAGCCTCACAAGCCTCCTCCCCTCCTCCTTCCTCAGGTCTATGGCTACGCTCCTCTTGCCCCTGTTGAACGACCTGAATATCGAGCTCATCACGTTAACTATGGGAGCGGCGCCCCTAACCTCATCGCCCTCAGGCGGCTCAACCTTTATGACGTCGGCGCCCAGGTCGGCCAGGAGCATAGTTGCGAAGGACCCAGCCACTGCGTGTGTCAGGTCAAGGACCCTTACGCCCTCAAGGGGGAGGCCGCTCAACCCTGGCCGCCCTCCCCGTAGTCCTCGAGAAGCCTCTTGGCAGTCATGTAGTGCACGTAGTCAATCAGCTGGTCCCTGAACCTTATGGCCCCCTTACCCTTGGCCGCGCTGGACTCGTAGGCCTGCACTATCTCCCTGGCGAGCTCAAGCTCCTCCCTTGAGGGCGAGAAGATGGCGTTAGCTATAGGCGGCTGGGAGGGGTGTATCACCTGCTTGCCAACGTAACCCAGCGCTCTCGCGTCCCTGCACTCAGCCTCGAAGCCGGCCAGGTCCTTCAGGTCGAAGAAGACGCTGTCTATTGGATCGACGCCGTAGGCCCTGGCGGCGACCACTAAGGCAGTCCTGGCGTACTCGCTCCTCTGGTACCTTGAGGCCTGGCCGCCAACGCTGAGCGCCAGGTCTGCCGGGCCGTAGGTTACGGCTACCACTCCCTCGGAGGTTATGACGTCCTCAAGCATAGCCAGCCCCCTGGCGGTCTCTATAATGGGCTCCAGGGGGACGCCTAGGGACCTGTATATGAAGCTCAGGTCCCCCTCCGCCTTGGGCACCACCACTAGGTCAACGTCAAGGTCAGCGAGCAGGGCCAGGTCCCTTAGGCCCTCCTTCGTCGACGGCGAGTTTATCCTCACTGCTACCTCCCTCTTGCCCCACTCCAGCTCGCCAAGGAGCCTCTTGACGAGCTGTCTGGCCTCCTCCTTCCTGTCAGCTGGCACGGCGTCCTCAAGGTCCAGTATCACGCTGTCAGCCTCGAGCTCCGTGCTCTTCCTTATCATGTGCTCGTTGTTGCCTGGGACGTAGAGCTGGGACCTCCTACGCAACCCTGCCACCTAGCTCAGGAAGGCCCGCAAGGTTAAAGACTCAACTGGTAGGCGCTGCCCCTTGAAAACGTCAGTCATTAAGGAGTCCCATTAAGATATTTTGAGAAAAGTTAAGTATACTACAACGTTTAATCAAAATTTTTAATTTAGTGCCCTCAGTCCTAGCGCGCGGTGAGGAGCTTGAAGGGGCCAGGCGCAGGCGGGGCTCCAGCTAAGAGCTTCGGCGAAGCCCTGAAGCTCGCGATCTCCGCTAACCTGGGCTGGGGCTTTGAGCTCTTCGACTTTGTAGTTTACCTCTACGCCGGCACTGTGATAGCTCAGCTCTTCTTCCCCTCGTCATCTAAGATAGCGAGCCTCCTGGAGTTCTACCTCACCCTCGTCATAGGCTACTTCGCGAGGCCAGTGGGGGCCTTGATATTTGGCCACTACGGCGACAGGATAGGCAGGAAGGCCCTCTGGTTCATCGCGCTCCTCGGCATGGGGATCGCAACCATATCCATAGGCTTCCTGCCCACCTACGAGGCCATTGGCATTTGGGCGCCGACCCTAATTGTGACCCTGAGAATTATCCAGGGGATGTTCCTGGCCGGGGAGTGGGGCGGAGGCATGACGTTTGTCGTGGAGAACGCCCCCGATAACATTAGGGGCCTCATGGGCGGCATCCAGCAGGGAGGGGCCGCCCTGGGCCTCATATTTGCGGTCCTAGCTTATGACTTAGCCAGCGCCCTCGCCCCGACCCCAGCCAAGTTCGCCTCCTACGGCTGGAGGATAATGTTCTGGTTCGGCGTCGTGCCCCTGGCAATAGCCCTTGCGGTAAGGTGGAAGGTCTCAGAGAGCGTTGAGTGGCTGATGAAGGCGAAGGACAACCCGGAGAGGATACCCATAGCAACCGTCTTCAGGAGGTGGTGGAGGCTCGTGATAATATCAACGCTGATCATATTCGGCGAGTCCGTAATCTACTACAGCATTATAGCCTACATGCCCGACTTCCTGACATTAGTAGTAAAAATGCCAGGCGCCGAGGTAGCCACAGCTGTGCTTGTGACCAACCTGGTCTGGCTGGTGAGTTCGTCAATCTTCGGCTACATAAGTGACGTCATAAAGTCAAGGAAGCTTTACCTGGCGACGGCGTACGCCCTTTTGGTTGCACTAGTGTACCCGGTGATCCGCATGCTCTACAGCGGCAGCTACTACGCGGCCCTCGTGGCCGGGGCCACAGTGGGCCTCCTGTTCTCTTGGCAGTACTCCGTACTCCCGGCGTTCCTGGGCGAGAACATAAGCACAAGGGTCAGGTACTCTTACATAGCCTTCGTTATAAATGTGGGCGTTGCCTTCTCCTCCTTCGCTCCCTACCTGGTCACTTACACGGGTTATTACGTGACCCACAGCCTGCCGCTGGCCAACGCGTTCGTGGCCCTAATGACCGCCGTGATAGCCCTCATGTTCACGCTGGTCGCGCCGCGTGACAGAGTGGGGGCTCCCTTGGCCTAAGGGTTTGTCTCGATCGCTCTGGCCCCGCGGGCTCCCCCCTCGAGCACCCTGACCCAGCCGGACCTGGACGAGAGGGCCTCAACCACCCCCTTCATGGCGTCTGGCCTGGCCACGGCTATAACTGAGCCTCCCCACCCTGCCCCAGTAAGCTTTGCTCCCAGGGCCCCGGCCCTCCTCGCAGCGTAGAGAAGCTCCTCGAGCTCAGGCGTCGAGACCCCTATGGCGGAAAGCAGCCCATGGTTTATGTTCATCAGGTTGCCCAGGGCCTCGAGGGAGCCGTCCTGGTTGCCCAGGGCCTCGAGGGAGCCGTCCCTGAGGGCCTCCCAGGCCGCGTCTATGAGGCGCTCCACCAGCCCTATCATTAAGTCCCTCAGCTCCCTGACGGCGTTGAGGGACTTTATTACGGAGAGCACGGCCGCCCCCGTGCTCCTCCTGACGCCTGAGTAAGCCACAACTATGGGGCCCACCCTGGAGTCCAGAGAGTCCAGGACGCCAACGCCCCTCCTGAAGACTATAGTTCCCCCATACACAACTGTCGCGGCGTCAACGCCGCTTGGGTTCCCGTGGGCCACCCTCTCGCCCTCCATGGTCACCTCGAAGAGCTCCTCAGGGCCTATGTCCTGGCCCGCCAGGGCCGTGCGAGCTGCCGCGGTGGACGCTG
>Ga0081474_125931_pt1 | contig 20004 bp, 23 predicted proteins | sample OneHunmetagenome_2_FD_70978 | JGI IMG/M metagenome (GOLD analysis project Ga0081474, IMG submission 70978) | Ferrous microbial mat communities from One Hundred Spring Plain, Yellowstone National Park, USA v2 (version 2) | ecosystem: Environmental > Aquatic > Non-marine Saline and Alkaline >... | reverse complement strand
AGTGTTTTTATATTTTAACCGTTCAACATGACTTATGGACGAGTATCAAATCGTGGAGTTAGTGAAAGACTGGTATAGGACGGGATCAACTAAAGCAGGTCTTATTTTTTTATTAAATGATACAACTATTATCTCGAACCGATCGTATGAACGCTTATATCAACATAATCCATCCATAAGCAAACAAGTTATAGGATGTGTTTATGATTATACAACTGAGTTTGTAACCACTTTAGAGTTTCCAACCCTTATCGATGCGGACTTTATATCGTATGCTTACCTCCATAAGAAAGGTTACTTCGTTATAGCATATAGTTCGTTAGGTCCCGCTCCACTGTCCAATTTGAAGTATATTATATATTGTATTGCGAGTGATACGCAATATACGCATATTATGGAATATGAATTCCAAGATAGATTAGTCATAGAACTCGTTGACGTAGATGTCGCAGCCAACAACCTCAACCTCCCCAAGATCATGTCCTCGGTGTTGGGTTCTAAATTACTTAGTGAAAATAACATGATTGAATATGATGAGTTTTACGAAATACAGAAACAGATGCTCAGCCAAAAACTTTTCGCTGGCCACACGTGGGATGATGCTTACGATATAGCGTATCGATATTTTGATAAAAATGAACGTAAACTATCAAAAAAGGTATTTAAAATATCACAGGATTATCAACAGGTTTTCAGACCCTACCGCGTAATATACGACATGAGAACGTGGCAACCAGTGCTGATGTAATTAGTGTTTTTATAGTTTAACCGTTCAACACAATTTATGGACGAGTATCAAATCGCGGAGCGGATTAAAGAACTATACAGAGCAAAACAGATACATCAAGATAAGTATGTTTTATTAAATGATAATAGAATTATACCGATAACATTGTATAAAAATTTCTATAAACAGAACCCGTCCATCAATGACCAAGTGATAGGATCTGTGTATGTGGATCACACTGATTATTTGTTCAGGTTTGAATTTCCAATGCTTGTTCATGACATCGATTTTCCATTACTTTACCTAAATAAGATAGGTTATATATATGAACCAAATATTCCCTTTAAAAATGACGAATGGTTTAATACGGCCGTACTTAGTAACCTAAAGTACTTTATTGCGGCATACCAATTCCAAGATAGATTGGCAATAGAACTCGTTGACCTAGACGTTGCAGCCAACAACCTTAATATTCCTAAGATCGTGTCCTCTGTGTTGGGTCCTAAATTACTTAGCGAAAATAACATAATTGAACGTAATGACCGTCACGAAATAGGATATCGGTTGATTAGCCAAAAACTCTTCGCTGGCTACACGTGGGATGATGCTATGCTTATAGTGATTGGATATTTTGATGAAAATAAACGTGACCTATCAAAAGAGGTCTTGAAGATATCAGAGGCTTATGAACGAGTTTTCAGACCCTACCGCGTAATATATAATACCAAAACGTGGCAGCCAGTCCCGATGTAATTAGTGTTTTTATATTTTACCAGGTCAAGATGACTTATGGATGAATATCAGATAGTGGAGCGAGTAAAAGACTGGTACAGGACGGCATTAATTAAACGGTATCGTAATTTTTTATTAAATGATAGAACTATTATTTCTATCGAATCGTATGGACACTCATATCAACATAATCCATCCATAAGAAAACAAGTTACAGGATATGTTTATAATGATAGAACTGACTTTGTATCCGAATTAGAGTTCCCAATGCTTATCGAATGGAACTTTATATCGTACGCTTATCTCTATAAGATAGGTTACCTGATTAGAGGATATAGAGTGTTAGGTTTAGCTCCACTACCCAATTTGAAGTATATTATATATAGTATTACGAGAAGTACGGAAGATACTGGTATTACGGGATACGAATTCAAAGATAGATTAGTCATAGAACTTGCTGACGTAGATGTAGCAGCAAATAACCTTAACCTCCCTAAGATCCTGTCCTCTATGTTGGGTTCTAAATTACTTAGCGAAAATAAGATAAGTCGAGATGAGTATGACGAAATAATAGAACACATGATTAGCCTAAAAGTATTCGCTGGCCACACGTGGGACGAGGCTTACGATATACTGTATCGATATTTTGATGAAAATAAACGTGAACTATCAAAAGAGGTCTTGAAGATATCACAGGCTTATGTACAGGTTTTCAGGCCCTACCGCGTAATATATAACACCAAAACGTGGGAACCAGTCCCGATGTGATTAGAGTTTTTATATTTTACCAGGTCAAGACGATTTGTGGATGAGTATCAGATAGTGGAGTTAGTGAAAGACTGGCATAGGACAGGATCAATTAAAGCATATCATAATTTTTTATTAAATAGTACAACTATAATTTCGGACGAATCGTATAAACGCTCATATCAACATGATCCATCCATAAGCAAACAAGTTATAGGATATGTTGGTGATGATAGAACTAGCTCTGTATCCTATTTAGAGTTCCCAACGCTTATCAACTGGAACGTTATACTGTTTGCTTACCTCTATAAGAAAGGTTACTTGTTTAGAGAAATAAGTTGGTTAGGTACAGCTCCACTGCCAAATTTGAAGTATATTATATATAGTATTACGAGTATAACAGGTATTACAGGTATTACGGGATATGAATTCCAAGATAGATTAGTCATAGAACTACTTGACCTAGACGTCGCAGCCAACAACCTCAATCTCCCTAAGATCGTGTCCTCTGTGTTAGGCCCTAAATTACTTAGTGAAAATAATATGATTGAAAATGAGCTTTACGAAATAATCGAACAGATACGTAGGAAAAAACTCTTCGCTGGCCACACGTGGTATGATGCTGAGCTTATAGTGTCTCGATATTTCGATGAAAATAAACGTAAACTATCAAAAGAGGTCTTGAAGATATCGGAGGCCTACGAACGTGTGTTCCGACCCTACCGCATTATGTATGACACCAAAACGTGGGAACAAGTCCTTGTCTAATAAGTGTTTTTATATTTTAACCGTTCAACATGACTTATGGACGAGTATCAGATAGTGGAGTTAGTGAAAGACAGGTATAGGACTGGATCAATTAAAGAATTTTTTAATTTTTTATTAAACGATAGAACTATTATCTCGGACGAATCGTATGAACGGTCATATGAACATAATCCATCCATAAGCAAACAAGTTATAGGATATGTTAATTATGTTAATAATGATACAACTAACCTTGTATCCAATTTAGAGTTCCCAATGCTTATCAAATGGGACTTTATATTATTTGCTTACCTCTACAAGAAAGGTTACTTGAATGAACTATATAGTCCGTTCGGTCCAGCTCCACTACCCAATTTAAAGTATATTATATATTGTATTACGAGTAGTACGGAAGATACAGGTATTACGGGATATGAATTGCAAGATAGATTAGTCATAGAACTCGTTGACCTAGACGTCGCAGCCAACAACCTCAACCTCCCTAAAATCGTGTCATTGGTGTTGGGTCCTAAATTACTTAGTGAAAATAACATGATTAAATATGATGAGCTTAACGAAATAGAAAATCGGATGCTTAGCCAAAAACTCTTCGCTGGCCACACGTGGAAGGGCACTAAGCGTATAGTGTTTCGATATTTTGATGGAAACGAACGTGAACTATCAAAAGAGGTCTTGAAGATATCAGTGGCTTATCAACGGGTTTTTAGGCCCTACCGCGTAGTATACGACACAAAAACGTGGCAACCAGTCGTGTTCTGATTAGTGTTTTTATATTTTAACAGGTCAAGACGACTTATGGACGAGTATGAAATTGTGGATCGAGTGAAAGACTGGTATAGGACAGGATCACTTGAACCACTTGATAATTTTTTATTAAATAATATAACTATTATCTCGATAGAATCGTATAAACACTCCTATCAACATAACCCATCCATAAGCAATCAAGTCATAGGATATGTTATTGATAATAGAACTAACCTTGTATACGAATTAGAGTTCCCAATCCTCCAATGGAACTCTATATTGTATGCTTACCTCCATAAGATAGGTTACGTGATTAAAGGACTACGTTCGTTAGGTCCAGCCCCACTACCCAATTTGAAGTATATTATACATTGTGTTACGAGTAGTATGGAAGATACAGGTATTACGGGATATGAATTCCAAGATAAATTAGTAATAGAACTCGTTGACCTGGACGTCGTAGCCAACAACCTCAATCTCCCTAAGATTGTGTCCTCGGTGTTGGGTCCTAAATTACTTAGTGAAAATAACATGATTAAATATGATGAGCTTAACGAAATAGTAGATAGGACGCGTAGCCAAAAACTCTTCGCTGACCACAGGTGGTATGATGCTAAGCTTATAATGTATCTATATTTTGATACAAATAAACGTGACCTATCAAAAGAGGTCTTGAAGATATCACAGGCTTACGAACGTGTGTTTAGACCCTACCGCATTGTATATAACACCAAAACGTGGGAACAAGTCCTTGTCTAATTAGTGTTTTTATATTTTAACCGTTCAAGATGACTTATGGACGAGTATGAAATCGTGGAGCGAGTAAAAGATAGGTATAGGACGGGATCGATTAAAGCAGATTATAATTTTTTATTAAATGATACAACTATCATCTCGGACATATCGTATGAACGCTCATATGAACACAATCCATCCATAAGCAAACGAGTCATAGGATATGTTATTGATCATAGAACTGACTTTGTAACCAATTTAGAGTTCCCAGTCCTCCAATGGGACTTTATATCGTCTCCTTACCTCTATAAGATAGGTTACGTGATTAGAGGAATAAGTCCGTTAGGTCCCGCTCCACTACCCAATTTGAAGTATATTATATATAGTATTACGGGTATTACGCTATATGAATTCAAAGATAAATTAGTCATAGAACTCGTTGACCTAGACGTCGTAGCCAACAACCTCAACCTTCCTAAGATCGTATCCTCGGTGTTGGGTTCTAAATTACTTAGCGAAAACAACATGATTGAAGATGGGCTTTACGAAATAAACAAACAGATGCGTAGCCAAAAACTCTTCGCTGGCTACACGTGGGATGATGCTAACGATATAGTGTTTCGATATTTTGATAAAAATGAACGTGAACTATCAAAAGAGGTCTTGAAGATATCGGAGGCTTATGAACGTATATTTAGACCCTACCGCATTGTATATAACACCAAAACGTGGCAACCCGTTCTGCTCTAATTAGTGTTTTATATTTTAACAGGTCAACATGACTTATGGACGAGTATCAAATCGTGGAGTTAGTGAAAGACGGGTATAGGACAGGATCAATTAAAGCAGATGATAATTTTTTATTAAACGATAGAACTATTATCTCGGACGAATCGTATGAACGGTCATATGAACACAATCCATCCATAAGCAAGCAAGTTATAGGATATGTTAATAATGATATAACTAACGTTGTATCCTATTTAGAGTTCCCAATGCTTATCAACTGGGACTTTATACTGTTTGCTTACCTCTACAAGAAAGGTTACTTGAATGAACTATATAGACCGTTAGGTCCCGCTCCACTACCCAATTTGAAGTATATTATATATTGTATTACGACTAGTACGGGATATACGGGTATTACGAGATATGAATTCCAAAATAGATTAGTCATAGAACTCGTTGACGTAGACGTCGCAGCCAACAACCTCAACCTCCCTAAGATTGTGTCATTGGTGTTGGGTCCTAAATTACTTAGTGAAAATAACATGATTAAATATTATGAGCTTAACGAAATAAACGAACAGATGTATAGGAAAAAACTCTTCGCTGGCCACACGTGGAAGGCCACTAAGCGTATAGTGTATCGATATTTTGATGAAAATAAACTTGAACTCACGAAAGAGGTCTTGAAGATATCACAAGCTTATGAACGGGTTTTCAGACCCTACCGCGTAGTATACGACACAAAAACGTGGCAATCACTCCTGATGTAATAAGTGTTTTTATATTTTAACCGTTTAAGACGATTGATGGACGAGTATCAAATCGTGGAGTTAGTGAAAGACTGGTATAGGGCGGGATCAGTAGAAGGATTTTATCATTTTTTATTAAATGATGCAACTATTATCTCGGAGAAATCGTATAGACGCTTATATGAACACAATCCATCCATAAGCAAACAAGTTATAGGATGGGTTTATAATTATAGAACTAATCTTGTATCCGAGTTAGAGTTTTCAACGCTAGAATGGAACTTTATACGGGATGCTTACCTCCATAAGTTAGGTTACGTGATTAAAGGATATACTCCATTAGGCCCAGCCCCACTCCCCAATTTGAAGTATATTATACATAGTATTAAGAGTAATATGAAAGGTATGACTAGTAGGGCATACGAATTCCAAGATAGATTGGCAATAGAACTCGTTGACCTAGACGTCGTAGCCAACAACCTCAATCTCCCTAAAATCGTGTCCTCGGTATTGGGTTCTAAATTACTTACCAAAAACAACATGATTGAATCTGATGAGCTTGACGAAATAGATGAAAGGGTCCATAGGAAAAAACTCTTCGCTGGCCACACGTCGTATGAAGCTTTCGATATAGTGTTTCGATATTTTGATGGAAACGAACCAGAACTATCAAAAGAGGTCTTTAAGATATTTGAGGCTTATGAACATATATTTAGACCCTACCGCGTAGTATATAACACAAAAACGTGGCAACCAGTCCTGGTCTAATTAGTGTTTTTATATCTTAACTTGTTAAGATCACTTATGGATGAGCATCAGATCGTGGAGCGGATTAAAGAACTATATAGAGCAGAACAGATTCCTGAAGGTGTGTATTTTTTATTAAATGATAACAGAATTACGCCGACAATATTGTATAAAAAACTCTATAAACAGAACCCGTTCATCAATAACCAAGTGATAGGATATGTGGATGTGCGTCTCACTTATAATTTGTCCATAATTGAATTCCCAATGCTTATTAATAACAGGGATTTTCGGTTACTCTACCTAAATAAGATAGGTTATGTATACGAACCAGATAGTATATTTAAAGACGAATGGTTTAATACGGCCGTACTTAGTAACCTGAAGTACTTTATTGCGGCATGTGAATTCCAAGACAGATTAGTCATAGAACTTGTTGACGTAGACGTCGCAGCCAACAACCTCAATCTCCCTAAAATCGTGTCCTCGGTATTGGGTCCTAAATTACTTAGGAAAAATAATATGATTAAAAATGAGATTCATGATATAGACAAACAGATGCGTAGCCAAAAACTCTTCGCCGACCACACGTGGGATGATGCTTGGCGTATAGTGCGTCTATATTTTGATGAAAATGAACGTGACCTATCAAAAGAGGTCTTTAAGATATCCGAGGTATACGAACAGGTTTTCAGACCCTACCGCGTAGTATATAACATCAAAACGTGGCAGCCAGTCGTGTTCTGATTAGTGTTTTTATATTTTACCAGGTCAACATGACTTATGGACGAGTATCAAATCGTGGAGCGAGTGAAAGACAGGTATAGGACAGGATCAATTAACATATATGATAATTTATTATTAAATGATACAACTATTATCTCGGACCAATCGTATAAACGCTTATATCAACACAATCCGTCCATAAGCAAACAAGTTATAGGATATGTTTATGATTATACAACTAACTTTGTATCCACTTTAGAGTTCCCAATCCTCCAATGGAACCATATATCGTATGCTTACATCTATAAGAAAGGTTACGTGATTAGAGAAGATAGTCCGTTCGGTCCAGCTCCACTGCCCAATTTGAAGTATATTATATATTGTATTACGAGTAGTACAGAAGATACAGGTATTACGGCATATGAATTCAAAGATAGATTAGTCATAGAACTCGTTGACCTAGACATCGCAGCCAACAACCTCAATCTCCCTAAAATCGTGTCCTCTGTGTTAGGCCCTAAATTACTTAGCGAAAATAACATGATTGAACGTGATGTGCTTGACGAAGTAGTAGATAGGACTCGTAGCCAAAAACTCTTCGCCGACCATACGTGGTATGATGCTTGGCTTATAATGTATCTATATTTTGATACAAATAAACGTGACCTATCAAAAGAGGTCTTGAAGATATCACAGGCTTACGAACGTGTATTCAGACCCTACCGCGTAGTATATGATGCCGAAACGTGGCAACCAGTCCTGATGTAATAAGTGTTTTTATATTTTAACCGTTCAACATGACTTATGGATGAGTATCAAATTGTTGAGCGAGTGAAAGACTGGTACAGGACGGCATCAATTAACATATATGATAATTTTTTATTAAATGATAAAACTATTATCTCGGACGAATCGTATGAACGCTCATATGAACACAATCCCTCCATAAGCAAACAAGTTATAGGATATGTTTATGATTATACAACTAACTTTGTATCCGATTTAGAGTTCCCAATACTTAGCGAAGGGGACTATATATTATTTGCTTACCTCTATAAGAAAGGTTACTTGAATGGACTATATAGACCGTTAGGTCCAGCCCCACTACCCAATCTAAAGTATTTTATACATTGTTTTACCAGAAGTATGACGGAACATACAGGTATTACGCAATATGAATTCAAAGATAGATTAGTCATAGAACTCGTTGACCTAGACGTCGTAGCCAACAACCTCAACCTTCCTAACATAGTATCCTCGGTGTTGGGTTCTAAATTACTTAGCGAAAATAATATGATTGAAGATGATAAGCTTGTGGAAATAAAGAAGCAGGTGCGTAGCCAAAAACTCTTTGCTGGCCACACGTGGGATGATGCTTGGCGTATAGTGACTCTATATTTTGATAAAAATAAACGTGATCTATCAAAAGAGGTCTTTAATATATCACAGGCCTACGAACGGGTTTTCAGACCCTACCGCATTATGTATGACATTAAAACGTGGGAACAAGTCCTGATGTAATAAGTGTTTTATATTTTAACTGGTCAACACGATTTATGGACGAGTATCAAATCGTGGAGTTAGTTAAAGACAGGTATAGGACTGGATCAATTAAACCATATCATAATTTTTTATTAAACGATATAACTATTATCTCGGGGAAATCGTATAAACGCTCATATCAACACAATCCATCCATAAGCAAACAAGTTACAGGATATGTTGAAAATAATACAACTGACCTTGTATCCGAATTAGAGTTCCCAATCCTAGAATGGAGCGTTATACCGTATGCTTATCTCCATAAGAAAGGTTACGTGATTACACGATATACTCCATTAGGTCCAGCCCCACTACCCAATTTGAAGTATATTATACAATGTTTTATCTTTATGGGGGTTTAAGGGGGCGGAAGACCCCGTCCGTTAGGGCGGGGATGGATAGCCCCCTTACATTTAAATACTTCTTTGTCAAACACTCTATTAATGGCAGTCACTGACGGAGCAAGCGTCACCGAGACGCCTCGGTTAAAGCGAGGGTCTGTGTGGTACGCCTCTGCTCCATCAAACGGCCCCATAAGGGGACACAGCACGTTAACACCAATGCTCGGGGTGGGAGCCATCCTTAGTGCCTGTGGAGCTCTGCTCTCTACCCGTAGCGAAAGGCTACGGGCAAGGTGGGGTTATGAAGCAGGAAGCCCCGTCCGTAAGGGCGGGGTAGCTCACACCTAAGTCGATGGACGCGACCTTATTTCCCTTTGGGGACTTAACTTGAATTGACTTCCTCTCTCCTCTCACAATGTACTTGCTCTTCTTTCCCGTCTTTGTCTCCTCAACACCTACCTCAACTGGTATTGACGCGTACCAGGAGTTCTCAACGTCATCGTAGTGTATCTCCAGCCTACCTTGTTTCCCGTACCACCTCAGCCTACCAGCAAATTCTATTTCTAGATCGAAGTCCTTGAGGATGAGCTTGTGGTTCTTCTCATCCACAGCATATCTGTCTTGTCTGACGACAAGGATCAACTTCCTATTCTTCTCCTTCTTCCAGTAACGAGGTGGTGAAACGTGGTTCATGTGTGATGGCAATTTTCCTTGTTTCTTCAGCTTGATGAGGGAGAAGAACGACGACCAAGCCTCGTTGTTCTTGTTGAGTACTTGCTGTGCGTTAACACCTAGTATACCCTTATACTTCTCGTAGTACTTCTGGTATGTACCTTGAAGGTCTACTTTCTCTCCGCGAAAGAACTGCTGTCTTCTCTCGTAGTTGACCTCGTTGAACAACCTGGCAGAGGCATCAGCTAACTTCCTCAACTTCCTTTCCTGAAAACCGTTTGGGAGAAGACGGACTACATTTGTCCTCCTATTTTCATATTTAACTTCGTAGACGCCCTCCTCTGGTATTGCGGGAGAAATCGGCTCCCGCTCCTCATACCCCGAGAGTTGACCAGAGGAAGGCATCTTAAAGAAAAGAGACGTTTGAGTTTAAAAACTTTACCCTGCCCCTAGAATGGTGCGAGGCTTGTCATTCTTTGTCACGTAGTGTTCAGAGCATTGGCAATTTGTGCAGTAATTAAGTTGATGGTATACAACGCTTTCATGAAGGGATTTTTAGTAAGGATGTTGTCCTCCAAAACCCAATAGTTAAAGGTGTTAGGGTAGAACTTAGGAGTCAAATACATCTGTGTGATGATACTGTATGGAGATGGCAGATAACCAACCTGCATACCTATCTCAAGCATGTACATCGAAGGTAATGTAGGGTTATAATATACTACGTACTTCTTTACAGGGCCAGGGTTGAGTATAACCAACTCAGCTTGTATGTTCTGTGCGGCTTGTTGGGTAAACCCAAACTCCTCGATGGAGTACGATGTATTAGGAGGTAAGTTGAACACGAATGCTGGATACCCTATTAATGAGTCTGGGTTTTTGAGTATGCCCAAACAGAACTCTTGTGGCGGAGCACAAGATGGTACACCGTTAGTTAGGTATACCATGTTGAATGCACCCCCAAAGAAGTAGGTAGGTGCATAATTAGGTACGCCCCTCCATATGGCCGTGGACAATGATGTATTTGTAGGATTACTTATAGTCCAGATTACAGCTTGATCTTGAGGAACGAATTGCCATGTTAATGATGGTTGCTGTTGTGTAGCAATACTCTTCTTGATGTATATCTGTCCTATCCTGGCATGTGGCCTCATCTTTTCGCACCAGAGACCTAGTCCATAAGGGGAGTTAAATGTAAAAAAGTTTTTTACAAAAATGGGGGTTAAGGGGGCGGAAAGACTCGCTGGCGGGGATGAATGGCCCCTCTTCGTAGTCATATGTGAACTACCCCGCCCTAATATATGAGGCTTCATAAGGCATGGTGAAAACGTAGAAAAGTATAAAAATTTTCATTCCCAACTCAATGAGAGACAAGTATGGTACACTCTAAAGAAAAGCAACAAATAACCGTAACCCAATCATCTCCTCAAACTTTTGCCCCATCTCCAGGATCAGCTATCAATATCCATGTTCATGGTATGGGTTCGGTCACAATTCAATTTTCGTCTGCTCCTCCTACTTCATTACAGGGATTTGTTACCAGTAATAACACTGTTGTCATACCAGTAGTAGGGGAGCTCCAGATTGAGGATCTCACTAACGTAACCAGTATAACGTTCCAGGGTAATTTAGAAGTAAACGTAGAAACACGTGCCATAGGTGTTATTAACGTAGAACCTCAGGTCAATCTAGACACGCATAAACAGATCACTGTGTCGGTATCAAGCGGCTCTATTTCATCTGTAGTTATAAACGAACAGCCTAGCGTAGCTCAATCCGTGTTCTATGTCGGGGATAAGAATATAACGTTTGTAGGGTCTGGAGTTTCATTTACGGTCAGTGATTATGATCCAGTAAATAACTCTCCAGTAGGAACATCAATAACCGTAAACCTAGTTACGCAGTCTGGGGAAGCGGAGTATCCTCCTATTGGATCCACATTGTTACAGTCTAGGACTGGTTACATTTACCTTTCTAATTTCCAAGGTTCTGGAAAGTTCAACATATTCTTATCTGGGAATGGCAATGGTTAGCCGTCGGTTGTTAATAGCACTTGGGTTAGTAGCCGTATTAGCTGTTGTGCTATACTTTGGTGTTAGAAGAGCACTTGGAGCATCAACTGCATCAACTACGTTATCATCAACACTCCCTGGCACGATAAGTAATAACGCAAGAGTGGTCCTTACCCCTACCATGTTCGCGTTCCAGTTAGCTCCATATGGTGGTGGTGACTACGCCATACTTGTTAATAACGGTGTGCCGTCAACGATTCCAGATCCAGTGACCCCGATGCCAGGCGTAGACTACAGTAATATAACTGGGAGGGCTATTATAGGGAATTACATAGTATTCGGGGGTGGAGAGAATTCGTCCCAGCCCTGGTCTCCATGTGCAGCACCGTGTGCACCGTATCAAGGGTTCTTTAACATGTCAACTGGCAAGTTAGTCATATCAAAGCTTCAAGGAGGTTCCTGTGATAACATGAACATGTCTGGAGCTGTGCCTGGAAATAATGGCGATATAGTTGTATTTGGTGGATCCAGCAAGGGTTCCACTACTGGTTCTACTGGGTATGCTATATATAACTCATCGTTACAACCATACCTTTTCGGTATGTTGTCTCCAAACGATAATGAAGGTAACCCCCTGGACCTGTATCGTAAACCGTCTACATTAGCGGGTTCTACAGTGTACTTTGTCGCAAAGAACCTGAACAATTCCCATGCTATCGTCGAATCTGTAACCCTCTCCCAGTTGTACTCGAATGGGACTAGTGTGATAAACGTGTTGTGTGGGACGTCTAATACGATAACACCTACATATGTTGCAGACATAGCATCGTCATGGGTTTCGGGTGGAGTGCAAGCCTTGTATTATAACAATGGTACTCTCTATTTCCTATTTCAAGGTGGGGATGGTATAGTCAAGATTGCATCATTGAACCTCACAAACGGAGCTATAAATACGGTTAACCTAATTCAGTCATCCTCAATTGGGCCTTTCCTGGAGATAGTTAACGGAACGGCGTACGTTGGTATGCAGAATGGCAACACGTTTACTGTAAACAAATATACATTAAGCGGCTCATTAATTCAAACCATATCGTTCCCTGGTCAAGGATTTGTCGACCCTCAAGGATACGTTGTAGTATTTTCAAACGGTTTAAATGCAGGTTCAACGATAAGTATAACCAAGGTCTGACCTGCTCCCCGTCCTGAAGGTTTGTCGCTTGTTTTGTCAAACTTTTTATACCTTCATTCGTATTTACATTTGACTCACCGCTAGTACCAACAGGGTCTATGGTGTTAAGAAATGAAAGAAGAGTATGAAATTGTTGAACGAGTGAAAAATTGGCTCACGACTAGATTATTGCCAGGAGATTACGTCATGTTTGTTGATGGTAGCGTAATAGATGAATCGACGTATGATAAAGGAGTTGCAAAACCAGATGAGGTCATTGCAGATATTCACTCCTTTATGATAAGTTCACTCACTGATTTCGAGTTCCCTTTCTTATGTAATAGTTCGTATATTATACGGTCATATTTGACGAAGTTGGGGTTTTCGGCGGTTGGGTGGATTAAGGCGAAACCTAGAACTGGAATCAAATATGTTATTATGGTTTTAGGACAGGGCCACACGTTTGAGAAGGTGGCGATAGAACTGGTAAAATTGCATGTAGTGGTACGGAATATGAAATTGGATAAGATAGTAGATCAAACAGTTGGGTATTTTCCACAGACTGTTGGAGAACCTTTACCTGCAGACTATTATTTTGAGATATTAAAGAAAATTGATAAGGAGAGGTTGTACGGAGGGTTTACAGAGAACGAAGCGTGTAATATAGTACAGGGATATTATGGTAACGAGCGTGTATCTGGTCGTGGAAATATTTATAATATTATCAGGGATTACGTTAAGATTTTCCAACCATACAGGGCCGTGTATGATACGAAAACTTGGGAATTTATAATGCCCTTCTAACAAGAGCTGGAAGGGTTAAGAAAAACTATTTATTTTTTGTTGTTAGATATCACATCATGTCATCATCCCAACAGTGTATTTGTAATAGCGGACAATGTAGCACGAGCGGTAATTGTTACTCCTGTACCCAGACAATAGGATTTGGAGGTCTAGGAGGTGGTATAACATCTGTAATAAGCATTGTAGCACCAGTATCAGGTGTATACACAATAACTGCGACCGTAACTAGTGGAAGTCCTCCAAGTCAGTTCGGAGTGAGAGTAAACGGTAGTTTAGTTACGATGATACAAGGTACTGGAGGATCTGCAAACATAGTGGTTCAACAGGGACAGACATTATCTGTGGGTGTAGGTTGGGGATCGTTTTATGCAGGAGGCACAGTGCAAATTCAAATATGCCAGCCTACTCAGTCTCCATCTCCATCTCCATCTCCATCTCCTTCTTCATCACCTGGACCATCTATGACTACTATACTGGCAATAGTGTTGTTAGCAGCGTTGGGTATAGGTGCTTTTCTGTACTATGAGTTGGTAGTTAAGAGAAGCGAAACATAACCAGCCCTGAAGTGTGAGGTTGTAGCTTGCTTTGTCAATATTAGTTGGAATCCCTTATCATTTCTCTGACGATAAATATTTCTTAGACGTCACACTGATGTCGATACGTGAGAAGCTCGGAGATGTTGACATACTCGTTGTCACTGATGAGGGAACTCCAAACCTAACAGGACCGACTAGGTTTTACCAGACTAGGGTTATTGGACATGGTGTAGGAAAGGCAAGAAATGTTATGGCTTTATATGCATATCAGAAAGGTTATGATTGTCTTATCTATATGGATGGGCATATGAAAATACTATCGGATAATTTGCACCAGATATGTATGAGTGACATAGGTCAGCCAAGGATAGTGGTTATGGAGAATGCCCAATTCCCACTTAACCGATTGTTACCACTCATTCCAAATTGGAGTAAATATACCTTAGGTTCATTCCTTGAAAAGAAGACGTGGAAGTGGGGGTATATCTATTCCACTGTAACTCGAAAGACCGTGATGACCACAGAACCATGTTATTCTATATCTAGAAGAGTTATAGAAGCGTTGCTGCAGGCACAGGGGGAAGTTACATCTTCCCATTACTGGGGAAAAGAGAGCTTTGATCTAACAGTGTCTGCATCCAGGTTAGGTTTCGAAATAACAATTTACCCTAACCTGTCTGTAGGACATGTGTATAAGGTAGGGTCTCCAAGCTGGTCTTCTAGGTTCCTTGAAAAGAACTGTGTAAATGAGCCGTTCTGTGGAGTGCTGTCGGGATCAGTATATCATAATGGCATAAAGTGGTCTGATTGTGTATATGCGTTGAAACACTATAACGATATTTCCAATCTACCAGTTGATAGTGCAATTTGTAATTTGGTGCGTGTGTATGATGAACATGCGGTAAGGAGTATTAAGTCGTTCAACGCTGTTGCAAAATACGACTTGGATACCGTGTATCAAAAACTCCAAGCGTTCTTGACTAATGCTAGTTATGGTTTTGTTAATTGATAATGCTTAAATTGAAATATTATAACGATACATCAAATGGCTTAGATTTCTTCTGTATTTGATCTTTCATTTGTTTAATCAAATCTAACAGTTCTGATATTTCGTTATTCAGATCTTTCAGAAACGTCTCCTGTTGTGTTAACTCCTTATACACATCAATACGTTCTATTTCATTAAGACTCTGGACTCGTCTCATAATGGCGAAAAGCTTGAGCTTTAACTTATCTAGCTCGTTTTTTAAAGGTGTGATGTCAGACATTTGTGTCGGTATCATTATCGCCTAAAAAGATAAAAATGTTTCTTATCTTTTCATCGCGACCTTGTAGGTACAGAAACCTTCAGGGCGAGTAGGAGGTTAATGTCTGCAACATAGTCTTAGCCACGTTGGCAGGACTCATGTGTTCGCAGAGCTGTTCTCTTCTCTTAAACAAATAGGAGAACTTATCTGGGTTACTCCAGACATATTTAATCTTGTCTATCGCATCATTTATATCAGGCTCATATCCCCCACCGATGTGAAGTGGAGCTAAATGTGGTGGCAGCAAAATATAGGTGTATCTGCTCTTTATAAAGACTGCTGGTAATTCTGAAAATATTGGGTGAGAAGTAACTATTGGTATTGCACCGCTACAATATGCCTCCCAAGCAGGCATCTCAAATGCACCGCCCCTTGACAACATGACAAATGCAGATATTTGCTTTAGATAGTCCTCTATATTCTCGATAAGGCCTACCTGTTTCACAGGTTTGGAAAACTTTACCTCTACGAATGGAGAATATTGTTTGACTATCCAAGGCAAATCCAACTTTGAAATTACATCGAGTGCGATATCCGATCCCTTTCTGTGAAACTGTTCAGAGTTCATACTGAGATAGATTCCCACGTTTCTCTCATGCTGTACTGGTTTAACTAAGGATATTGGATTAGGCACTACGTAAATGGGGGCAGTTACTCCGCCCCTCACTAATCCGAATTGAGACCAATTGGATGGTGTGATGATAACGTCACAATTCTTATTTAGTACATCTGCAACCTTCTCCCCTACCATATCGGTATCGGATATGTCCATGCATACTATAGTCCCATCCCTCTCCTTGTCTATCTTGTAGTTCAGTAGAACGTCAAACGCTTGTATTAGTATGGTGAAATCACTTTTACCTAAACTTTTATGGGTGAAGTCTATGGAGATCGAGTATACGTCTTTTAGTTTGTTGAATTCGGCGTTAAGTCTGTCGGCAATTAGAGAGAACGAGTTAAAGACTGGCTGTTTTACAATCTTGATGAGCATAACTTAAGACAGTCGATAGGTTTATATTTTTTTTCGGCGATGAGGATGTTGATAAAAATGAATAAGTGGGTATTAGTTGCGATAGGTATAGCCGCAATAGCTGTAGTATTGCTATTCTTAATGCCTACCATAACCAAGGCATTGACGCCGTCTCCTACACCAACGTCTCCTACACCAACGTCTCCTACACCGACGCCTTCTACTTCAACCCCAACTCCTTCGCCTGGTTCTACATCTAGCGGTACAATAACTGTGAACCACTTCTTGATCACTAACGGATGTACTGGTCCTTACTGTTGGGCAGAGATACAGTTCACCCCATCCAGTTCACTTGTCGGTGCCACACTCCAGAAAGTCACTGTCAATTACAGCAATGGATCTAGCTATAGCTTCTGTGGAAGTATACCCATAAGTAGCGGAACTAATACGGTGTGGCTTAACGATTACATGCCGTGTAATCATTTAGGCTGTAACGCACCTACCATAACTAGCTTGACGTTTGTGACATCTGCTGGATCAGTAACGGTTAAAGTGACGCCGACGCCAAGTACGTTCAGTCTTGGTAACAATTACTTGGTAGGAGGGTGTTAGTAATGTCAATGTCCGTGGTCTCTTCACCAATACTAAACACCATACTATTAGGTGCAGTCCTAGTCCTGCTGATATATATGGCGTGGAAGCAGGGACTGTTCTAGGGGGTGACGATAATATCCGCACAGTTTATGTCTGAATCTACCCTACAAACCATATTAATAGCCGCAGTCCTAGTCCTACTGATATATATGATGTGGAAACAAGGACTGTTCTGAGACTTGATTATTGGAACTCTTTAGAAGTGCCTCGTGTTGTAGAAAAAAGTATATTAGTTTTTGCTTTGTTTGCTTACATATGTCTTGTGCCAGAGTCAAGCCGTATCAAGCTTGTGAATATTTTAACACGGTTAGTAGCCCAGTGAGTACTTGTGTCTTTGGTTGCACTCAGATTCTGTTTCAGGCCCAAGCAGTCAGCTCGGGAACCGTATCGTTGAACGTGTACGCCCCAAATTGTGGGTATATAGGAGGAGGTTCGTATGTACTTTTCAGGGTCTTAGTTAATAACAACGTAGTGGCTTCATTGAAACCTGGGCAATTTTATCAGACCAATCTGAATAATGGTGATGTGTTGGAAATTAGATTGGACATTTTGCCTAATGTAGCCATCACTGGAGGATGTACAGCAGGTGCAAATATCTGCTCGACAGCACAGTTGTCAACTAGCCTTCCCACTCCTACCCCAACGCCATCTTCAATATCTCAGATAACCAAGCTGTTAGAGGTGCTAGCTATATTAGGAATAATAACTATAGTGTTAGTTATATTAATACAAAGATATATTCCACCAATAGTCCCCGCACTTCAATAGAGGTGTAACTGAAAGTTTTTATACCTCTTCACAGTCGTCCGCATCGTCTCTTCTTCACGTGGGGGTGCGTGCCCCACAGGACGCGGGTCTACCCTTGCGGGAACCCCGCTTGAGAATATAGACGTGCAGTAGAATTTATAGTTTTAGGTAGTTAAGGGGGAGAAAAACCTCGCCCTTTAGGGCGTGGAGGAAGTGCGGGGGGAGTTAATCTTATTAATTTTCTCTCTCATCTCTTAACTAGAGAAAACATGAGTTCGCAACCCAATACAGGTGGAAGACTAATAAGGATGTTAATGGTGCTATTCGGTGCAATTGCTCTTGTAGCATTACCTATCGGCGGATACTTCATAGGTAATTTCATCGGGTCGCATATGGCTGTTACCGATATACAAAACGGATATGCCTACGGTGGTCTACTGGCTACTGAGGCACAAGCAACCCATAATCAAGTGTATGCACAGGAGGCTAATATCAGTCAAGCACAAGGTATTGCGTTAGGACAATCAGATGTGAATACGCTGGCTGATTTAGGTCTTATATTAGGAGTAATATTAGATGCACCACTAGCATTCCTAGTTGTATCGGAATATGAAAAATTGACGTAACCTTTTTTTCCAAATTGTTTTTTAGTTTCTGGGGGCGTGTGAAAGTCCCAAACAACAGCACAAAAGCTCTAAAGTTTTTGATAAAACAAACGACAAACCCCGCCCTTTAGGGCGGGAAGGAGGTCAGCAACATAACTTAAGACAGTCAATAGGTTTTTATTTTTTTTCGGCGATGAGGATGTTGATAAAAATGAACAAGTGGGTATTAATCGCGATAGGTGTGGCTGCAGTTATAGCCATAATAGCAATATATGAGCTCATAATAAAACCTAGCCAAGTTCAAGCTGTACAAGTACCAACTCCTGTTACTACGTCCAGTACACCTCAACCAGGTAGCCAGCTGATATTCCCAGTTCAGCCAGGTTCGTATTTAGCCCAGTTTAGTGGACAGAAACTATTGGTTGCCTCAACCCCGCCCATAACGCAGACAGATGATAGTGTATGGGTGGCGTTTGTTACCCCAGCTAATACCACGGTGTTGGTGCCGAAAGACTTGCTTGCGGCTCAGAGATTGGGAATAGGGCCACGCATAACTAGCGGTGTATATGTTACTGTACAGACGCCTGCAGTTAGTAGTGTAGCAAATGTGTCGCAACAGTCTACTTACTCCACATATGCCAGCTATGGTAAGACTACGGTTACATTGAAGGCTGGTGTGGTGAGGGATATAGTCAGGGGCAACAAGACGCTGTTCAATTCTCTACATAGTTTCCTGAAGGCAGGTAATCAGTCCGCAGTAGCATCATTGATACAACAGTACTTAGGGGACCAGAATATGTCGGCGATTCTATCGGTGTTGGGTAAACCTGGAGCATTAGTAAGTCCGCTATCTATAACTTACTCTGCAGCTATAGCATTAGGTATAGTGCCACCAGAGATACAATCCCATGTGGGTACTGGAACTAATGCCATAGTGGACTTCGGCTACGTCTAATCCCCTTATCTTTATGGGGGTTTAAGGGGGCGGAAGACCCCGTCCGTTAGGGCGGGGATGAATAGCCCCCTTAAATTTAAATACTTCTTTTTCAAACACTCTATTAATGGCAGTCACTGACGGAGCAAGCGTCACCGAGACGCCTCGGTTAAAGCGAGGGTCTGTGTGGTACGCCTCTGCTCCATCAAACGGCCCCATAAGGGGACACAGCACGTTAACACCAGTGCTCGGGGTGGGAGCCATCCTTAGTGCCTGTGGAGCTCTGCTCTCTACCCGTAGCGAAAGGC
>Ga0081474_138715_pt1 | contig 20022 bp, 17 predicted proteins | sample OneHunmetagenome_2_FD_70978 | JGI IMG/M metagenome (GOLD analysis project Ga0081474, IMG submission 70978) | Ferrous microbial mat communities from One Hundred Spring Plain, Yellowstone National Park, USA v2 (version 2) | ecosystem: Environmental > Aquatic > Non-marine Saline and Alkaline >... | reverse complement strand
ACCTGGAAGTACCATTAATGTATTTCACATTAACAAATGTTATATTAGCCGGTAAAGTAACGATATACGTTTTATTAGCATCATATATAGAGCCATTTACGTAATAAAACGGAAGTGTAGAGACTACGTCAATTTTGGCTATTTTAACTGGATGTATTCCTACAAATTCAAGCAATTGATTAAAATACGGATTATCCCAAAGTCCAAACGGATCTCCATTCCAACCATTATAATTCCAGATGCCTATGAAGTTTATACCCATAGAATTTAATTGAGATATTACGTCCTCGTAATAGTTTATAGTGTCTTGATATCCTATCGTAGAATTAAAATCAATATATGTTGTTGATGCAGGATTAATGTAGCCCTTAATATCACCGTTACGAAAACCTATTTCACCTATAAAGAAACTAACACCTTGTTGATTCACAAAATTTTCTAGATCTAAAATTTGATTAACGTAATTATTGGGTATGCTAATTATACCATTTACGTAGCTATAAGAAGGATAAGGATATACGTCATACCCTATGTAATTTAATGTTATTCCATTAGATTGTAAATACTCGAATACACTTTCTACTGAACTTACGCTCTGACCCAAATCTGTGTAATAGAATAACTTAGCGTTAGGTAATATTTGCTTTATCAGTGAATACACTTCGTAATAGCCATAGTTGCTTAGATCATTCATTTCTGAGACTCCTACAGCTAACTTTTCGCCACCGTTTGTAACGTTAGCTATCTTATGAAGGGTGTAATTAAGTAGAAGCATTTGAGCAGGTGTAACACTCGTTAAATACCCTCTCCAGTTATTAGTAGTTAGAAAGAAGTTGATGAACAATAAATTAGAGGAGTTGTAGAGCGTATCAAGTTTAGATAACTGTTCAGAAATCCAATATTCATTGTTTCCATAATTTAACGCTTGTTGTAATGAAACGTTTTCATTTCCTAAATTGTAAGTGTTAAAAGGAAAAACTATACCAACAACTAAATTCTGTAGATATGGTAATAGGTTTTCATAAGTACCATTAGACGGACCCCAAGGTACTAGCCAGAATAAAAGTCGAGGATCACTCGAAATATTGTAAGCTAAAGAATAGTTTACAGGTATTAAAGACGTTAAGATTAAAATTAAAATAATAAAGTTTATAGCCTTACTCATGTGTCATAGTATAACTAATGTAATTAATAAAGTTTACTCTTCATGTAATTCGAATTAAATAGTAAATAATAGTAACTCCAATTAATTGTAGAATTATTCAATTACACCATAATTACACACGAGACTAGTTGTTAGTTTCTCTAATAACGTAGAAGACTAAATACTTTGATTATTACTCAGTTAATGCGACATGAAGTCTGGCCTACGAAGTTTAAAGGTTGAACGTTTTCTTAAATAACGTAATATCAATAATACGACAGCTCCTCCAATTAATAAAATGATGGATGGAATTAAATTCTTTGTAAAAACACCTATTACAATTAGCAAAATGCCTTCAATTATAATAAACCAAGCAAGTGGTTTAATTCCATTAATTAATGGTAAGATAGTAAATATACTGCCATGTATAATGCCTTCCAAATGTCTGTAAACATATATTGCAATTATAATTGCATATAATATTGAAATTAAAGTCGTAAATTGTAACAGTATCGAAGTTATCATTAGAATGGAAAAAGAAGAATAGCTAAGTGATAAATAAAAATTATATATAAATGAAAATAATATTATAAATAATATTGAAATAATAGATAATAAAGATATTTTTAATATTATTAATATTTTTTCCATTTTTTATCACTTTTTCCTATTTTTTAATTCTCTTCAGTTCATTTTGAATATATTTTCTATCCTCTTCCTCTAAATAGTTTGATAATATCTCGATCTTACCAATTACTTCTTTATTCTTAAGCGCTAGACCCCTTAAATCTACATGTTGATTAAATACTCCTTTCTTTGTATTCAGTAAATCGCTAAAAGCGTGTTTGATCTTGTCTATATATTCGGAAGCGTCTTCAACTTTATTATTCTCAACCCATTGTACAAGGAGATTAAAGCAGTTGGTATTGTTATCTAAATAATCGTGAATATGAGTGCCTATGATTAATAGACCGTCCTTATTTCTAATCGTTTCATTAATTACATCTTTAATTTCACTTTTATCGAAAAGATTAAGATAAGATTTAACACTAACTCCATTTTCTTTAAGGTATTCGACTATTAGCTTTTTGCGTTCCTCTTTCGTTAGATAAGGAATTATTTCTTTAAGCAGATTAGTATCGATAACGTTAGGCTGTTTAACTTTAACATAGTTTAGTAACGATCTGAGAGGTTCTTCATCGTAATTCACAAATGTATAATACATAGATTCTAAAGCGTTTAACAATAGTGGATAATTACGTAATTTTTCTATATTTACGTTTTCTTTAGCTAGTAATTCATTTAATTCATTAAACTTTTCCTGTATTTCAAGAAGAATTCGGAAGATTTGGGATAGTTTTTCGTAAGCTCCCTTATCTTGCTTTTTTATATTTTCAATTATATTGCGTGACGGCAGTTCTGGATAGTGTCCTATTTTATATATTGCTTGTGTAAAGCAAGGGTCGTTTGTAGATACATGAGAGTCAGGACAATTCTTCAATATAAGATTATATATTTCTATTGCCTTTTCACCAAATATAGCTTCTAGCTTACAATATAGTCCTGAAGGCTCAAGGTAATGGCAATGTTTTTTTATGAATTCAATTAGTGCCTCTTGATAACTTTTCCCCTCTTTCATCTCAATATTAAGGCTTTTCAAAAATTGATAAATATTAACAAATTTAAATATTATTTCAGTAGATTTCGCTTTTTCTAGATAATCCATAATTAATTGTTTCGATCGATAATCAGGTACTTCGTCAGTTCCTCTATAAACAATTATATTAAATTTAGTTGGGTCTCTTGGGGATAAATTGGTTACATATGTGAAATTTCCTCCTTTTCTTCTAGCTAAAGCTTTGATTAAATTAGTTGGGTCATTTGAGTAAAAAGTACTTTTACCATTAAGCCAATCGTTAAGTATGTTATCTACATAGCTGTTGGAACTGTTAATTCCCGTTGCATTGACTCTTAATTCCCGTTGCAAACTTATTTCGTTTTTTCTGAAATTTTCATAAGAGATAAACTTTACATCTGTATCAAACATATTATAATTTGCTTTTTTATATTCATCTATATCCAATACCAATACATGGAGATGCACATAAGGTCTTCCTTCGATTACTCTATCCTCACCGTATGCTATAAAAGCCTCTTCTTCATTAAAGTATTGCGAATAGCCAGTTATTACTACATTGTTATTAGATTTAGGTAAGAAATCAAAGACTTTACTAATTTCATTTAGCCATACATTTCTCAGATAATCTCTTTTATCGTCAGGATAAAAGTTTACAATTATTCCTTTCTTATAGGATTTTATTATGTGACCTTTAACTGTTATATCACCCATATTAATCACTTTAGTACTTCTTTAATCCAATCGAAGATCCGATCGTATTCCTTCTGCGGATAGTCAGGCAATCTAATTCCTCCAGGAGGTATACGCTTTGGTCTATAGTAGGATATGAATATCGGAACGTCTTTATCTAAATTTCTTAGCAGGTTTAGTATTTCAGGCTCTATGTGAGTCATAAGTTTTATTCTGTCATTATAATTATCCCACACGTTAAATCCTAAATTCGTTTCGATGTATTCCCTGACTTTGTCATAATGTGTCAAAACGATTCCGACACGTGGTTTATCTTTTCGTTCTAATCTATAATTAACAAGATTGGTCACAACATTAAAATATCTTCCTAATAATGATTTGATATCATCATTATCGTCAGATGCATTATTTTTAGAATTAGTAGAAATCGCTGATAAAGCATGATCCAAGTTTATTAGAATTAAATAAGCTTTAGCATTGAAAATAAAATCGTGTATATATAGTAAATCGTCTTTAGTTATTCCCAGGTTTTCTAACCTTTCTCTTAACTCCTTATTCCATTGGTTATAGTCAAAGTCTTCACTCTTAGAGTTGAAAATGAAGTCCATAATTGGCTGATATAATTCACCTGCTAAATCCACAATAGGTATATTAACTTCTCCACTACCTAGTAATTTAGGATACGTAACAACGAGTCTTCCAACATAAGGTTTTTTCGTAACTTCAGTAGGTGGTAAAGGTTCGCCGTTCCTCAACTTCGCCAAAATTTTATACCATTCCGGGAGTGGAAAATCGTATACGCCCGGTTTAATAATGTATGTTATCCTGTTATCGATACTGGCTAAATAGTCTATATGTATAGCAAGTAAGCCCATGAAAGTTGTCTTGCCTGCACCTCTATATCCCATTACCACTACTGATCTTTTAGCAACACCAATTGATGTTTCCTGATTACTATCAGCCTTATTATTTCCAATAATTGGTATCCGTATTTTCATCAAATATTAAATAGTGTAAGAGTTTAAAAACTTTTAGTGACTCAATAGAGTGAAGTAAAAATGTATAATTAAGTGAACTTATATAACAAGTTAATACATTTCTAGTTATTCGGCTATCTTCTGGAAATCGAGAGCACGCCCTATAATACTCTAATTATATTCATTAATCTAATTAGACTATCAAACTTTATAATAAGGTTTATATATTAGCACTTGAAATTGAGAAATATGGCAAATTTATTTGAAAATAGGCTTGTAAAGATATTACTTCGTAATTCTGCAATAGCTGTAGCTAAGGCTTACAGATACATTAAAAGAATAGACGTACCCCCCATAGAGAAATTAAAAGCTCTCAGTAGAATAAGAGTAAATAACAAATTGATAGGTTTATACGCTGGGGAAGCTAAAGCGGTAATGACGGGTCGCTTTATTAATGTTCTTGAAGTATATGATGCGAAGATTTTTCCGTATAAAAATGTTGAAAAAATTAATGGTGAAGTAACTAAATGCATAGCTGATTCGATTCGTAAACTAGGACCTAAAGAAACTATAATCGAATGTTGTAAACAAATGGCTGGATCGCTATTTGAACAAGAGCCGAAAGAAACCATAGAAGAATATTGTAAACAAATGACCGATTTAATCTATAAACTAGATGATAAAATAAATTGTGAAGGTGATGTAGAAGAATATAGTGAAAAAACAAGATATTCTATTTATTTGACAGAATTTGAAAAAAATATGAAAGAACGCTCTGAATCGTTCAAAGTTCCTAGGGATCGTATTTATCAATTAATTGATCTAATTGATTACATACAGACATTACTTCATGAATATACACACTGGTATATGTTGGCAGGAACGAAAACTGGTATTTTGATCAGCCAACTTTCATGGAGGGAGAGAATCGATATCATAGGCTTTACTGGTTTAATTTACGATAAGATAAACTTAGGGAAAATTGTTGGAGAACAATTTGCAAAAAAAGACAAAGCTGACATTATCGGAGAAAGATTAAATGAAGGTGAAGCGAAAAAAGTTCTAGCCAATATGAATATGCTTTTAGACGAGTTGGCTAAAGATAGAAAAGCTATTAAATACTTTTCATCCATACTTTCAGATTTTAATCATCAGATTAAAATTTTGGATATCATTAGTGTATTTATTGAGCCACCAACCTGGGCTTTAGTAGAGAATGAAACGTATTTTTACAGAAATGCAGATAACTACTTTGCAGATGGTGATTTGAAGGAGTATGCTAAACGTGTATATGAACGTAGTAAAAGTCTTGGTGACTACGAAAAAGTAGTGAATAGAGTTAAGAGGGCTTTACAAATCGATTTAACTCAATACTCAAATAAAGATTTAAATGATATCTTAAATGACATGTTAGAAAAATTTGAAGAAGATGATTCTAACTTAGATATGTCATTTTCAGATGTATCATTAGGATCGATACTTATGGATCTAATCTATTATTATAGTAAGAATCCTTTAGAAAAAGAGAAAATAAACATTATTACGTCTGCTGTGATACGCGATGCGGAAACCTTAAAGTATGTTTTTAAGATAATGTCAAGATACAAAGGGGAGTTAAATCCTCATGGCTTACCAAGTGTTTGTAGTGATTTAGTATATGAGGGTAGACTAATTGGAGGATGTTTCAATCCAGACGTTGGAATTACTGGCGATAAACCAGTAAAGAGACCATTTGGATCCTTGGAAGAAATAGTCGGTAATCTCGCATTATCCCTTAAACCTGCACTAATCTTAGCTTATCTTTATTCATTAGATGATAAGACTGACTATAAAAGAGCGGTGCAAAAAGTATCCGAAAGACTAAAATATTTAGGGATTGATGACTTTACTAAAATAGCGATTGATGAGATTAAAGACTTAAAAATACAATTAAATAAAGAGGTATTTTATGATATAACAATAGAAAAATGCTTAAATAATGATGATGAAGTAGTTTGTGAGAAAATAGGGGAATTTCTTAAGGAATTTCTAAGGTATTGGATATATATCGTGTTAAGACTAGGGAGGGCACAAGAAATGTTACCGAATAGGCATGGCATCTTCATATTCTAAAGGTGAAAAATATGTATGATGCGATAGTCGTGTTAGGAGGAGGAGAACTGAGCGAGGGTAGGATTAATGAAGCAATAAGGTTATATAGACAAGGTATAGCAAAATACTTAATCATAGTAGGAGGAAAAGACGATTATGAAAAAATGTATAAAAAAGCCTTAAAAGAGACCAAAAATATAAAAAACATCTATTTTGATGGTAATTCTTCAAGTACTATAGATAACGCGTTCTACGCCAAGAAAATAATTAGGAAGCTAAATATAAGGAGCATACTGATAGTTACGTCGAAATTCCATGTAAAAAGAGCAATTAAATCATTCGAGTTATTTTTAGGTAATGAATGCAAAATAGATGCAATAGGCGTAGAAGACAATCCAGATACTTACATTCTGCTAAAAGAAAGATATTTAGATGAGATTCTATACCTATATGACTACTTAAAGGGAAGAGACGATGAAGAAATAAAGGCCTTCTTTGATACAATTGAAGGTCCACTTAATAAGATCCTTAAAAGGGCTTACGAGCTAGGACTAATGGAAGACCCTGAGATTGATAAGTAAATGAGATTATAAACCATGTCCACATTGAGTTATATTTTATTTCAAGAAAGGTGCTTTGTAATTCATTAATGCTGGCGTTGAACTCACCTTCAATCTAACGTTTGATTTCGAATTTAAGAAAATTCATCTACCTTTACTTTTATAAGTCCACTTAATCACTATGACGTTAAGTAATAAGCCTTTCAGTCAAACTCTAAGCATAGTGCCAACTAATATTGCCAAGGAGTTCAACGAATTCCTAGCATTCCTCAACACTTACCTTATAGAACCATAGAAGGAGTATTGAGGGTCTTAGTAGCATTTTATGGAAAATTCTAGAGTTAAATAATTTTCAAAATTATGTGGAGATAAATTTTGAAGTTCCATTATATACACATTAGATCTTTATGATATATCATGAAATTAAATATAAATATTAATGGAGTCCTTTATAAGAATATTATAATGCAAGGATTTTCCAATAAATACTATAAGGTATTTTATAAGGTTATTGATTTCGCACTATTCTATAGCTTTAGAAGCTTGAATCTATTACCTAAGTTAGCAAAACTGATACTTAAAGATTACCTAATTGAACTGTTGAAGTTTGATGATGAGTATTATAGGGCTCTTGCTTTGTGGAAGATAGCAGGTAGAGTTTTATCTACTGATGAAGTGAAAGAATATTTAACTTATTACATAGCGCTTTTAAAAAGCGAGAGGGAAAATCATAGGTTATGGATGTGGAAACTAGTTCCTAAATTCATAAAAATATCCGATAAAAAAGAGATAATGAATAATCTAAACTATTTCCTTGAATTATTAAAATCCGAAGACGAAGATATAAGAATAGAAGCATTACTGAACGAGGAGGATATAAAACAGTATTCAAAGTACTTGCTAGAACTTTTGCACAGTAAAGAGAAGTCCATAAGAGTAAGGGCTTGGCGTTTAGTTATAAAATTACTCACAGATTTTGATAAAGGAATAAATTCATAAGATTTTAGTGACGCTGTCCAGTTTGAGCAAAATTGAAACGTTATCATAATTATAATATTTCATATTATACAATTATTTATTATATTTAACTATAAAGAATAATATAATATGGGTTAATAAGATAAAACACAAATAATTATATAGTTTTGTAATAAAATTTACTGTAATTACATACTTAAAATAACATTATTTATGCCTCAAAAGCTTATGAAGACACAGAGATAATATATGTGAAAACCTTATTACTACCTAATTCTAATTAAATATTGTGAAGAAGAGGGGATCAATAATTTTAATGCCAGAATCACAGCTTGAAAAGATGGCTAAGGTCAAAAGAGGAGAAATAATAACATTTGGGAGATTTAAGGTGCTAAGCGTTGGGAGTGAGAGTAAGAATAAGGTTAGAAGCGATAACGGGTAAGAGTACTGAGATCGTGGCTCTTTTAAATAGTGGAGCTGAAAGTCCAGAGCCTAGTATAGCATTACCTACTGAAATTGCTGAAGAGTTGAAATTAAACGAACTTAAAGCTGAAATTACTTACTCAGAAGAGGCTACTACGTACGTGGAAGTTAAGTTATATAAAAAGGCAATAAAGGGTACACTATTGGATAAATGGAGAAGAGTTAACTTCAGTTATTTTAGATGTTGCAGTAGCTGAGGGTTTAATAGAGCCTCTACTCTCAGATTCCGCAATAGATGCTTTTAACATAGAAATAATAAGTTTTAGTAAAGGACTCTGGAGAATTAGGGGAGAAAATAAGATTCGAAAAAGTGTTTGAAACATTTAATAATCGATTATGAATGTTCATCTCAATACTAACAAAATAAATAATAATTTATTTCATTTATTGCAATTGTTTTTGATTAAACGAAATTTTATTAGCATAAATGAAGAATTTATAAACCCTTATGAGACAAATATAAATGGGGAAAGATATGAGTTCTCTTAAGATCTATAAGGAATTGGATTTAACTAGTTCGTCTTGTGCAGGTCCTATAGGTGAATTATCTAGCGTTGTTGATGAGTTGAGGGAGGGTGAGGCTGTTAAGGTAATTTTGGGTGATGAGGCTACTAAGAAGGATATAACATTATGGGTTAAGAAGAGGGGTTTGAAGCTAATACAAGAGTCACAAGAGGGAAACAAATACATACTATTAATAGGAAAGTGACTTTTTAATATCTGGAGATAATAGTAAGTCAACATATTTTAAGGCTATTTTCATTCCCGATGTTTCTGGTGGGTGAAGTTCATCTAATAGTGGGTTCATCCATACAATTTTTTTACATCTTCTTTTAATAATTCTCATCTCTCTATCTAATAGTTCTAAATCACCTAAATCCCATCCATCGCTAAATATTAGAATGCTATTATTATGATGAATTAAGTCTCCGAAATTTCTTCTAAGCATATATAAAGCCTCACCTATTTTAGTCCCACTACCATAGGATACTGCTAAAGCCAATTTTCTAACGTTTACCTTATATATACTTGTAACTTGAAATAAATTGGTGACTCTCCTTAAATCAGTACTGAAGTGGAATATTTCTGATTTAGGTATATTTCTCTTTATAAAAAACGATAACAGTATAGTTTCCTTAAAGAAGTCCTTCATGGAACCAGAAACGTCACATAGTAAAATCAAATTTGATTTGTTTATCTTTCTTACGGACTTAAGGAGATAAGGAGATTCCATCGAGTATTTAGTCTCGCTCCTTATAGTTCTCCTCATATCTATCTCTCCTTTATCTTTAGGCTTAAATCTACGTCCCTTGTAGTTCAAAGTAATTTCTTCTACATATTTTGCAATCTTTGACCATTTAATCAGATCGCTATTTGTTATTATAAAACTGGGTAATTTTGCCTTAGATTCGATGGGGCTATAAATGTAATATTCTGCAGCTAGATAATTGCTCTGAGTTATTTTACCTATTACGGAATTCTTTTCTTCTTCCCTTTTATTGCTCTCTAATAAAGTAAAATCCTTTATAAGTGTTGCCTTAAGTATTGCCCTTATTGTATCTAAATCCTTATCTCTTATTAACTCTAAAGCCCTTAAGGCATCTATCGTCTCATCAATTCCTACATTCCTTCCCATTTGCCTCAGTATGTTAGCTATTTTTACTATTGCTATTCTTTCCTCCACTTTTTATCACCTCTTTAAAATGTTTTACGTCTTCCTCATCCTTAAGTAAGGTGACTATTAATGCCTTTATTTCATCTTCAGAGTTCAGGAAACTCATTGAGGAAACGAAGTCTATTGTCTCAGCTATACCTGGCTTATGTATTATCTCTTCATCTCTTCTTATCTCGTTTATTATCTTTATAGCTTTTCTTGTCCTTTCCTCATCAACTCCCTTAACCTTTTTCTTAACGATTTCTAATTCCTTCTCCTCAGTGGGGTAAGATAGGTATAAGTAGAGACAACGCCTTTTTAAAGCATCAGAAAGATCCCTAGTTTTATTGGAAGTTATAAAAACATAAGGCTTATGTTTAGCCCTAATTGTACCTAACTCTGGAATTGTAATCTGAAATTCTCCTAAAAATTCAAGGAGAAAACCCTCAAACTCTGGATCTGCTCTGTCTATTTCATCTATTAGTAAAACTACCCTATTTTCAGACCTTATGGCCTTTAACAGAGGCCTTTCTATAAGAAATTCCTCACTATATATCCTTTTCTTTATTTCTGCCTCATCTTCTTTCTGTTGTAATAGTTTTATTTCCAACAGTTGCTTAGGATAATTCCATTCATAAAGTGCGTGTGAGTAGTCTAGCCCTTCATAACACTGTAACCTTATCAACTCAAGACCTAAAGACTTTGCAATAACCTTAGCTAATTCCGTTTTCCCGCATCCTGGAGGACCTTCAATTAGTAGAGGTTTTTCCAATTTTAATGCCAAAAATACTGCAATTGCTGCATCTCTTTCAATTATATAGTCTTGTTCCTCTAATAATTTAATTAATTCATCGACACTGTTTAACATTTTCTTCACACTAAATTTTTTTAAAAAAAGTTATTCATCGGAAGCTACTCCCTTTTCCCTAAGAACTTTCCACACTTTCCACGGCCATATTGGCATATCTATATGCTTGACTCCTAAATGCCATAATGCATCTACTACAGCATTTACAAAAGCTGCGGGAGATCCTACAGTTGCGGATTCGCCAACCCCTTTTGCACCTAAGGGATGATGAGGTGATGGAGTTACCGTTTTATCTAGCTCCCATTTAGGAGTCTCGACTGCAGTAGGTATTAAATATTCAGCAAAGCTCCCTCCGAAGATATTTCCGTTTTCATCATAACGTATTTCCTCCATAAATGACGTCCCGAAGCCCATGGTTAGAGCCCCCATTATTTGACCGTCAACTATTACGGGATTTATTATATTTCCGCAATCATCTACGGCCACAAATCTTCTTATTTTAATTTGTCCAGTACCTTTATCTATATTAACAACACAAATATAAGCACCGAACGGAAAGGTCATGTTTGGAGGATTATAATATGTTACAGCCTCTAGTCCAGCCTCAATATTAGGTGGAGGATTAGTATATGCAGCTAATGCGACTTCTTGAATTGTCTTATACTTATCTGGATATCCCTTAACATAGAACTTCCCCTTCTCAAATACTATATCCTCTTCCCTAGCCTCAAGTAGATGAGCGGCTATCTTCTTAGCCTTATCCAGAATCTTTCTTGCAGAAACCGCTGCTGCAGCACCTGCAGTAGGTGTACTACGACTGGCGTATGTCCCTAAACCATAGGGGCATGTATCAGTATCTCCTTCCTCTATTATTATATCCTCAACCGGTATACCCAATATTTCAGAAATTATCTGCGCATAAGTAGTCTCATGGCCTTGTCCTTGAGCCCTAGTTCCAAACCTCGCAATAACCTTACCAGTAGGATGAATTCTTATCTCAGCACTTTCGAACATCTTTATCCCTACAATATCAAATAAGTCAGCAGGTCCTGCTCCTACAATCTCTACGAAGGTGCTAATTCCTATTCCCATAAGCTCTCCTCTCTTCCTCTTTTCCTCCTGCTCCTTTCTTAATTCATAATATCCTATCTTTTCCATAGCCTTTTTCAACGCAGCTGGATAGTTACCACTATCATAAGTCCAACCTAAAGCCGATTTATATGGGAACTTCTCCGGTGGTATGAAGTTCTTTAGCCTTAACTCTGCAGGATCCATTCCCAATTCATGAGCTAAAATATCAACTAATCTCTCTATAGTATACGCTGCTTCAGTTACCCTAAATGAGCATCTATACGCTATACCACCAGCGGGTTTATTAGTATAAGCACCTGTAACCTCAACGTAAGCTGCCTTTATATCGTAAGCTCCAGTGCAAATACTGAATAAGCCAGCAGGGAATTTACTTGGATTAGCGTCACCATAAAACGCTCCATGATCACTGATAACCTTAATTCTAAGCCCCAATATCGTTCCATCCTTTTTAGCAGCTAACTCACCGTGAATGTGAAAGTCCCTAGCAAACGCTGTACTCTTCATATCCTCAGACCTAGTATTGATCCACTTAACTGGTCTTCCTAACTTTATTGCAGCGTATGCTGCTACAACATATCCTGGGTAAACGTAAACTTTCCCTCCAAATCCTCCGCCTATATCAGGAGAAATTATCCTTATCTTATTTTCTGGAATTTTAGCAACTAAAGAGAACACTGTTCTAACTACATGAGGTGCTTGAGTAGTCATCCATAAGGTAAGTTTTCCAGAAACTGGGTCATAATGAGCTATACAGCCCACTGGTTCCATATAAGTTACATGTAATCTCTGATAGTAGAAATCTTGGCTTACCACTATATCAGCTTCTTTAAAAATTTTCTCAGTTAATTCTTTATTTCCAGCTTCCCATCTGAATACTAAGTTAGAATTTTTATCCGGCCTAACTATTGGTGAATTAGGCTCTAAAGCCTTCTTAGGGTCAATTACCGGTTCTAAAGGCTCATAATCGATCTCTATTTGATTTACCGCATCCCACGCCGCATATTTATCCTCTGCTATCACAGCTACTACTTCTTGTCCTTGAAAGACAACTTTTTCCGTTGGTAAAACCATCATTTTATCTCCCATTAATGTTGGTATCCACGCTAGTCCTGCTTTTTCCAGCTCTTCTCCCGTAATTATATCAATTACTCCAGGTATGGATTTGGCCTTTTCCACGTTTATCCTCTTTATCCTAGCGTGAGCATAAGGACTCCTCACGAATGCTAAGTAAACCATGTTAGGTAATTTTATGTCATCTACATACGTCCCCTTACCTACTAAAAATCTCATGTCTTCTTTACGCCTTATCTTATGCCCCATCCCGTGAACTCCTACGGGAGGTAATGTCTCCTCTACGGCCATTTAACTCATCCCCCTCATTTTCTCCGCTGCGTACTTAATTGCCTCTACGATATTCTGATAACCTGTGCACCTACATAAATTACCAGAAATCCCCCATCTAATCTCCTCTTCAGTAGGATTAGGATTCCTCTTAAGTAATTGATAAGCTGCCATTATCATTCCTGGAGTACAATAGCCGCATTGCAGTCCGTGCTTAACCCAGAACCCTTCTTGAATCGGATGTAATTTCCCATCCTTAGCTAATCCCTCTATGGTAATTATTTCCTTACCGTTAGCTTGGACGGCAAACATTGTGCACGATTTTACAGCTTTGCCATCTAAAATCACAGTACATGCACCACAATTAGTAGTATCGCACCCTATATGTGTTCCAGTTAGCCCAGCTATATCCCTAATGAAATGAACTAAAAGTAGTCTTGGTTCTATATCAGCTTCATAAGGTTTATCATTAATGACTATTTTAACGTGAACTTTCTGAACCATATTAAACACCACCTAAAGCCCTTTTTATCGCCTGTTTAATTGCCCTAATAGTAACTACTCCAGCCATGGCTTTCTTATAATCAGCCGGAGGTCCAAAGGGTTCCTCAACTGGCTTTATAACATCAGTCACTATTTTCCCTACTTCCTTAATTAAATTATCATTTATCTTATTGCCCACTAACGACTCCTCAGCCTTAGTCACTTTAACAGGGTTATTACTTGCACCTCCAATTCCAATTCCAGCCTCCCTAACAGTACCATCATAGTCTAACGATAAGTTAACTGCTGTGGAAATGATAGCGAAATCTCCTACTCTCCTCTCAAGCTTAATATAATGTCCCCCATTTCTGGGCTTAGGTATGGGGATTCTTATTTCCGTTAATATTTCGTCTTGTCTTAATGCAGTTTGAAATGGACCTAAAAAGAAGTCTGTCGCCTTAATAACCCTACTTCCAGATAAGCTAGTTGCTACGAACTCTGCATTATAGGCTAACATCACAGCAGGTAAATTATTGCCAGGATGATTATAACAAACGTTCCCTCCAACAGTTCCCCAATTCCTAACTATTGGATCAGCTAAGTGTTTTACGGATTCGTAAAGTAAAGGATACTTCGACTTTATCAAATCTGAGTACTCTAAATCAGAATATCTAGTTAATGCACCAAATCTCAAATATCCTTCGGATTCGTTAATATAAGATAAATTCGGTATATTATTTATATCTATAATATATTTTGGCGAAATTATTCTTAACTTCATTGAAATAATTAAACTCTGACCTCCCGCTAGAATCTTGGCCTCGTCCCCATATTTTGACAGAAGTTCCAATGCTTCTTTAAGACTGGTGGGAGCGAAATATTCAAAAGGAGCTGGATACACTAAACTCACTAATTCTACTTTAGATTTCAGCTATAAAAAATCTAATTATATCTAATCATGCATATTTCATTATTTAAAATATATTTGAGGATTAGAATCAAATTTTTCTTTACAGTATTTACTACAGAAATAATATACTCTATTATCAAAAGTGGAGTAATAAGGAGACGATTTCAATACCCTCATTCCACATACTGGATCTATCTCCTCCTCAGTAACCTCCTTAGCTTTAGCCTCTCTAGAAACCTTAATTATCTCAGCAATAATGCTTAATGCTATTTCTTCTGGAGAAACTGCGTTTATATTTATACCCGCTGGAACCTTAATCTTAGAAATTAAGTCATCTGAGTATCCCTTATTACGTAAATAAGATAGTATATCATCACCCCTTTTCTTACTAGCTACAATCCCTATATATCTGACATCACTAGGCAGCATAGCTTCAGCGAATTCATGATCCCTCTCTCCCATTGTGGCTATAATAACGAATGTATTCTTATTTATTTTTATTTTCTCAATTTCCTTAGGTTCACTGACTTTCATTACATTAAAACCTATATTCTCCCCTATTCTCTTAATATAATAAGTTATAGGATTATTCCCAATTACTATTAACTTTCTCTTAGGAAGTATGGGCTCTATGTATAAATATATGGAACCTCCATGGCAGGTCTTCAGGTATAAAAACTTAGTTAATCCCTCCTCTATAGCTTCTAAAGAATGCTTTATTATCTCATCCTTAGTACAGAAACCACCTATCCATCCTTCAAATGATCCATCACTTCTTATAACTAGCTTATTGCCTGCTTTCAAAGCACTAGGTCCTTCAGTTTTTACGATCTCGACTATAGCAAAACTTTCTTCATTTTCAATTAATTCCTTAACTCTATTTACAAACTCTAAATCATGAAAAAGATAACTTACTCTCTCAACTCCCATTGTAATTAATTATGTTATACTAGTATTTAAACTTAATTATAGTGAATTTTATAAAATAGTATAAAACTTATTTTATATAAAAAGTATTATACTCAAACTTTTTAATTCGATCTAGTTTCCATTTAGTCACCATAGACTCTAATCTTAATAGTGAATTTAACACATACATAAATTCTTATTTGATATAATAAAATTTAATGAAAAATACTGAGAAATATTTACAGTTATCTCAGTTATATACTATTGATATTTCTTTTTTCTCAATAATTAATAAAAGTAAATTTCCATAAAATCGCAAAATTAATTTAGCTAGTCATTATCTATAGTAAAGAGAGGAGAGGCATCGGCAATAGTTATTGCAACTGGAGAGAAGACGTATTTCGGGAAAACTACGGAATTAGTTCAGACCGCAAGAGCACAATCACACCTAGAAAAACTTATTTTAAATATAGTTAAGTACCTCATGTTATTTGATGTATCTTTAGTCATTACACTTTTCATTTATTCTCTTCTGCTTAAAGTAAGTTTATCTGAGATCTTACCCTTTTCTCTCATTGTGTTAATAGCATCAGTTCCATTAGCCTTACCTGCAACGTTTACGATAGCTATGGCATTAGGAAGTTTAGAGCTTTCGAAGAAGGGGATATTAGTAACTAGGCTAACTGCAGCTGAAGATATTGCATCTATGGACGTGTTAAATCTGGATAAAACTGGAACTATAACCGAGAACAGAATGAGAGTGGGGGATCCGATTCCCTTTAATGGGTTTACTAAGGAGGATGTTGTAAAATTCGCCTATATGGCTTCAGATGAGGCAAGTCATGATCCCATAGATACTGCAGTAATTATGTGCTTAAGGGAAAATAACATAGCCCCAGAGAAATATGAGAGAATAGAATTTAAACCATTTGATCCTTCAACTAAAAGAACCGAAGCCATAGTAAACGTTAACGGAAAAATAATAAGGGTAGTTAAAGGAGCTCCACAAGTAATTGCCCAAATGTCAGAAATTCTAGACATTCAGAAATATCATAGCATTTTAGAAGAGTTATCTAAGAAGGGATATAGGACCATCTCAGTCGCCATAGGAGATAAAGAAGGAAAATTAAAACTCATGGGCATACTTCCGCTTTACGATAGGCCAAGAAAGGATAGTAGAGAATTCATTAATGAAATAAAGAAGTTAAACGTTAAGCCTAAGATGGTTACTGGAGATAACGTATTAATAGCAGGGGAAATAGCTAGGCAAGTAGATATAGGAAATGTAATATGCGATATCAACACTATAAAGCAGTTGGAGGAAAAGGATAGGATTAAGAAGATAGAGGAATGTGATGTTTTTGCAGAGGTTTTCCCTGAGGATAAATACTTTATAGTTAAAACCCTACAAGATGGAGGTCATTATGTGGGAATGACAGGAGATGGTGTAAATGACGCCCCTGCTTTAAAGCAAGCAGAAGTAGGCATAGCGGTGGCTAATGCGACTGATGTAGCTAAAGCCTCAGCTAGTATAGTTTTGACTCATGAAGGACTAACGGATATAGTAGAGGCTATTAAAACTGGGAGAAGGATTTATCAGAGAATATTAACATATACTTTAAATAAGATAATTAAAACTTTGCAAGTTGTAATATTCTTAACTTTGTCATTTTTCATAGTTAGATTTTTCGTAACCACACCTTTTGATGTGATATTATTACTGTTTCTTAATGATTTTGTTACAATGTCCATTGCAACTGATAATGTAAGATACTCCATGAAACCAGAGAGATTAGATGCAGGAAAAATCGTTAAAGCCTCTCTTATATTGGCGTTTTTAGTAATTATTGAGTCATTTTTCACGCTATGGTTAGGGGATAATATATTGAAACTAAATGTTAATGAGATACATACTTTCATATTCGATATGTTAGTATTCAGCGGACAATTTACAGTATATATGGTTAGGGAAAGGAGAAGTATGTGGTCATCAAGGCCAAGTAAATTCCTTCTTACTAGTAGTATAATAGATATAATATTTGTAATATTGATTTCCACATTAGGGATTCTAGTTACTCCAATTCCTTTAGAAGACGTATTATTAATACTTGTAGTAACTTTCATCTTTACAGTTGTATTTGATCATGTAAAGAATATTTCATTTAAAACCGTAAATATATAACTATAGATCGCATGTAGTTTTATTAAGGAATAGAAATCTTCCAATATAATAATTATAGACTTTTTGAAGAAATTTGTTTCTAGATAACGATAAAAGGTGCATCAATTTCAACTCCATCGTTAGATGAATAAGTTGTTACGCCAATATTTAATCATGTCACTCGAAAACTCATAAAAATCTTGATTTATACTTCCTCAGACTTTAAAGGTTAAGGTCAGCATAAGTCTACTCATAAGTTATTAGTTCACACGTTATCATTACCCAATTTTACCTTGCCCTTTATAACTTGAGCAAGTATAAATTTTGACTTAAATCTATTACGATGTTATAATTCGGTGTTGTTATATCGATATTAGACTGCAAATAATTAAGCTAGTTTATAAAAGTGTAAGCAACGTTATATTCTGTGATAAATTCTCTTCATAAAATAATTTATAGCTTAATAATCACACTTTCAGTATGACAGCAATTTTGCTAATTTTGGTATAAATTATACAAAGTGTCAATTCGATTTCACACTCTCTTAATTTGGTGAGCAGTAGTGATGAAAGGAAATGTTAGAATATTACTGAATTTATTGAAAATGCTATAAACTTCGGAAAGAGACGATCTAGCAGACTTTGCTTAATTTTAAGGCAATACTTAATGAAAAATCCCATAACTGCTATAAAATATTCATATGGATGGGTGGTTATAGTGCAGGAAATAAGTTACTACTTTAGTAAATTGTATTCAGAATCTCAATTTAGTATTTTGAATCTAGAAGATTTTCTATGTATTAATAATTATATCTAAATGACTACGCTATCTCCATATACTCAAAAAACTTAAAAACTAGTAATTTAATTTATTATCGTGAGTTACCCGGAAGCTAACGTATTAGTTACTACCGCGGAAACAATACCAGGTTATACTATAGTAGAAGTTTTAGGGATAGTAGTAGGGATAACTGTTAGGTCTAGAGGTTTAGGAGGGAATTTAATGGCCGCATTAAGAAGCTTAGTTGGTGGGGAAATTAAGGAGTTTGTCGAAATGGCAGAACAAGCTAGAATGCAAGCTTTAATAAGAATGATAGATAGGGCTAAGGAATTAGGGGCAAACGCAGTAGTTAATATTAGGTTTGATTCAAACGAATTAAACCAATCAATGGATGAGATAATAGCTTACGGCACAGCAGTTAAGGTAGCCAAAAACTCATGATGATTTTACTTCTCGTATTTATCTTCACTATTTCCTCAAAACCTTTTGATGGAATTCCTTCTTCAGCGAGATAAAGTTTAATAAAGTTAGTGATAAATTGGCCTTAAAGTATGACGTGAGACTTTTCCCTTAATCATATTTTAATTAAATTAATAGGGTGGCTAGAAGGGAAGTTTTAAGACACAATTAACTTCACAATAAATAGTTCTTATACTGATCCCACCGATACTTTTAGGGGTTGTTTCCCATGAATATTAAAGTTCTTACAAATGAAGGGCTGAATCCTTTCTCACGTTAATAGAAATCTTTTTATATTTATTTATTATCAACTAATCTTGTGGAGAGACTACTGAGGCCTAAGGAGGCTTGCCAACTACTCAGCATTTCATACTCAACACTCCTACGGTGGATTAGAGAAGGAAAAATAAGGGTAGTAACGACTGAAGGAGGAAAGTATAGGATACCTTACAGCGAGATTAAGAAGTACTTAGAGAGGAGGGAAGAAACAAGAGCAGTAATTTACGCAAGGGTTTCATCAGCAGACCAAAAAGAGGACTTGGAAAGACAAATAAACTACCTAACAAATTACGCAACGGCAAAAGGTTATAAAGTGGTCGAAGTTTTGAAAGATATTGCAAGCGGGTTGAACACACAAAGGAAAGGGCTTAAGTTATTCAAACTTGTTGAGGGAAGGAGTGTCGACATCGTATTAATAACCTACAAAGATAGGTTAACAAGGTTCGGTTTCGAGTACATTGAAGAGTTCTTCTCAACCATGGGAGTTAAGATTGAAGTAGTTTTCGGTGAGGAGCCCAAAGATGACGCACAAGAGCTAGTTGAGGACTTAATCTACATCATTACCTCATTCGCAGGGAAAATTT
>Ga0081474_112494_pt1 | contig 20119 bp, 23 predicted proteins | sample OneHunmetagenome_2_FD_70978 | JGI IMG/M metagenome (GOLD analysis project Ga0081474, IMG submission 70978) | Ferrous microbial mat communities from One Hundred Spring Plain, Yellowstone National Park, USA v2 (version 2) | ecosystem: Environmental > Aquatic > Non-marine Saline and Alkaline >... | reverse complement strand
AGTGGAGTAAGCCAGTTCCTGCATTAAAAGGGTCCTCATATGAAGTTTTACAAATATTCAACAGGAGATTTTGTTATGAGACACAAAATTATTGACAAGTCTCATAACGTTCTGATAGATAGCTTGGAATATGCTTGATGTTTATTTTCTTTCTGTGAGGAAACTTCCCAAAACGAAAAAAGATATCCCAAAGATAAATAGCTATATCTTTAGCAGTTTTTCTATATTCTTTGAGAGTGTTTTTGACTTTCTTTATTTTACCTTTGTTTGCGTAATTTACAAATAGATAAGAGCCAAATATTCTATCTTCATTCATTTTACATCTTACACTGAATCATCTTTATTAGTTCTCCAAGCTGTCCTATAGCTTATGCCTAATTTTTTCGCCCATTGTGATAACTTCATGGTAATAATATAAAACAAAAGTATAAATCTGTCAATAGGATAACATAAAAGAGTATTAAATCATGGAATTTCTTAGAGTTGGCCGACTTGTTGACAGTAGAATCTTTTACCGAAGCACCAAAGCCTAAATCCAAATACGCTATTCCAAAAACCAATATAGTTAGTATATACAGACTATTCATTTTCATGCTATTTAGTTTATAATTTTTTCCATAATATACATTTTACTCACTATAAAGATCTTTCACCAACTCTTCCTTTACTTCTTGCGGTATCTCTTGTTTTATATTTATATCTTTATGGTTTATCTCTATGAAAGCTTTTTCATTCTTAAAAAGCTCTTTTTGATAATTGTCAAAATCAAATTTTATGAAGTGGATTGTGGCAGCCTTACCAAATTTATAATCCATATAACTTTGTTCGTTGGCTTTTGCTTTTATCTTTTGGTCTTTAAAAGATATAAAAATACCATCGTGTATTCCAACAAGTTCTTTTAATTTACGCTTTCTTTCGTTCTCATCTGGTATTTCTATAAAAAATGTGGCGCTCAGTTGGTTTTGTTCTGGTATCAAATCGTTGTAAACCTCTATTTCAAAATTTATATCTTCGTCTTTTACCATACGCTCAGCTCTTATCATTTCCTGGATTTGAAACCATACGCTAAACGTATTTTCAAAAAATAAGTGAAATATATCTTGCAGAAATACACTACGCTTCTTTTTCATATCAAGAAGCTCTTTCACCTTTTGAGGTCTTACCTTCTCGTATTCGTACAAGTTCAATATATCTTCAAACACTACTTTTTTCATAATCAATCTCCATAAGCCATAGACAATACTTCTATTGGGCTTTTAACAGTTCTTGAAGTATTTAACTCTATAAAGTTTCCTGCCAAAGGACAGTCTGAAACCACCAAATCTGCCTTTTGGTTTAGTATGTTCTCAAACAAGGGCTTTCCTACACTAACGGCCATATCAAAAGTATCTTTTTTAACACCAAAAGTACCGTCGTGTCCAGAGCATATCTCTACTATCCTAACTTTTGTATTTGGTATCATCCTCATCAGCGCTGCAGATTTATAACCTACCCCTAAAGACTTTAGATGGCAAGCTATGTGATAATCTATCTTACCCATAGGATTTTTAAAATCTTTGTTAAAAAGGTTTTCTTGATTTAAAGAAAACAAATAATCTCCTATTTCGTAAACCTTTTCAGATAGCTCTTTAGCCTCAGGTGTTCTTAAAAGCAAAGGATACTCATGTTTAAGCTGCAATGCACATGTTGGCACTGGCACTATCACATCGTAGCCGTTTCTTACGTAGTCTATCATCATATCTACGTTGTATTTGGCTTTTTTGATGGAGCTATCTAAATCTCCTATATCAAAAAATGGTATACCACAGCAATTTTGCTCTGGCACTTCTATGTGGATGTTATTTTTGTAAAGTACATGTAAAAGAGCTTTACCTTTTTCAAGAAAATTGTAGTTTAATAAACATGTATAAAATAAAACAACTTTTCTAACTGGATTTTTCACTGGCACTAAGTTATCTTTTAAAAAGCTTCTAAAAGAATGTTCGTTTATAGGTGGTAGTTTTGCCCTTTGGTCAATACCTGCGGTTTTTTCCATTATAAATCTAACTGGTTTTACATCCATTGTTTTATTTACAACTTTTCCAAACGGTACAGACAATTTACCAACCAAATCTGTATCAAGCATTAGTTTATCTGTTATTTTAGCCCCTTGATTTTTAAATTTTATAGCTTTATATCTCAAAGATAAATGAGGAAAATCTAATTTCCATTCATGGGGCGGTGTGTAAGGACATTTAAAATAGCATTGCTTGCAATGAAAGCAAAGCTCTAAAGGTTTTGCCAACTCTTCTTTTGTAAGTGCTTCTATGTTATCATGTTTTGAATCTACGGCATCAAAAAGCGCTGGAAAAGAAGGGCAGAAATTTACACACATTCTGCAATCTTTACACTTTAAATAAACTCTCTTGGCTTCTTCATAAAGAGCTTCTTCATCGTAAAATTTTGGATCGTCCAAATCGAAGTTAAACTCCTTTAACCCGCCTATTGACATTTCAGGCATAAATAATCCTTAAATTACTTATAAAATAAGGAGGGCTTTGACCCCTCCTATTTTGTTGTTTTTAACCGTTCTTTATGCTTTCTAGAACCTTTTGGAACCTACCAGCATGAGATTTTTCTGCTTTTGCCAATGTTTCAAACCAAGCTGCTATATCATCAAAACCTTCTTCTCTAGCGGTTTTTGCAAAGCCAGGATACATTTCAGAATATTCGTAAACCTCACCAGCTACAGCAGACTCTATCATTTCTTCAAGAGTTGAAATCGGCTTATCGGTAGCTGGGTCTACGCCGTTGTATTTTCTTAGATAATCAAGATGTCCAAACGCATGTCCAGTTTCGCCTTCTGCGGTTTCTCTAAAGTTGTTGGCTACATCTGGATAGCCTTGAATATCAGCTTCTCTTGCAAAATATAAATATCTTCTGTTTGCTTGGGATTCCCCAGCAAATGCATGTTTGAGACACTCAAGCGTCTTTGTGCCTTTTAAGTCCTTGCTCATAGATCTTACCTCCTTTAAAATAAATTTTAATTTAGAACTATTATTAATTATAAGATACAAAATCCAAAGAACAATGATTATATGTCATAAATTTTATTTTTGATAAATATATGAAAATTTTATATTGTGATGGTAAGATATTTGTTATGAAGAAAAAAAATTCAGTTATTTTTGGTGTGGTTGCAACAATAATATTTTTATCTGGATGTACTCCTCAAACCATAAACAACAATAATCCTGAAACTGTATTAAAGAACTTTAATAAAGATATAGAAAATGGTGATTTTAAAAATGCTGTAAAACTTCTCAATCCAGATACCGTATCTTCAAGAGGTGAGATATGGGCAGAAAGATGGGTAAAGCTAAATACTTACAACGTAAAAAGCATAACCATAAAAGATATACGTATTTTGGGAGGCACTGCACATGCAACCGTAGAGATAACATATAAAGACGGTAAAACCCAAAAAAATGCTATAGATCTCATCAAAAACAACGGCACTTGGTATATAAGTACATCTTATAGCTTTAAGGAGGGTAAATAATGAATTCTATGAGTATATGGGAAATTTTTAAAAGTTTATTTGATTATACTCAAGCGTTTATAACAAAAAAACCTGGCCCAGTTATAATTTATATAACGTTGGTACTGCTTTTTAGCCTTGTAGATAACTACATACCAAAAGAATTTATCTTTATAAATATAGGATTTTCTATATTTTGGACACTAATTTCCAACGCCTTTTTAATACATATAGGCCACATAGTAAAAGATAACAAAGATATCATTTCCTTTGAAAAAGCCATAAAACAAAGGAATACTATAGATTTCTTTACACAATATTGGAAAGAGTCTTTAGGTATGGTGCTTGGCAACGCTGTAGTACTTTTCATAATTTTTTTAGGAGAAGCTTTAGTGTTAAATTTTAGTGGCTTCTTAACAGCTTACTATGCTACAAAAAATCATGACATCTTTGCTATAAATTATACAGTTCCAATAGCTTTGGCTCTTATTTTTGTAATAACAACGCTTTCTATGATATTCTACGTAGCACCTTATGTGTATGCTGGTGTTTATACTGCGGATAGTTTTAAAGAGGCTTTTGCAAGGGTCTTTGATCTTATATCTTTTGGAGTTTGGAAAAAAACTCTGAATCTTCAGTATTTTTTTGATATTAGCATGTGGTTTGTTTACTCTACCATGGTCATTGTTATGATAATACCGCTTATGTTTTATGCTATCGTTGCACCTTTTGGACTTATAGTACTGGCTATATACATCATACAATTTCCCATGTTTAGTGTTATGATAAGATATTGGAGATGAGAAGAAGGGGGTTTACTCTTATTGAGCTTTTGGTAGTAATAGTAATAATAGGCATACTTTCTGCCATAATAATACCGCGTATCACAAATAGAATTGGAGAGGCAAAGATAAAAGCTACAAAAGTCCAGCTAAAAAATCTTCAGGGAGCTTTAGAGCAGTATTATATAGATACTGGCATGTACCCTACAACAGCCCAAGGGCTTCAAGCTTTGGTAGAAAAGCCTACGATACCGCCAATCCCAGACAATTGGCATCAAGAGTTGGACAAAGTTCCTACCGACGGCTGGGGACACAAATTTTACTACATCTCACCAGCCCCCAATCATCCTTACGATCTTTTTGCTAAAACTCCAGATGGTAAAAAAATAGATGTATGGACAATGCATCTCAAAAAATAACCAAAAAGGCTTTACGCTTTTAGAAACTTTAGCAGCTTTTATTGTATTTGTAGTGATGATAGCAGGAGCTTATTCTCTTCTAATTCAAGCTATAAAACTCCACCAAAGACAACAAGCTCTAACAAAAGATGCTTTTATTCTATTCAACAAGCTAAAATATACTTCTAAACACAACTCCATAAAACATATTCATCATTTTAACTATCAAGTGATTCGGTACCATAACCTAAAAGTGGTAAAATTTTTACCCCAATGAAATGTTATAAAGAAAAAGCTTTTGGTTTTACGCTTTTAGAAATATTGGTGGTTATCGTTATCGTATCTTTGTTTTTCAGTACATTGATAGGGTCCTATTTTTTTATAGTTAAAAAAAGCCTAAAAACCATGAAAGGCTCTAGAAATCTTTATAAATATGCAAAAGCTATATACAGATTAGAAAATGCTATAAAATGTTCAAAAAATATAAAAATAGACAATTCAAAAAACTTTTCTACATTATATTTATATACATACTGCGGTATATATAAAGGTTTTTCCAAAGAGGTATTTTTTGTAAAAAATAACATTTTGTACGTTTATGCCTATCCTTACGAGTTTGGAGACATATTTTTTTACGATGAAAAAAAAGCCATAAAGTTGATACCTATAACAAATTTTAGAGCTGAGTTTGTTAACAACAATGTAATCAAGCTTAATATAAACAACAAACATTTTGTAGTGCCTATTTTGATAAAATAAAAATTATGTTTAATACAAAAAATGCAATAACTGTACTTTTGATAGTCTTGGGCTTAACGCTTTTTTACCTTTGGTATAGCACCTGGCACAGAAATATATCTACAAATAGTTTAAACAAACAACTTCTCCAAGAAAAAATAAACAATCCTCCCACTTACAAGCCAATAAGCAATCAACCTACCAAAAAAGCAAACGTCGAACCATCAAACAACACAATAAATGTAACAGAAAACCAAAGCAAGACCGAAAAATTTCAGGAAAAAGAACAAAGCGATACAAACAAAGTTAATACTAAAGCTTCAGAAAAAACTATACCCAAAAAACCTTTACATTTAAAAACTAAAAAAGCCGTTGTTCATAGAAACAAAATTTCAAAACCAACAATAAGAAAACCTACTATAAAGAAACCTACTAAACCGCATATAGAAAAATCTTTTTCAAAATCAAATTCTGGCATAAAGCTTCAGCTTCAGAAGAACTATAAAAACAGTATAAAAGGAATAAAATTAAAAAATGGTACTTACCAAGTGGGGGCCTTTAAGCATTTTTACGATGCTTTGAGCCTTAGCATTGAATTAAAGTCAGAAGGTAAACGTGCAACAATTATCTATCAAAACGGATTTTATAAGGTGGTTGTTTATTAGCTACCTTTTAGGGAGTTAAAACATTAAACGTAGAATCTTTTAAGATAGACTTAAATGTTCCGAGAGATAGAAAAGGAAGATTTAGGCCTAAAGTTTTACTACAAGTGTGCCACGGTTTCAGAGCCCTATAAAAGAGTCAATGAAGATTATGTAAATCTTCTGATGAGCCTTGTGGCCAATGGATACTCTGAGAGTAAGATAGAGTCTACCTTAAAAGGTTAAACGATTTCAAAACTAGAGAATTACCATCAGACATAGCTATACTTTAGTGTGCTTAGCATTTCTTACACTACCAATGCCTGTTCTTTAATAAACCCACGACAAGTATGCCACGCAATAGTAAAATGCGGTCCAACCGCTCTGCTGAGATTCTTGAAATAAACATCCTTATCCAGAGAGATATTTTAAAGAACAATAAGTGGAGTAAGCCCGTTCCTGCATTAAAAGGGTCCTCATATGAAGTTTTACAAATATTCAACAGGAGATTTTGTTATGAGACACAAAATTATTGAAAGGTCTCGGCTTGTAGGTTTATCGATTTTAGATAAAATGGGAAAGCTAATAACCCCTATATAAAATCTATTAAATTTATACTTAATCTACAATTAAAATCATAATATAACAAAGTCTTTACTGTTAAAATATTTTTATGAAGTTATATAAACTCTTAATCATAGCTACTTTTTTTGTTGGTATGTCTTACGCCGACGCTGAGCAATGCATAAACTTGCTCCAATTTAAAGATTATCAAAAAGCCATAGACTTGGCAAATAAATCTCTTAGATGGAACAAATACGACTTTAATTACAACATGTGTGCAGCAATGTCTTACATTGCCTTAGGAGAGCCAAAGTACGCTATACCTTATTTGAAAAATGCCACAAAAAACGCAAACACTCGTTATCAAAAAGAAGCGCTTTACAACTATATGGGCGTTAGTTACGACATGATCGGCGACAAATCAAAAGCGCTAGACAACTATACAAAATCTTATAAATTAGCAAAGTCTCTTGGAGATAAGAACGGTATGATAGACAACCTCTCAAATATAGCTCATATATTTTATTTGGAGGGATATTACGATTCCGCAATAAGGTTTTATAAAAAAGCCTTAAAACAAGATTCTCAAAGTCCCACTATACTAAACAACATAGCCCTTTGTTATGCAGATTTAAACCACCCTCACAAGGCTCTTCTATATTATGCAAAATCCTCCCAGGCTTTCGATGAAAAAGGAGATAAAGTTCACGAAGGTGCCACTTACCTAAACATGGGCGTTCTGTATCTTAAGCTTTTAGATTTCAAAGATGCAAGAACGTATATACAAAAGGGTTTAAGCTTGGTAAACGGCAACAAATACTGGGAGGCAGTTGGCTATCAATATATGGGCTGGTATTACGATAACAAAAACGAAAAAGATAAGGCGGTCTTTTACTATAAAAAAGCCTTAAAACTTGCAAATCAAGTGGGAGCTAAAGGTTTAGCAAACTCTATACAACAAAATATATCATCAGAAGAGGTAGCCAGTGAGTATTAAAGCAAAACTTTGGATTATACAGGTTTTTATGATTTTAGGAGCTTTTGTAGCTCAAGGCATACTATATATATTAGACAACAATATAAAGCAAAGCATAGATACCTACATAGAGGTATCGCATTCCGAAGTGGAGCTTTACAAACTTTTAACAGACGTGCTAACGCTAAAAAATGCCTATACTACGATAATGCTAAATCCACAAGACCAAAAAGCACACAACATGTACAACAACGCTTTAAAAAATATAAACACCAAGGTTAAATTAATTAAAGATGAAACTTTGAAGAGCTATCTAAACAATTTTATAGCTTTTACAAATGAAGTTGTGAACAACATAAATACCAACAACCAAAACTACTACATAGGGCAAAGCATAGAGGTTCAAAGCAAGATATGGGTTCCACTAAGAAAACGCTTTGATATGCTTATCAAAGCTAATGCTTCTTCCATATCAGAAAAAGAGTTATACATTAAAAATCATATAGATTCTATTACAAAATACATATTTATCGCTATAATGAGTGTAGTAGTGTTTTTAGTTATTTTTAATTATTTTATGCAAAAAAGCATTGAAAACGACGTAGAGAATCTAGAAAACCTCATAAAAGAAATTACGGGTAAAATGGAATTAAGCGTATCTTTTGATATAAACAAGTTTAAAGGTGAGATACAGATTATTGCAAAGTCTTTGGCTATTTTTATGAACGAGATAAACAGAGCTATATCAAGCATAAAAGAAGTCTTTTACAATATATCTGAAGGAGATTTGACAAAAAAGATAGACTTGGAATCCAAAGGTGACATAAAAGACCTTATAGAGTTTGTAAATATATCTATGGACAAGTTAAAAGAGGCATTTAAGAATATAGAAAATAGCGTAGAACACATGGCAGAAATACAATCCCAAATAGTTGGCATAAGCATGGATTTAGATGATTCAAAAACACTTCTGACAGATCAAGTAGAACATATCAAAAACGCCACCGACCAAACATATATAGCCATAAATTCTATAGCTGAAAATACACAGGAAGCTAAAAATATTACAAAAGAAGTAATAAATAGCTTGGAAATAGGAAAGAAAGAACTTTTAAAAACCCAGGAAGCCGTAAAAAATATAGAACAGATGGGAAAACAAATAGATGTAATCACGGAAAATATCCTTTTTATAGCAGAACAAACAAACCTGCTAGCTTTAAATGCAGCGATAGAAGCAGCAAGGGTGGGAGAACAAGGAAGGGGCTTTGCAGTAGTGGCAGATGAGGTGAAAAAATTAGCAGAAAGGACCGGTGGTTTTGCTAAAAATATATCAAATCTTACCACATCAATAGCAGAAGCTATAAAAACAGGCGTTGAACAAATGGAAAACCTAGTAAAACAGTATGAGAACATATTACACATATCAGGTTTGTCTGCGGAGATATCTAACAAAATAGCAAATGCCACAGAGGAACAAGCTCAAACTATAAAAGAAATTCAAAATTCTGTAAACTCTTTAAACACAATATCTTCTAACATTAACAAGATTATAAACGATTTATCAGAAAGTATAGAAAAAATGGCAAACGCAAGTACCAATCTTAGAAACACGCTTAAAAAGTTTAAGGTGTAGGGTATGTCTAATATTTTAGTGCTTTTGTCTGGCGGAATGGATTCTGCTACGCTTTTATGGGAAGCGAAAACAAAGTTTAAAGATGTTTACGCTATATCCTTTGATTATGGTCAAAAACACATAGTAGAGTTAAAGTACGCAAAAGAACTTGCAAATATGGTAAGTATAAAGGAGCATTTTATTGTAAAAATACCACATTACAAAGAGATTAACTTCCGCTCACCACTTTTAAGCGTTTCCAAAAAAGAAATACCAAAAGAAAGCTATCAAGAAGATGTACCTATAACCTATGTACCGATGAGAAATCTTACTTTTCTGGCTATAGCCTCAGGCATAGCGGATGAGCTCGGCATAGAAAATATAGGTATAGCGGTGCACGCCGTAGATGCACCTTATCCGGATTGTAGACCAGAATTTATAACCTCTGCTGAAGCTGCCATCAACGCAGGTTCTTCTTTTGTAGTAAAAACTAAAAAAAGAATATACGTTTACGCTCCGTTTTTAGGCTTTTCTAAAAAAGATATAGCTAAGCTTGGCAAAACTCTTGGTGTACCATTTGATAAAACTTATAGCTGTTATGAAGGCACAGAACCTCCTTGCGGAGAATGTGCTACCTGTATTCAAAGAAAAGAAGCATTGGAAGGTATTTTATGATAGATATTTTTTCTTTACCGTTAAAAGCTCCAAAACTTTATGAAGAGTTTATAGACAAGATAAGAGGTTTTTACAAAAGATTAGGCTACACAGAAGTCTTTACACCATACATCCAAGATGAGCCAAATTTAGAGAAATATATAAAACCAGTGGAGATAGATATAACTTACTGCGGTAAAAAAGAAAAAGCGTATCTTCATACATCCCCAGAAAGATCTATGAAAGCCCTTTTGAAAACCTACAAATCAAATATATTCCAAATAGCAAAAGTCTTTAGAGACGAAGAATGCGGTAATTTAAACAGCATAGAGTTTACAATGTTAGAATGCTACAACGTTGAGAATACAAATGCAATAAACGAGATATCTAAGCTTATTTTTGAGCTTTTCGGAGAAAATATAAAAGATATCTTGACCAAACCAAAGTTGACGCCTTTTGAAAAGGCATTCGAAGAATACCTTGGAGTCATTTTTTCTGAAGATGAAGATATACTTAAAAACAACCTCATATCTTTTGGATATGAGTTTGACGATAGTGATACATGGGAAGAGCTGATAGATAAAATGATGGTGCATATGCAACCTAAACTTGGTAAAAGCCAAATAGAGTTTTTAACGGATTTCCCGTGTAAACTAGGTGTATTGTCTACATGTAAAGATGGTGTATCAAAACGCTTTGAGCTTTTTATAGATGGGGTTGAAATAGCAAACGGTTGGGTAGAAGAAACAAACTATGAAAAAATAAAAGATATCGTAGAAAACGCATCTAATTACAAACCTATAAAAGATAAAGAAAAACTTGTTAAAGATTATCACAACGGCTTTTCTTATGCAGGATATTCAATAGGCATAGAAAGATTATTTTATTTTTATGCTACGAAGATGGGAGTTGTGGGTTAAAATATAGTTATGAAAGCGATAATACTTGCGGCTGGCTTAGGTACTAGATTTAAAAGCGAAAAACACAAAGTACTACATGAAATGCTTGGCAAACCTATCATTTGGTATGTGCTAAACTATATAAAACAATCTAACATAGTAGATATAGCTTTAGTTGTATCCCACAAAAAAGAAACTATATTAGAAGCTTTAAAGCATGAAAACGTATTGTTTTTTGAACAGGCAAATCCAAAAGGTGGCACTGCAGATGCTCTTTTATCGGCAAAAGCTTTTTATGAGGGTATAGACGATTACATATTGGTTACAAACGGCGATGCTCCTTTGGTAAAACCAGATACCATAAAAGGTATGCAAAGATTTTTACACATGGTAGAAGAGTATGAAAAGATAAAAGTGGGAGCTTTAGTGTTGTCTTCTTTCTTACCAGACCCAACAGGTTATGGGAGAATAGTAAAAAATGGTAAAGGAGACGTAATAAAAATAGTAGAAGAAAAAGAAGCTACCTATGAACAAAAACAAATAAAAGAAGTAAATGGTGGTGTTTATATGTTTTATGTACCATATCTAAAAGAAGCTGTTAAACACTTAAAACCAAGCGAAAAAACCAACGAGCTTTATATCACAGATATAATAGAAATTATGACAAATCTTGGTTATACATGCAGGAGCTTCATGGCTTCTGAGATTACAGAAATCGTTGGTGTAAACGACAGATGGGAGCTTAGTTTTGCAGAAAGCGTTATAAAAATGAGAATATTAGAAAACCTTGCAAGATCAGGCGTTACCATACACTCACCAGAATCTGTTTATATAGAACCTGACGTACAAGTAGAATTAGATGCTGAAATATTTCCAAACGTTGTTTTAAAAGGCAATACCGTTATACACAAAAAAGCAAAGGTTATGAATGGAAGCTACCTTGAAAATGCTACTATAAAAGAAAGAGCTACTGTACTTCCTATGAGCTACATAAAAAACTCAACCGTAGAAGAAGAAGCCATTGTAGGTCCAATGTGTCATATAAGAGACAACTCTGTGGTAGGTAAAGGCTCTCACGTAGGTAGCTTTGTAGAACTAAAAAATGCAAAACTTCAAGAAGATGTGATGGCGAAGCACCTTTCTTATCTTGGAGATGTAAGCATAGGTAAAAAAGCCAACATAGGGGCTGGAACAGTGGTAGCAAACTTTGACGGTAAACAAAAGTATCAAACTTACATAGGACAAAAAGCTTTCATAGGTAGTAATTCCCTTATAATAGCTCCAAGAAACATAGGGGACTTTGCCTTTATAGCTGGTGGTTCTGTAATAACAAAAGATATACCACCAAAAGCTCTAGCTATAGAAAGGGCAGAGCTAAAAATACTAGAAGATAAGTCAAAAGTTAAAGATGAGTAAAGTTATCTTTGAAAAAACTAACATAAAAGACGAAGAAACGATAAAAGATATATTAAAACAACAAGGCTACGATGTTTATACATGGCAAGACTCTAAGGGCACATACTATCCTTGGCATACTCATGAAGACGAAGAAGTAAGATGGGTGGTCTCTGGAGAAGTAGAAATAGGTGTTGAAGATAAAGTTTTTAAGCTTTTACCTGGAGACAAAGTCATACTTGCTCCCAACACGCCTCATTGGGCCAGAACGGATAAAGGTGTAAGATATGTTTGCGGGAGCAAATAGTTTGCTGCAAGCATTTCTCTAGGCTACTGCAAGCCATTGTCTGTTTAAATGGTAAACCACTCTAAGATTTTTTAGTAATTTTTATAATGCCTTTGTTTAAATTGTTCATAAGCACTATAGCTTTGTCAACGTCTTCAGAGTTTACACTCTCAGTTCTTATCTTTTTTATTATATCTATTAAAAGCTCAATACCTTTTTGCATCTCTTCCATCTGCCTTTTTAGGTTTAATATAACATCTATACCGGCTATGTTTACCCCAAGGTCTCTCGCCAGCATAAGAATAAACTCCAACTGCTCAAGGTCTTCTTCTGTATAAAGCCTTGTATTGCCTTCGGTTCGAGAAGGTTTTAAAAGACCTTCTCTTTCGTAAAGTCTAAGAGTTTGAGGGTGAATTTTATACATTTTAGCTACAGTACCTATAGTAAACACCGCTTTGGCTCTTCTTTCAGCGCTCATAGTTCTTCACCACCCTTTCAGGTTTTGGTAAAAGTTTATCAAGCTCTTTCAATATTTTTTCAGCTTTTTTGCCATCACCCATAATCCTTGAAAGCGTATTAAACTTAGGTACATCTATATGAGGTATTACAACAAGGTTACCATAACCACTACCTTTTAATTTTGGCATACCTTTACCAGAAATAACTATTTCATCACCTTCTTTTGTACCAGGTGGTATTTCTACTCTTATATTGTTCCCTTTTAAATCTTTTATATCTATCGTAGTACCCATAATAGCCTCTGGATAAGTTATATTTACATCTATATACAAATCATCGCCTTTTCTTTTGAATATTTCATGGGGCAATACTCTGGTTATCACGTAGAGGTTGCCAGGCCTTCCACCAAATAGTCCCTCATGCCCCTTACCATCTACCACAAGCTTTGTACCATCATCAACACCTGGTGGAATGTTTACAGGGATAAATTCTTTTTTGAAGATATAAGACTGTCCTTTACACTTTTTACAAGCTCCCCTTATGTAACCACTACCACCACATTGAGGACAAGTGGTAGATATAGATAAAAACATAGCTCTTTGATTAACGCTCCCAGCACCTTTACAAGTAGGGCACACCTTTTCAGAGTTTTTATCGTATCCATAGCCTCCACATGCATCACAAGGCACAGCTTTTTCTACCTCTAAATTTACCTTTTTGCCAGTGTAGGCTTCTTCTAATGTCATCTCTACGGTTTTTACAATGTCTTCTCCATTTATAGGCCTTTGCCTTGAAGAGCTTCTTGACTTTCTGCTGCCAGTGAATATATTTTCAGAAAACAAATCTCCAAAACCAAACACATCTCTTAGCAAATCTTCTAAGTTTCCAAAACCAGCGTTTACTCTCGTCCACGCTTCTTGTCCGCCCTGTTGTCCCATACTAGCAGATAAGCCTTCTTCTCCAAATTGATCGTAAATTTTTCTTTTATTTTCATCAGAGAGTACCTGATAAGCCTGGTTTATCTCCTTAAATTTTTCTTCTGCTCCTGGCTCTTTGTTAAAATCTGGATGATACTTCCTAGCCAGTCTACGATAAGCTTTTTTAATCTCCTCTTGAGTAGCGTTTCTACTTACCCCTAAAATTTCATAGTAATCTTTCTTCATACTTAATATTATAAAATCTTAGCTTAATATTGTCAAGTACTTTATGAGGCTGTTATAAAAACTAATCTCTAATATAAATCAGAGATAAAAATCAACTTATATGTTATATTGATAACGTAAGGAAGTGTATAAGTTCAGATAGACTGTGAACACTTACCTTGTTAAAATATTCCTTAAAATTTCAGAAGGAGGTAAGTGTGGTGGGTACCATGAAGGAAAGGATAGGTACCAGACCGTGGCATACTTGTCAAACCACATTATTTAACCTATATTCGGAAAGTTTAGTTGATAAACTTCGATATGTCAATGATGTAAAGCTTACAAAAGAGACTAAGTTAAGGTTAAAGTGGATAGAGGAGACTTGTCAATAATTTTGTGTCTCATAACAGAATCTCCTGTTGAATATTTGCAAAACTTCATATGAGGACCCTTTTAATGCAGGAACGGGCTTACTCCACTTATTGTTCTTTAAAATATCTCTCTGGATAAGGATATTTATTTCAAGAATCTCAGCAGAACGGTTGTACCGCATTTTACTATTGCGTGGCATACTTGTCGTAGGTTGATGAAAGAACAGGCACACACGATGTAAGAAATGCCTTTGGCACACTAGCCTCTTGGAGAAGTAAATAGAAAAGTATAGTTTTGTAAGACCTACAAGTATGCCACGGTTAATGGCAATGGTATAAAGAATTATGAGGTAGTGGATCGTGGCATACTTGTCCTATGATAATGTGCTATAATTTTTTGGACAAGTATACCACGGTTTATGTGTTCACGATGTAGTGAACTTATACAGTGAACTTATATATATGGTATAATATCAATTTATTAAAAGCTTTAAAAGGGGTAAATTGCATGGAAAGGACACTTGTGATAGTAAAACCAGATGCTTTTGAGAAAGGGGCCACTGGAGCCATCATTGACATACTTTCTAAAAATGGTCTTAGGCTTTTAGCGCTAAAGATGTTTAAATTTACCAAAGAAAAAGCAGAAGGCTTTTACTATGTACATAGAGAAAGAGGGTTTTTTGCTGAGCTTGTAGAGTTTATGTGCTCTGGTCCTGTGGTGGCGATGGTTTTGGAAGGTGAAAACGCCATATCAAAAGTAAGAGAGCTAATAGGGCCCACCGATAGCGAAGAAGCAAGAAAGGTGGCTCCAAATTCCATAAGAGCCCTTTTTGGTACAGATAAAGGAAAAAACGCTATACATGCCTCTGATTCCAAAGAATCAGCCTCTTACGAGATACCTTATATATTTTCATCTTTAGAGATATACTCATGAATTGCTATAAATCCAACGAAAAGCTTTTCACACCAGGTCCTGTAGAGATACCAGAGGAAATAAGGGCTATTTTGGGAGCCCAGATAATACACCATAGAACCCCAGAATTTAAACAAGCGCTTATAGATACAAGAACCCTTTTTAAAAAGCTTATTTCTAGCGAAAGTGAGAATTTTGTATTTTTTGCAAGCTCTGGTACTGGAGCAATGGAAGCTGCAGTTATAAACTTCTTCAATCAAGGGGATAAAGTACTTGTTTTAAATGGTGGTAAATTTGCCGAAAGATGGCTAGAGCTTTGCAAAACCTATGGGCTTGACGTGGTGGATTTTAAGGTAGAATGGGGGGAGACTTACGATAAAGATGCACTTAAAAACGCTATTGAAAAAGAAAATGTAAAAGGAGTTTTTATTCAAATATCAGAAACCTCCACAGCCACATACCATGATCCTAAATTTATAGGTAATCTTTTGAAAGATTCAGATACTCTTTTGGTGGCTGATGCTATAACAGCTCTTGGCACCTACGATATAAAACCAGAAGAAGATGGTATAGATATAATAGTAGGTGGTTCCCAAAAATCTTTTATGCTTCCACCAGGCCTTTCTATGCTTTGGTTTTCTGAAAAAGCCAGTAAAAGGTTGAGTCCTAAAGGATATTACTTTAACATCTCAAAGGAACTAAAAAAGCAAATAGAAGGTCAAACCGCTTATACACCAGCTATACCTATCATACTTGGTCTAAAAAAATCTTTGGAAATGATCTTAAATGAAGGGATAAAAAACATAGAAAAGAAAACCACAGCCATATCAAAAGCCACAATAAAAGCCTTTGAAAAGATGGGTTTTAAGGCTTTTAGCAAAAATCCTTCTATATCTGTAAGCGCCATAGAAACACCTAATATGGATGCGGAAGCCTTTAGAAAAGAGCTTTTAAAACTTGGAATAAGAACAGCAGGGGGACAAGATAAGTTAAAGGGTAAGATTTTTAGAGTATCCCATATGGGTCGAATAGATGCTATATCCACTTTCTCTGTAATACAAGCCGCCTCTATTGTTACAAATACCTCTAAAGATGTGTTGGAAGAGTATATAAATACGGTAAAAGCTTTATGTGTAGATTGATTCTTGTAAGACACGCCGAAAGTCAGTGGAATCCCATTGGAAGGTATCAAGGGATTTTAGATCCAGATCTTTCACAAAGAGGTGAACTTCAGGCAAAGGCTTTGGCCATCCATATAAAAAAAGAGTTTCCACATGTAGAAGCTATATATTCATCTCCTCTTACTAGAACAAGAAAAACCGCCCAAGCCATAGGGAATGCCATCGGTAAAGATATTATCTTAGATAAAAGGCTCATTGAGATAGACCACGGAGAATGGGCTGGTGAGCTTGTGGATGATATAGAAAAAAAATACAAAGAAGATTTTGAAACTTGGATGAAGGCTCCTCATAAGATGAGATTTCCAAAAGGGGAATCTTTAAAAGAGGTTTTTGATAGAACAGTAGATTTTATATCTTTCATAAAAGCCACATACAAGGATAAAACTATAATAGCGGTTTCTCACTCGGTGCCTATGAGGGTGTTTTACTGTGCTGTGCTTGGTATTGATTTGTCTCACTTTTGGGCTTTTGGATGCGATAACGCCTCTTATTCTATTTTGAGTTTGGGAGAGCAAGATATAATTCAAAAGCTAAATATAAGCTGTCATTTAGGGGAATTATATGCTGAAGCGAGTAGGGCTATTTAGCTTATTTATATTTTTTATAGTAGCCTCTTTTGCTACGGACTCCACAAAGATAAATATAAAAGAGCTAAAAGAAGAACAAGTATCTTCCAACAAAACAGGAATTCCCCATCAATTAAATTTAAACGTCCAGGTGATAAGCCAATTTAACATAGACAAACCACACTTAGAACCACCAGCTAAGCTAAGAGCCCCTTCTTTTAAAGAGCTTGATTTAAGTGGTGAGGTGCTCCAAGCCCCTGCTTATATGGAACTTACTCCAGTCCAAAAGCTAAAAAACTCCTCTTTTATAAGCTGTGGCGAGCCGGATGATGTAGCAGATTACTCAAGCATGGTATCTGATTATCTAAGCGGTGATTATAAAGGTGTTGAGAGAAATTTTCAAAGGCTTTTAAAATATACTTATTCACCTTACCTTCCAATGGGATACTACGTAATGGGTATGACAAGGCTAAAAGAAAACAACGAGCTTTCTGCAAGGGATATGTTTTATAACTCTTGTAAATACACTTCTATGTATCAGCAAAGCGCCTGTGAAGGATATTACGCTCTTAGTTTAAAGCTAAATCAAAAACCAGTTTTTATAAATTCCCCCACTTATCATAAAAAGCTTTGGGAAACTGTGTTTGCTATAAAAAATGGCGGTATGTACTCCACTGTAGACTGTAGTGAGTTTGTTTTTAAAAATTACTGCTCTTATATAAATGATTTTATCCAAGGTATCATAATGCCTGGTTATTATCAAAATAGCCTATTTTTTAGGTCTGGTATTATAAACTACTTTTCTAAAAAATACGACATAGCAAAGCAAATTTTTGAGACCATATATACAAACTACTCTCTTCCTTACAGCCTAAGGTATAAAGCCCTTTATTACCTCGCTTTGATAGATTTGAAAAATAAAAAATACAAAAAAGCCTTAGAAAAAGCTGTAATGATAGAAAATCTTTACCCTGGTTCTGATTTGGCTTTAAATCTATATGCTCTTATAGGCGAAGAAAGTCCTAAAGGCGCAGCCGTTGCTTCTATCCTATCAAACAACAAATACAGTATCCTTACAAAGTTAGCGGCGGTCCAAGCTTACAACAACGGTGATTACAACTATGCCAAGCTTTTATTCCTAAAGATAAAAGATTATAAGGATGCAGTTTATGCTTGTATAAAAGCCAAAGACTATAAAGATGCTATAAATATTTTACAAATGATGCCAAACCACGATGAGTTTTATTACAAATGGCTTGCAGAGAGCTATTATTATACTAAACATCTTATAGCCCTTAGAAATCTTTTAAGAAGCGAAGGTTTCAAACGCTATACTGAGCTTCACGACTACTATGAAGGATGGTATTATTTTAAGCTTGGAGACTATCAAAAAGCTTTAACTTACTTCACAAGCAGATACTATAGAGCTATAGTCTATTTTAACATGGGAGATTATAAAGACGTCATAAGGCTTTTAGAAAACCCATCTACCTACGATGAAAGGATACTTCTTGCCAAAGCTTACCTATCTATAGATGAACCAGCTAAAGCAAGGGAAGTGTTAAAACCAACTACTGCTGAAGCCAAATATCTTTATGGACTTTCTTACTTTATACAAGATGATTATCAAGATGCTATAAGATATTTCAAAGAAATAGTTTCTTCCGAGCGCTTTGGAGCGAGGGCACTTCTTAAGCTTGGTGATGCTTACTACAATTTAGGTGATATCCACAAAGCTATTTACTATTATCAAAAAGTAGTGGAAAACTATCCAAACTCAAAAGAGGCTATGGAAGCCTCTTACGATATTATATCTTCTCGCATTAAAAACCCTTCTAAGAATTTGGAAGTGGCCATAAAGCAGTTTATAGAAAGATATAAAAATAACCCCCTTTCTGAAGATCTAAAGTATCAGCTTGCAAACATTTATATAAAGCAAGGTAAAAAAGAAGAAGCTTACAACCTTTTATCCACTATAGTTGGTGGTCCTCGCTACAGGGCTATGCTAAAAATGGCTATGTTAGAACCAGATCCTCACAAAAAAGAAGAGCTTCTTATAAGCGTAATAGATAACGCTCAAGGGGAAACTAAAGAAAAGGCAAAGGAACTCTTGGCAGATTTATATTTAAAAGAAGGGCATATAAACAAAGCTGCCGCTATATATTCTACCGGTGATGAGAAGGACTTGATACATGCTTACGAGATATACATATCAAACCATATGTTAAACAAAGCAAAAGATATACTAAATAGACTTATATCCCAATACCAAGACAATAAAGTGAGGTCTTTGGCTTTAGAGGCTTTTAACACCTTCAAAGACCCAAGCCTTCTTAAGTTCGCATCAAATTCGCAAGATCCTTCCATAAGGGCTAAGGCTTTCTATGAGTTAGGAAACTATTATCTTTCTCATGGTGATAAAAATAAGGCTTTAAAAGAGTATGTTAGCGTTGTCATACTTACTCCAAACGAGCAGGATATATATAAGGATTCTATATTAAAAGCCTCAAAAATTTTGATAAGTATGCACGCTTACGAAGATGCTTCTTGTCTTTTGGATAAGCTAAACATGAATTCTCTATCCAATCAAGAGCTTTATTATGTAAAAAGCCTTAAACGTCGTTTACCGGCTTGTAAAAACAAAAATCTTTTAAACACTGGAGGTGCACAATAGTTGCTATTTTCTGTAAAAAAGTGTAAAATAATAAATTGTTATGAATAGAAGAAAAAGAAAAAACAATAGAATTAGCAGAGGATTTGGTGGCAATAGTAGAGGATCTAAAAACAAATGATAACTCTACAGTGCTTACTTGAGTTTCAAAATAAGCAAGATAAAGAGACTGTATTAGATTTAATGCGTAGATTTTCATCTGCAATGAGATATGCATATAAAAGGTTATTGGAAGGTGAAAAAAGAAAAGATTTAAAAAAACATTTATCAAAACTATTTAACATAAACACAAGATACTCAGATGATGCTATATTTTTAGCACAGTCTATAATCTCATCATACAAAGAAAGA
>Ga0081474_126204_pt1 | contig 20280 bp, 22 predicted proteins | sample OneHunmetagenome_2_FD_70978 | JGI IMG/M metagenome (GOLD analysis project Ga0081474, IMG submission 70978) | Ferrous microbial mat communities from One Hundred Spring Plain, Yellowstone National Park, USA v2 (version 2) | ecosystem: Environmental > Aquatic > Non-marine Saline and Alkaline >... | reverse complement strand
ACATGTAAGCAACACGGGAAATGCATATAGGCTTTTATTCAATACATTGCTTAATGGCAATTAGAGTCAGAGTTAAGCTCTCCTCAATAATGGGAAAGGTCACAATAATTAAAGCATTGGTCACCACAGGTTACTATAGGAAGTTTGGTGAACCGATTACCAGGGAGGATTTAGAGAAGTTTGGTGACAAAATACAGCGGAACTACGTGGTAATGCTCTACACGGGATTCTCCAGGGCATGGGGTACCGAAGAGTTTACACCTCCTCACGCCAGCACTACTCTCGGTAGTTTTTCTATCATTGTTTTCGGTGCGTGTTGTTGTGTTGTGTGTTTGTTGTGGTTGTGGTTGCTCTTCATTAGTATTGCGTGGATGGTTGGTGTGGTTCATTTTAGGGCTGGGTAAGCTCTATGTGAGTATTACCCTCGGTAGTTTCTTCGTTGTTTCTGGCGTTACGTGTCTTTGTATTAGGTTTTTGTCTGCGTTGTGGTTGCTCCTAGCCGGTATGGTGCGCATTATTGGTGCTCTTCGTTCCTGTGAAGTCTCGTTCACGGCTCAACTTGTCATTGACCACGTTCGTGGTGCCTTATAAGCCTAGTTGTTGAAATAACTGTTGGTGTGGGGTGGTGTGGCCGCTCGCCTGGCTCATGACTTATGGAGGATTCGATTGCCAACTGTGGAGCTTCGTTTACAGTAAGTGCATGGAGGCAGAATTATGCAGTGAAGTAGCAAAAATGCTCATGAATGAACTTAGCAAACATAGGTGTCTCAATTATGCACCAAAGTGAGTGCTTTGTTGCCTTGGCTGAGGGTGGGTTTAAAATCAATGGGCCGTCCACAAAGGACAAAGGCCCGATGACCAATGAGGAGGATCAGGAGCCGAGCAACAAAGCCTCCCTGCCTCAACCCACCCGGGCGGGGAGGATAGAAACATGCCAAGAAGCAATCAAGGAGGCAAGGAGGTGCCTAGAGAACAACGACAAGCAATGCGTCACGAGACTCATCGAGGAGTTAATAAAGGCAAACTGCCACAACGGCTATGCGGTTGGTAGGGAAATTGCGGATAAGGTTAAGGATGTGGTTCATGAGGTGTGGTTGGTGAGTGATAATGAGCATAGGTGCGAGTTGTTAAGTATGCTTAGGAGCCTTGATATGTCGAAGAACTGGGTTAGGGAGGCGTTGGGGCTGAACTCGAAGGATCTAAATAAACGGCTTGTTAAGTGCAGCGTTGATTGGGAGAGCAAGGCGATGAGGAATGACATCGTTAAGGTCATTGAGAGCTTGTTGAGGGAGAGATTTGGTTGGGATGAGATTAGGATATGTGAGGAGTTGTGGCGATTCATAGGCGTCAATATAGATGAATTCAGGAAACACGGCATAGAACCATGCGTTTGGCTCAATGGCTTGGAGAAGTTGAGCGACTTGAGGAGGCCCTATTGGTTTGGGTTGAGGGCTAGTGACTTGACGGTTAGGGAGTTCGATGATAAAATCAGTTTAGAGATAGATACTTCAAGTAGCGTCGGTGCCGTATTCTTCCCGGCATTGTTAGGCACGATTAAGACACCGAGCTTGTTTGTTAAGCGGGGAAGGGGAGCGCCGGCAGCAAAATATGTGCATGGATCAATCGAATTAAAATACTACGTAGACCTAGGCATTGATGGGTGGCCTTGGCCAATCAAGCTAAATGCCAATGAGCTCGAGCGAATACTCAACAGCCTTAGCGATGAGGAGCTCGCGGAGTTCATAGCAGGCGAAATCGACGGAGATGGCTCGGTGCGGTATAACGAAAATAACAGAGCTGTCTATGTGGAGATTTCGGCTTGTAAGAATTGTCCGAAGAGAGTGATCCTCAACATACTGAAGGAGGTAATTGCCGAGAGGCTCGGCGTCACTGGAAGCATTAGATCAAAAGAATCAACTGATGCCTTAGTGTTCGGCGGCAAGAAAGCCGTTAGGCTGCTCAGATGCATCGTTAAGTACATGCACCACCCGCTCCGCCGCCTAAGGGCCGAGATAATTTTGGCATACTACAGCGGCAAAATAAGCAAGGATGAATTTACGAAGCTCTACGAACAAACAGAGTATGAACAAGGAGCACCAGACGTAAAACGCAACCACGCCCTGGAAGCCACCATCCAAGCGGCCCCACAAACCCACACCCACGGGGACAGGCGGCAACCAGGTAATCGAGGCTGGATCCCTAACTACGGCATTACCCGACTTTAAAGCCCTATTTACTAAATCTCTGATTAATTGCATGATAGGTTCGCCACCCTCAATCAGTGATTTCATGTCATAGAGAAAGCCTGGTGCGTTATCTGTCTCGTAAATCCTCATGTAAGTCTCCGGTAAATCCACAACCACATTATTGACATAAGCACCCACCCTTTGTTTACTACCCCAAATAAACGATAGGAGTCTCACGAAGTAAGTAGGTAAGTGGACTTATTTAAACACCACCTCATACTTGTACTATCTCTGCATCTTGTTAACTTATTTAATTAATGCCGTATGTATTTAAAAATTATCGCTATATTTTAATGGGATTGAAATTATAAATAATTTTACTCTCTCCAACCGCCCTTAAGTAAATATTCCTCAATTGCCATGGCAGCATCGATGCCATTCTTTAATGCCTTACCTATTAGGCTTGGTCCAGTGGCTACATCGCCTGCTGCGAACACACCCTTTCTAGTTGTTCTGTGTTTCTGATCAATATCTATGGTTCCGTGGGGTGTTAACTTGATTCCGCAACAACCATCCTTAAATGGCGGTGTTGGTATTTCGCCTATTGCGGCTATTACCGTATCCATCTCCATGGTATACTCACTACCTGGAATTGGCTCTGGCGCTGGTCTACCGCTCTTGTCGGGTTTCCCAAGTTTCATCTTTATCAACTTAACAGCCTCTACGTGATCCTTGCCTAGGACCTCCACTATGTTTGTGAGCTCCACGAATTTGATACCCCTCTTTATCAAGCCCTGTATCTCCATCTTACCTGCTGGTGCCTCATTAATCGTCCTCCTATACAGAACATAAACCTCCTTAGCACCCTGCCTCTGTGCCTCTATTGCTGCATCGACGGCCGTCAAGCCTGCGCCAATCACAGCCACCCTATTACCTGTTGGGTATACCACGGATTTGGGTAGGTAACCAAGCTCACTCGTGTATATCCTGTATAGGTAATCAAGGGCTAGATAGACGCCCTTTAGGTTCTCGCCAGGTATGCCAAGGTTTCTTGATTTCCAGGTCCCCGTGGCTATTAATACGGCATTATACTTGTTAATGAGATCCTCAAGATACACCTTGCTCTCCGCAAAATCGTCACCATCAGCGTGTACCTCCTCATCAGCGACAACCTTGGTCTTGAGTATGAAGTTTACACCCAACTCTATGAGTTCCTTAATGCCAGCCCTAACGTTCTTCTTAGGAACCCTGTACTCAGGGATGCCGAAGATAATTAATCCACCAGGCTCTGGCAGTTTATCATATACGTCAACCTGAAAACCCTTACACACCAGGTAACCAGCTGCGCCAAGTCCTGCAGGCCCAGCACCTATAATGGCCACCCTCTCACTACGCCTCTCTATCTTCTGGCCAGGGGAGCACTTAAGTGCGAACTTCACGTGGGCAATGCATTAATTGATTATATAAGCCTTTTCCCTTGGACCTAAATCAACTATAATTCTACAAGTAAATCATTATGTATAATGAAGAATTATTATGTGCATATAATCGTATATTAATTTTATTATAAGTCAAGGTTTTTATTATGAAATGCTATTTATTAATATGTAGTTTTTAGTGATTGCAATGTATTATTTAGAGTGTAGAGTAGATAACAGGGCTATTTTTGGGGACCCTAAGCATCCTAATCATGGGTCCGCACTTAGCCCTGAATAGAAACAGAACCTTTAAGTTTAGGTCATTCTCCAAGTAGGCCTCAAAATTGCCCACTCCCTTAGAGATGACTAAATCATGCTCCTTAAGGCTCCCTAATAAGTTCTTGTTATAAAATACTGGGTACCTAGTGCCTGTGGAGACGACTTTAACATTGGTATTATTAAGCACCTTACTTACATAATCTGCCGTAACATCAACCTCGTAGGGTAAACCCCTGGCGTAAACAGTCACGTTGATGCCGACATCAACCAACCTCCTTATTAATAGGGCATCTATTTGAAATTCACCTGAATTATCGACCACATAACCCACACTCCTTACGCTACCCAATAACTCACCCAGTTTATTCTTAGAAATACCTAACCAAACAGCGTCCTCGAGCAATTTATTCACGAAATCATCTATGTCGAATTGATAATCCCTCATTGGGACATCCACGGAATTGGCCGCAGCAGCTATCTCGAAGTACCTGGTTAGATCATTACCAGCATTTTCAATAACTCTATGTAGTATTGATGAGGCCACGTTCTCGAGCTCCGCCTTCTCCTTCGCATGGGGGTCATTATTGTTTAGTATTTGTATGATCTCCTCGAATGATTCGATGAAGAGGGGGGTTCTTCCTCTCGGTATTAGTTCCGAAATTTTCATTGATAATCTCATGTAGTTATTAACATCATTAACCCCAAACTTCTTGATTTCCTGCATTCTTGATTCCAGGGCGCATAGTATGCACTCGGGGACTTCTATATATAGCATTGGTGGTTGATAAATAGTTAGTTAATAAATATATTGGTAGTAATTATTTAGTATGATTAACCATGTCATCATCATAAGCCGTGCAGAATGAGTTTTTAATAACCCCTCTATCTTCGATATGGTGTATAATGGATATCGACGTACTATTAAGGGAGTTAAGGGAGGATAGGGTTCATGGAGCCTCTTGGTATTTCCTGAAGGGCATTGAGGCAGTAAGTTTGGCGCTAAGCAGTGGGTCTGGTGGGGATGAGATCAAGGCTTTGGTTAATAGGTTAAGGAGTATTAGACCTGGGATGGCATCAATAGCGAACCTTGCGTACATAATTGACCAGGCGCTTAATAGGGGCTTTGGCATCAATGATGTGGTCAGTAGGTTGAAGGAGGAGTATTCAAAGATACAGGGTAGGTTAGTTGGGCAGTTGAATAAGCATGCCATTAAATGCGGATCCAGCGCCATAACAATTAGCTATAGTTCAGCCGTTAAGACAGCACTGGCGCAATGGGGTAAATGCTTCGAATCGCTGTTCATAATGGAATCAAGACCTGGTAATGAAGTTTCACAAGCTATTAGTGATTACTCAAGCCTTGTGAATACTATCAAGCCAATACCTGACTCAGCAATAGCGAGTTTCATTAAAAGGGGGATTGACTACGCTATTGTTGGTGCCGATGGGCTGTATGCTGATGGTTACTTCCTCAATAAGGTCGGTACGGAGACCCTACTCATCACAGCCCGAAGGTTCGATGTTGAAACAATAGTTATTGCCGAGTCCTATAAAGCCGCAACCGGCGGTGTTGGTGAGGTTTACACGGTTAGTGAGGTTATTGGTGACATGACAATTGAGGTTCCATTGTTCGATAGGGTACCCTTTGACTTAGTGGATTACTTAATAACCGATGTTGGTGTTATTAAGAGACCGAGGGCCGAGGATATTGAGAGCCTGAGGGAAGCGTTCATAAATAATGTACTCAACCTTGGTGAACAGTGATGAAGTTGTTTCAGTGCCTTAGGTGTGATGAGTGCTGTTACTTTGATAATGAGGAGAGGGGCCCAATACTCTTTGAAGAGGAATTAACAAGAGTTAAAACGCTAGCTAAGAATAGGGGTTTCGAAATTAGGTATCGTGAGTTGTCAATCAATGGTGTCAGGGTTTATAGGTGGTTGATTAAGGGTTACTGCCCATTTTATGATAAGGAGGGTAGGGCATGCACGATACATTCCATGAAACCACTATCCTGTAAAATGTACCCACTACTCTACAACCCAAACACTGGCGAGGTACTAATATCTAGGGAGTGCAGGTGGGTTAATGACATGGTAAACTCCGGTGAGGTTTTGGGTCTCGAGAATTTCCCTGACGAAACCAGGGCACTGGAGGAAGCATTATCAAGGCTATACAGGATTAGGGTTAAGGTTCATTAGGGCACGATAATATTTATAATGCCAAGTCATGCTGTTGTTTTAAATGAACGAATTACCTGCAATTGAGGGTGGGAAACCAATTAGGGATGGTAAATCACCCCTTCGTTATAGGCCGTGGATAACCGATGAGGATATCGAGTTGGTCGTTGATGCGCTTAAGTCGGGGCAATTATCTGCAATTGGTGGTAGGTGGAATACCGCCCTTGAGCAAGAACTAAGTAAGTACTTAGGCGTTAAGTATGCGGTAACTGTTTCAAACGGCACAGCAGCACTACACGTAGCACTAAAGGCCCTCGACATTGGACCTGGGGATGAGGTGATCACAACACCCCTAACATTCGCTGCATCAGCAACAACAATACTACATTCCAATGCAATCCCCATCTTTGCGGATATTGATAGGGAGACCCTGAACATAAGCCCAGCCTCGATCGAGGAAGCCATTACTGATAGAACTAAAGCTATCATCGTAGTTCACCTGGCTGGTTACCCAGCCGAGATGGATGAGATAATGAAGATCGCAAAGGAGAGGGGGTTATACGTCATTGAGGATACAGCACAGGCACTCGGTGCCATGTACAGGGGCAGTTTCGTTGGTTCTATTGGTGATGCCGGAACACTTAGTTTCTATCCCACAAAAACAATAACGACAGGTGAGGGCGGCGCTGTCGTTACAAACAACGATGATGTGGCTAGGAGGGCTAGGTTGTTGAGGAGTCATGGTGAGACCGGCAAGTATTACTACGAATTGCTGGGCTATAACTATAGGATGACTGAGTTTCAGGCAGCCCTTGGTTATTCGCAATTGAAGAGGATTGAGGAGATAATAAGGCGCAAGGAGATGTTTTCGAAGGTATTAATGGAGGAGCTTGAGTATATCGAGAACGACCTGGTGCAGTTCCCACGCCCTAAGCCATACATCAGGCATGCGTGGCACCTATTCCAAATAATACTAAACCTGGAGAAGATAAGGGTTGGTAGGGATAGGGTTGTGGATGCATTGAGGGCTGAGGGTATTGAGGCAGCTACGGTGGCATACCCAATACCCCTGCATAAGGAACCAATAATACTAAACATGGCTAATCACGGGAAGGGTTGCCCCTGGTCATGCCCATACTACGGCAGAAAAGTCACGTACAAACCATTGCCTAATGCCGAGTGGGCAGCGGAGTGCATCGTATCGATCTTGATAGGACCATTATACACGGAGGAGGATGCCGTGGACACGGCTAAGGCAATAAAGCGTGTACTTACATACTATAGGCGATGAGTATTAAAAAGAGTGTTGTGAATATAAAAGGGAAAAAGAAAGGTTTTATTTTTAATTTTGATTTTTAGTTTGTTTTTGTTTTGTTTAGGTTATTATGTTTCCTTGTTCGTCTACCTTCGCTATTACCTTCCTAACAGTCTTACCATCAGGCGTCTTGAACAACGCCATCACAAAACCCTTCCTACCCTTAGGCTGCACCTTCCAAACCTTCGTAGGCTTCAACCTCCTACCCTCTACCTCATATTCCCTCCTAGCCAGATCCTCTAGCGAGACCATATTGGTCAATAAAGCTCATAATTCGGGAGTATTTAAAAACATCGCTTGGAAATGCAACGGACAAATATATCGGTATCAATACGCTAAACTTAGCATCATTTCTTAATAAATGTCAAATAATACGATAATTATGAAAAGGCGAGGTTAAACAATATCAAGCCGTTGGGGACGATAGTAATACGGGAAAAATACATTATGTTAGACTTCCTTAGGTATAAAATTAAGGTGTACTATTAATTATACCCTTTACCTTGGCCCTCATTATTATTTCATCACCATCCACAACCACGGTACCAAGTGATTTAGCTATATTCTCAACATCACCTTTAGCCATTGCTCCACCATCATCGCTCAGCATCTCGACTATGACGAGGGATGGTGGTACATTAGATAATTTAGCTAATATTAACGAAAGCTCCGTGTGCCCAAACCTACGTCCGACTCTACCGAGTAGTATTGGTACGTGACCTGGTGCGTAAAACTCCTCATAAAATACCTTCTTTGCCTCGTTAACTTTTCCATCCATTACTATCTTTACTATTTCCGCGAGCCTCGTTATCGTCATAGCCCTATCCCCATCTCTAATCCCCGTCCTTGTTTTAACATGATTTACGTATATGGAGAACGCCGGATCATCTCCATAACTAGGTCTTTTGACGAGGCCGTCAAAGCCCACATTACGAAGCATTTCGCTCATGAATTGAAGCCCCAACTGTCTACCTATCGAGTCCTCAGTAACGAAGCATATAAGACCGCCGGCCCTGTGCCTCATCCAGGTTATTACTGATGGTGTTACGTAATCAGCCCTTATCACGGCATCAACCTCGTTCTCCCTATCGTCTGAGTCATGTATGAATATGATCTTACCCTGCCTTAACAATTCCATTGCCCTCTCGATCATAACTTCATAAACCTAAGGTTTAAGTTAATAAATTTAACTTCAAATTAGAGTTTATGAAGAGATAATGCATGTAGCTTCACCTTTGTAACCAGCTATAGGGTGTGCATACCTTGATGAGGTTAAAGTTAATTAACCTAATAATACCTATTCGGTATACATGGTAAGGGCACTAATACTAGCCGGTGGGTTTGGAAAAAGGCTTGCACCCCTGACGTTGGATAGGCCAAAACCCCTGGTGGAGGTTGGTGGTAAACCAATTCTCCAGTGGCAGATTGAGTGGTTGAGTAGGCAGGGCGTTAAGGATATAGTGCTTGCCGTGGGTTACTTGAGGACTAAGGTCTTCGAGGTTATGGGTGATGGTTCCAGGTTTGGTGTTAGGCTTTTCTATAGCGTTGAGGAGGAGCCCCTCGGTACGGGTGGTGCCATTAAGAACGCCATGAAGTTCCTTGAGGATGAGGTATTCATCGTACTCAATGGTGACATAATCACCAACCTGTCTATAAAGCCGTTAATAGATGAATTGAATGAAGAGATCACAGCCACAATAGCCCTGGTCCCCATGAGGAGTCCCTACGGCATAGTGCATGTTGATCATAATGGCTTCATAACAGAGTTTAGGGAAAAGCCATTGCTCGATTATCTAATTAATGCTGGCGTCTACGCATTTACAAAGGAGGTGTTTAGGTACTTACCCGATAAGGGTGATATTGAGGTGACCGCATTCCCAAAGCTTGCCAATGAGAGGAGGATTAGGGGCATTGTTTATAGGGATGTTTATTGGAAGTCCGTTGATACCGTGAAGGATATTGAGGAAGTTGAACGGGTAATTAAGGAGGTTTATAATTAACATAATTAATGTTAAACAGCTGGAGTTTTCAAAGCCTTTAATACCCTAATCTCCCTAATCACGGTATGGGGGTATTGACCCCTCTCGTCCTTCTCATACTTCTTAACCATATCCCAAACAGCCAGTAATGCCACACCCGTGGCGAACACAGCCTCCATGGCCGAACCCGTGTTAGACACATTGCGCGTGTCTACGGTGACCTCGACACCATCCTCAATAACCCTAGCATCCGCATTGACGTATGTTAGGTAGTTTAGATGCACGAGGGGTAGTATCTCCCATGCCTTCTTGGCAGCCACTATTGCAGCCGTCTTGGAAACCGTGATTACATCACCCTTCTCAACCTTACCCTGCCTAATAAGCTCCACAGTCTCCTCCCTAAGCCTTATGAATCCCTTAGCCGATGCCTCACCGTAGTACGTGGGTTCCGTGGTTACATCGAACATTGTGACGATTGGTGGTCCATCGGCATTGTCAACGAAATCCTCAATGCCAAGACCAACACTATCCTCAGACTTGACCTTATTGACAACCCTTATATCGAACATACCGTCAACACGGCTTGAGCCGCAGGTTTGCACCTTCTTACCCATGAAATTGGTGACCCACTCAGGAGTGCATGTCCTGCTGCAACCCTTAATCGTGTTCCAGGCAGCCAGGAGTCCCGTGAACAATCCAAACAAGGCATCCATCTCAACACCGGTCTGTGCCCTTGTCCTAGCTAGTACGGCCATTTCAATGCCATCCTTCTCATAATGAACCCTAGCCTCCACGTAGGTTATGGGTATTGGGTGGAGGAGTGGTATGTACCTCCACGCGGTTTTCACGGCATTTATTGCCGTAATCTTCGCTATTGATGCAGCATTACCAAGACCACTAACACCGTTATTGATTAAATCACTCATCGTATCCTCATCAACCTTAAGGAAACCCCTGGCCACCGCCTCCCTATAGATAGGTTCCTTACTAGTTATATCTATCATCCTAACTGACATTATGGGAAATACTCAGCATTACGCATATTTAAACTATCGCCTTAAGTACCTGGTTATTATATCGAATACGTCATCAACAACCTCACCAATACTCCTATCGGCATTGATTACTGGGTAATCAACCTCACGTGCCCTACTCAATAGGATTTCCCTAACCTTCTCTAGAAAGTCCTTGTTTATCTCAAAAACCTCCAGCTCACGCCTACTTCTTAATCTATTTACAGCCACATCAACCGGAACATCAAGAATAATTGTTAGGTCGGGCCTTGGTACAGGCCTGTGCAACTCGATTAACCAACTCATGGGTAACCCCATGGCGCCCTGATACGCTAATGTTGACTCCATGTACCTCTCGCTAATGACTAGGTAGTCCCTATCGAGCATGGGCTTTACCTCACCATAATAGTGCTGGACCCTATCGGCAACAAAGAGTAGTGCGAATACGGAGGGATGGGCAACACCTGAGTTTGGTTTGAGAAGCCAATCCCTAATCAATCTACCAATGGGTGATTGACTGGGTTCAGACGTTACATGAACTGCAAAACCATGGCTAATCAATCTATCTCGCAACCTAGTTATTACTGTGGATTTACCGGAACCATCAATACCCTCGATGGTAATGAACATACTTACTAGACAACGCGTGAGTATGCTTTAAATAACTCATCCTCCCTATGTAGTGCACGTGATAGGATGAGGAAGGGATTATTAATAATAGGTGTTTCGCTCATAGTGCTTGCTGCAATCATATTCTTTGTAGGTACATATTTAAGTTCAGGTATAACTGGTAGTGTGGAATCTCTCGTAACCGAGGTACCGCATATAACGACTGTAGGTCCCGGCGTCTCAATACCAATTACTAACGTGAGTGGGTACACGGCAGTAATGGTCATATATAACGATTCACTTGGAAGACCGTTGCAGGTAATTACCCCAGGACCTGGTACGTTGGAGACTAAGGTCGTTTATGGTAAATACGTAATCATCTACGCGCCAGAGGTTAGTTCTGGGGAGTTGAGGCTAATGAACAATTATAGCGAGGTTGTGACCGTATACTATACTTACGGTACAGTAAACGTCAGCTCATTAGCACCTCTAGTACTTTCTGTATTAATCGCCTTAGGATTAGGAATCGCAGGCATTGTATTACTAATACTTGGTGCCTTAATGAAGGGTCGATGAATAATAAGGCTTAATCGCAGTTTTATGACTAGCTTAGATTTTCAATTTCTAAACGATCCAGGAATTTAATTGTGCAGTCGCACTTTCGGTAGAAATGTTTATTAATAGCTGTTAATATTGCGTAACAATGAAATCGAGTATTAGGGTTGCAGTAGCCGGTGTCGGTAATACAGCATCGGCATTTGTGCAAGGGCTCAAGTATTGTGAGATGGAGCAAAATCCAATTGGGTTAGCCTTTCAACGAATTGGGCCCTATGAGGCTAAGGACATTAAGGTTGTTGCAGCTTTCGATGTTGACTCGCGCAAGGTTGGTAAGGACCTTGGTGAGGCCATATTTGCGCCACCAAACAATGCACTTAGGGTTGTTGATGTTGGTAAGCTCGGTGTTGTTGTTAAGGCAGGGCCTTTGCTTGATGGTGTTGCTGAGCAGTTGAGGGGTTCGTTCATACCCATTGTTGAGGGCTCTATTGAGGATGTGGTTAGGGAGTTAGAGAGCACAAATGCCCATGTTCTAGTTAATTATTTACCCACTGGTGCCCAGAGAGCCAGTGAGGCGTATGCTGAGGCCGCCCTTAGGAGTAGGGTTGCGTTTGTGAATGCAATGCCATCCGTGATAGCTACATCAAAGGTTTGGCAGTCAAGGTTCGAGGAGGCTAGGTTACCCCTTGCTGGTGATGATGTCCAGAACCAGCTTGGTGCTACAGTATTGCACAAGACCCTGGTTAGGCTATTAGCCCTTAGGGGCGTTAGGATAGAGGGTACGTACCAACTGAATGTTGGCGGTACACCAGACTTCCTAAACCTGATGTATAGGAAGGGTCAGAAGGAGAGGACTAAGACGGAGGCCGTTAAGAGGATGGCTGAGGATGAGGATTTTGATGCATACATATCGCCAGTCGCCTACATAGGCTTCCTGGGTAGTAGGAAGATTGCTCACATGCTCATTGAGGCTAGGGGCTTCGCAAACGTGCCAATTAGGATTAGGGTTGACCTGGAGGTTTACGACCCATTCAACAACACTGGAGTCATGATCGACATAGTCAGGACAGTGAAGTTAGCAATGGATAGGGAAATCGGTGGTCCACTGATTAGTTTATCAGCCTGGGCCTTCAAGAACCCGCCAGTTCATGCACCGCCAGAGATTGCGTATCAGTGGCTTACAGAGTTTATAGAGGGTGGGCGTGATAGGTAATGGTTTGCAGTCATTTATTAAGGTAAATCGATTAAATCATCAAGGCATAAAATGGTATATGCACGTCCTTTAATGGTCCCTTAACCACAACACCAATCTTTGGTTGTATCTCAGCCTCGAGTATCGTGGGTTGTACAGCCTGCCACCTCATCTTCCTAATGAATAGGTAGCGCTTAAATTCGCCCTCAGTCGTCTGCGCAAGTCCCATTACGAAAACTCCAGCGGCTAGGAACTCCTCAACACCGTATCTAGAAATCATCCGGGCCCCCGTGGGTATTTCCGTGGTTATAATCGTGGTCACGCCAACCTCCTTCTCAATACCCATAACAAGTGCCCTAATGTACTCCCTAAGCACCTGGACATCCTTCTCAAGCGTGACCAGCGGTGCTATCGGGTCGATGACGAGCCTCTGGGCCTCCAGGGATTTTGCGTAGTCGGCTATTGTGTACACCAGGGACTTGGCGACGGTTATTGGGTCCTTCTCCCTAATCTTCTCGATAATGTCCATCTCGGGAATTAGTACTTCTAGGTATCCCTGCTCCCTAAGGGCCTCCAGGTCCCAACCAAACCTTTTAACACCGTTCATTAATTGATCGTAGGTTTCGTCGACAGACACGTATATTCCAGGCTCACCATACCTGTAAATGCCATTGATGAGGAAGGATAGCGATAAAAGGGTTTTGCCCGTACCTGTCTCACCGCTTATTAAGTACGTCCTACCCCTGATCAAACCACCACCGACGGCTTCGTCAAGCCCTGGTATTCCCGTGGGGACTAAATCGTAATATAACGACATCAGTAATAATGCAGACAGGTTTGTTATAAAGATTGCGGGTAGAGTGTTGTTTTTATGGGAAGACCGACAGGTTTACTGCTTGAACTCAATGATGTACTTACCAAATAATTCCTTAAACCTTCTCATTGTTATCACGGTCTTACCATCAACCTCAATAGGCTCCTTGGCTGGCGGCACCTTTAGGTAATTCGGCAGTCTCTGGGCATACCTCTCCTCAAAGGTTGGCACATGTGGATTTACTAGGAATATGCCAATGGGTATCCTACCATCACCCTCGTACGACTTAATCAAGGCCTGCGCAGCCTTTTGCGGGAACTCCTCCAGACTCTTGACAATTGGGTCCCAACCCTCCTCCTGTAGATCATAAACCCTCTTATTGTAGTAATCATACGTGTGTATGTTGTCATAGGTTACACAGGGCTGTAGGACATCAATGAAGGCGGAACCCTTATGCTGAATAGCCTTCTTGATTAACTCCTTAAGATGCTGCACCCTAGCCGCGTAACCCCTGGCTATGAAAGTATAACCAGAGGCTATGGCAAGGCCTATTGGATTAACCGCATCCTGCAGGTTAGGCTTCGGAAGGGCCTTAGGATGAAGTCCCCTGGCAAGTGTCGGGCTTGCCTGTCCCTTCGTTAAGCCATACACTGTATTATTATGCATTATAACGACCAAATCTACATTCCTCCTACCTAAGGCCACGAAATGGGCTGCGCCAATTCCTAGTAAATCGCCATCGCCGACATTAACCACGACTGTTAAATCCGGGTTCGCGAGCTTTATACCCTCGGCGTAGGGTAATGACCTACCGTGTAACGTATGTACACCGGACACATTGATGAAGTGGCTTGTCTTACCGCTGCAACCAATACCTGAGACAACCACGGTCTTTTCTGGGTCTAGCTGCAAATCGGCAAATGCCTGGTACATTGCTGAGAGTATCCCAAAGTTTCCACAGCCTGGGCACCAATCAACCCACACATTAGTCTTATAGTCATTAATCGTCAACTTACGCGCCATAGCTCATCACCTCCCTAACACTCCCCCTCATGATATTTTTGATCGCATTGACCAACTCATGGACATAAATTGGTCTACCAGTGTACTTAACAACGGACTTGCCTATGGTGATTCCCGTATTCATTGCAACAAGTCTTGAGGCTTGGGCCTGGTAGTTATGTTCAACGGCCACGAGCTTATCTACACCAACCTCTCTTGCGATCTTCGTGATGGATTCCCTTGGGAATGGTATAAACATCCTTATGTGATAGTAAGATGCCTTGATGCCTTCGCCATTCAATTCCTCTATCGCCTTTAGAGCGGCACCTTTAACGAAACCCCAACCAACCATCACTATATCAGGCCTCTCCGAACCGAAGTATGAGTACCTCCTCTCCTCAGGTATCTCCTTCTCAATCATATCGAGCTTCTTCATCCTCTTATCAAACATCCTAATCCTATTAATGGGATCCTCATCAATGTGTCCATACTCATCATGCTCATCACCCGAGTACCACATGACATAATCCCCGAGAAATGCTCTCGGAGATATTACGGACGATAAATCAAACCTCTTATACCCACTAAGACCCTTTGGTGCCAGATTTCCCCTGACTATCCTAATACCATCCAGGTTGGGTAAAGGTATTGTGGCTATGGTGTTTGCTAGGAACTTATCCACGAGATGTATGACAGGTACCTGGTATGTCTCGGCATAGTTGAACGCATCGATTGCATCATAGAACGTCTCCTCATGATCGCCAGACGCAAGCACAATCCTCGGATACTCACCGTGTGATGCAAAGACCGATGACAATAAGTCACTCTGCCCACCCCTGGTTGGTTGCCCAGTGCTGGGTCCGCCCCTTTGGTAGTATGTCACTACGACAGGTACCTCGTTCTGACCAGCCCAACCGAGCCCCTCAACCATCAGGTCAAAGCCGGGACCGCTCGTGGCTACGGAACTCCTGGCACCAGTTAACGCCGCACCTATTGCTGCGTTTATGGCAGCTAACTCATCCTCAGTCTGGAAAACCACTATTGAACCCTCACCACTCAGCGCCTCATACTCCTCAAGAGTAAAACTTTCATCAGCTGCCGGCGTTATTGGATAATACGCCTGGAACCTAACGCCAGCCACAGTCTTAGCCATTGCTATTATATCATTACCACTGGCTACAAGGACACCAGGCACCTTTACGCTAGACTTATCAAGCTTCAATTCACTGCCGAATTGCCCCTTCACGGCCTCAATGACTATGTTGGCCATGGCCCTATTATGCCTATACAAGTCCTCCCTCACGAACCTCCTCTTAAGACTATAATCGAGATCCTCCTCATTAATGCCGGTTATTGCCGCCACGGCTCCAGCAAGTATGGTACTTATGTATCTCGAGGCTTGTGATGGTACGATACCTTCACGCTTCTCAATCTCCATTAGCAGCTCCTTAAAGCTGAGCCCAACAGCTCTAACCTTCCTATTCGACTGGAGGTACTTAACCACGGATTTTACAGTACCATCAACCCCAAGCTCCTTAAATTCGCTCGTCAACCTCTCCCTCAAATCCCTCTCCATGCTTGGTATGCTCGTGAAGCTCACGTTATCATCATCACTATTATAAATGATATATCCACCATCCCTGAGATCATCAAAATGCGTAAACACAGTTTCCGCATCCATGGCAGCGACTACGTCTACGGGATACGTCAAGTGCCTTGGTAATTCCGTAGCTGATACCGTGGCATGTATGTAACTATGCCTACCCTTTATATTCGAGAAGTACTCCCTATCGGAAATAACACCATACCCAGCATGCGCGTACGCCCATGAAAGCAACTCGGAGAGCGTCTCTAAGCCACCACCCTGGGGACCACCAAGTATATACCTTAACTCATTCATTACCAGCCACTACGACTGATTAATGAGGTTAATTTAAATATCAGACGTCTACTCCATTTTAACTGAATAAGCCATTAACTAACCATAGGAACTTCCTCGGCTGCCACCTCATCCCTCATGAATTCATTAGTCAGTAAATGCCCACGTTTAGCATGTTCAAGAGCTTCATTAAGATCAAATAGTGGTTTCCTACAATCAACGCAGTAAACCCAACCGTATGTCGATAAGGCATTCTTAATGCGTTCCTGGGTATCCCTAGCATATTGACCGTACTTAGCACCCTCATCCCGAGTTACGATAACACCACGTACCTTTAAATATCCAAACCATGTGTGGATGGCGTGGGGTACGAATTCATCATTTTCATTGACCATACACTTAAATGATAAAACCTTTGATTATAAGGATTTCCAATTCTATAACCTAATAAATCATTATAATTTTAGTAAATCCATATGACAAATGCGACATGATTTATGGCTATAATCGCTCTATAATTCCTAATTTTGGCAAAATAATAAATGCATTAACCAAGTTCTCAGAAATACAACCCTTTATGCTATTTGCCATTTGAACCTCAATCGTGCGTGGATACTTCCTAGTTTATATGCTATGTATCCTTGCACGGACCTAGCCAAGGCGCATACTTACCATATCCCTTCTCGGAGTAACTCCTTAACCACTCCTCCTCAAACTCCCTAGGCACCCTTGGTCTCTTAACAACGTCATAGTAGTCATAGGGCTTTATATCAAGCACGGGAGTACCCGTCCAAGCATCAAGACCCCTAAGCCAGAGCCTGGGTGGTTCTACCTTGACGAGTTCAAGTATTGACAAACCAATTGGGTTTGGTCTAATGGGGTACCTTGTGGCGAATATACCGACCTCCTTATCAAAGCCTCTTAGCTTAACCCTTAACCGTGTCTCCTTAGTCTCGTGAAACACGTAGATCAGGATTATGTGCGAATACTCATCGAGGTTTAATAAACCATCGACGTACTCATCGTAAATCCTAACAACGCCAACGAACTCATACCTACTTCCATAGCGACCCCTCTCAGGATCGTTGGACCTTGGGAAGCCAACCTCAACAATTCCTATGGGCTTAAACCTGAACTCACTCATTGGTTAAGTGGTATACCTTATTTTATAAACAGTATTACATGTAGCGAAGGTCAGCCCCTACTTAACCCATATTTGCTTGAGAAGCTTAATAGAAGGCTTCTCATTACGGTTTCGACAAGGATTGGGGGTTAAGTCATAGTTGCTATGCTTCACGGCAACATTAGGTTTTAAGCTTCCGGGGGCAGAAGTTACTTCCGGGGGTGGTAGTGCTTTTTGATTTACTACCTAAGGAGGATAGGAATGATTTGTCTGATAGGGAGGAGGAATTGAATAAACTTAAGGAACTTGAGGGCTTATACTCCCCAATAACGTTAGTACTTGGCTTTAGGAGGACTGGCAAGTCCTCGTTAATTAAGGTGGCACTTAAGGAGTCTAAGTTCAGTAATTTCCTCCTGGACAAATTAACCACGAGAAGAAGGTACTACGCCATAATGCAGGCTGTGGCTAAGTGCTCCACGTGGAGTGAGATCAAGCGCACTCTCCAGATCAGGGAGGGGTCGAAATCAGTGATTCAAGGATCCATAATTATCTAAGACAACTAATGGACTCCTCATGGATTGTGAAGATTAATAATAAGTACTGCACACCAGAACCATTAATCAGTAAGGCATTCCTAAAATCAGCCAATTAGTCATCCTACCAACAGCAGAAACAGAGACATTTAAAAATGGTAACGTGGTGATGATATTAATATGGCCATTAGGGAGGGCGATGTAATCGTTGTAACGACACCCTACATACCAGGCTACAGGGTGGTTAAGGTAATTGGCGTTGCACTAGGCATCACGGTTAGGTCGAGGGGGCTTGGTGGTAGGTTTCTAGCTGGACTCAGGTCACTGGTTGGTGGGGAGATTCAGGAGTTCACGGAATTGGCTGAACAAGCTAGGAGGCAGGCTATAGAGAGGATGATTAAACACGCCAAGGAGCTTGGGGCAAATGCCGTGATAAGCTTCAGGCTTGATTCGAACGAAATAAGCGAGTACATGGACGAGATAATAGCATACGGCACAGCAGTCGTGGTAGAGCCTGAGCAGGGAGGTAGCCGTGTGATAATGGAGTGAGACTAAATTATGCCCAGCATCGTCAGCCCAGCCTCGGCAGTCTCAACACTGGCTATTACAGTGGTTTACTGGGTAGCCGCATCAATAGTAGCCTACGTAACCTTTAATAGAGCATTGTGGAGAGGTAGTAGGGGTTGGATCTTCATCGGCGTGGGCTATATGCTACTAGCTGTCATTATTCAATATGTGCTCCAGCAGATCCCAGGATTGGTAATATTGATTAGGGAGCTGCCGTTAATACTAGGCGTTAAGGACATCACAGAGATTAATGCCCTAGTATTTAATTTACTAAAGCCCTACATACCATGGCTCATACTGTACTATGGCTTAATGGCTGGCGTGTGCCAGGAAGGAGCAAGGTACTTCGCAGTTAAGGATAGAGAACCAGCCTCAGCACTGTACATAGGCTACGGCTTCGCACTAATAGACATAACAGTGGGAATACTAAATAGCCTAGTTGGTGTACTGGCGTATTCATATATAGAGTCATCAATTCCATTCACCCATCATGGATTGCTAGACATATTATTGTACGCGCAATACGTGGGTATTGCCATTCAACCACTAGTCTCATTCCTATTCCACCCAGGTGCATCAATGTTCTTAAGGTACATGCAGGCCAATAGGCATGGGCTTACGGGGCTAGCCATAAACATCGCCGCACATACCTACATCGACTCCTTCCTATTGTACTTGAATAATGCATTATTGCTTGGGTTGATAACGAACATGTCGATCATAACAGCACTTTTAGCGATTTACTTCACTACCGTAATTACGACAGCCACGGTACTATTCCTCATGGGGTTTAATAGAGTTAGACTTTTGCACTAGGTCATCACTGTTATTTCTCCGGCTAGAATATTTATTTTCGATTATAAACATTTATTATTTAGGATAAAGGTATTTCCCACGGCATAGCATATGATTAGGCATTATCTAACTTATTTAAATGGAAACAAAACTGAAGGGGCAATATGGCCATTGACAGGAGAGATTTGCTTAAGCTTTTGGGTGCGCTTGGTTTAGGTGCCCTGGGTGGGGTATTAGCAATGGACATAATGCATGGACTTGGAGAGAGAATTATTGCTCAAGCGGCGTTGCCGGGGTATTCTGTTATGGTGCAGGAACCAACAGGCCCTGGTGGTGAGTCCAGGCCTATGGTTGTTTCGGCTGATGGTGAGGTTATTGTTGATAGCAGCGGTAGAATTGTGAGTGATTTGGGTGTATATCCGGTTGAGGGGGTTAATGAACTAGGTGGTTACACAAAGACGGCCGGTATCCAGGAGGCCATAGCCTACCTGCTGAACACCGGGGGTGGTAAGGCATTCATTAGGCGGGGTGACTACTACCCAAGCCAGATAATACACGTAGGTATCGGAACGAGGCAGGTTCAGGTTATACTTGAGGGTGAGGGCCTAGCCACTAGGATACACCTTTACAATAACCCGAAGGGTGGCCAAGATTGGGTATTCACAGTGGGGATACCCGGTAATGCACCAACAGCGGATCAGGCACCACCGCCCGTGTTTAGGAGCCTCACCTTCGTCAATGATATTAATGAGGGCGGCCCAGTTGGGCCAATGGTGACCGGGGGCTACTACACGGGGGGTGGTGCCGTGGGTAATGGGGTTATCCTCGAGGACATCACGGTGGT
>Ga0081474_126790_pt1 | contig 20284 bp, 21 predicted proteins | sample OneHunmetagenome_2_FD_70978 | JGI IMG/M metagenome (GOLD analysis project Ga0081474, IMG submission 70978) | Ferrous microbial mat communities from One Hundred Spring Plain, Yellowstone National Park, USA v2 (version 2) | ecosystem: Environmental > Aquatic > Non-marine Saline and Alkaline >... | reverse complement strand
ATGTGAGCCCCGTGCCGTTGGGCTCTAAGGAGTCCCATGACCCATCTACCGTTTGTAGGTGGTTGAGGGCTAAGTCCCTACACTCGATCATGATTGATCATAAAATGAGTGAAATGAAAGTGTAGGGACAAACGGAAGGCATCCGAAGTCCTCAGTCGAAATCAACCCAATCGTGACCTCAGGTCTCTATAGGGTTAAAGTCTAGTTCTACCCAGATCAGATGGGAGAGGTGGAGGCTAGTAGGAGGAAGGCCCTGTCCAGGGCCGAGGAAATAGCGACTAGACACGGAGTGAAGCCCACCAGCGCCTCTGAGTGGATCATATCCACTTTCCTCTCTTCCTCCAGGGCTAAAATACTCCCATACCACGTGGAGAGTTGGGACGAGGAGGTACTGAGTTTCGCTGAGGAGAAGGGGATCAAGCTCTTTGCCGAGGCCAAGTATGACGGGACACACGTTCAGTTGGCTGACAACGGCGTTTTCGGTCACGCCGGGGGTGCTGTGACCTCAGATCAGCTGGCGGGTCTCATCTACGTGGCTGAGACCCAACCGCAGCTCATGGAGGTGCTGAGAAGGTACGCTGAGAGGGGATATGTAATGGAGGCCGAACTCTTCGGCTCCAGCCAGACCCCGTGGGGCTTCCATAGGGGACACAGGTATCACTTTGACCTGGTCGTATTCGAGGTGGGTAGGGACGGGAGGTGGATTCCCCCTCAGGAGAGGTACTCCATGAAGGACCTGCCGCAGCCAGCCCACTGGGAGGTGGAACCTGATCCACAGGCCCTGTTGGAACTCTCCAGGAGGGAGGATGTATACGAGGGGGTAGTGGTGAAGGGGGAGTATAAACCGGAGTACGGGAAGTTCAGGGAGTACTTGAGTTTCATCAAGAGTGATTCCCTCCTGGTCTTCAAGGTAAAGGGGAAGGAGGTAATGGGGAAGAGAAGGAAGAAGAGTGAGCCCACTAAGCCCAGGGTGCAGGTAGATCCCAAGGTGGAGGAGGCCATAGAGGGGGAGGTCCTCAATGAATTGGCCAAGCGGAGTCAAATAGACCAGGAGAACTTCAGGGAGGTGTTATACCAGGTTGTGAATTACCTAAAGGAGGCGCACCCATTGCTAGTGGAGAGGGCCGGAGGGGAGAGGGAGGTCATGAGGATAACGGGTAGGGTCATGGGGAGGGAGATGAGGAAGGGGAGGAAGTAGCGGCTTTCCGTCGATCTCCACCAGTTGAATTCTTTTTTATGTCAACAGAAATGCTTTATTACAATTATATGCCTTATAACTGGTAAAACAGGGCGAATTCGTGATGGAGCCGCGAATTACCCGAGCGAATTCAGGAGGAGCGTTTATAACCCTCAGCGATTACATTGTGACGTGAGTGAACTACATAAAGATTAAAGCAAGAGACGAATACATAGTAGCAAAGGTGAGCTTAGAAGGAATAACGTCTATAGGGGAATTTGTCGACGAACTCACGAATAAATTAATATTAGAAACGTTATCTAATTCCCTTAAGATAAGGGTAAAATCTGCTTTTTCTTCTCTAGTTGCCTCTTTAAATCAGTTCTTAGGCTCAATCAAAAGTTTAGGAATAAAAACTCCTAACTTGGAATTTTACATAGACCGTTATTCCTTATTTAAATGAGGAGAGATTAAAGCCAAGTGAAATCTTAGACCAGACTTTATCTTAACGGGGGTTAAGGGGGCGGAAGACCCGTGAGGGTGGATAGCCCCCTATTTAAATACTCCTTATCAAATACTCCATTAATAACAGTCGCCGACGGAGTAAGGGTCACTGAGGCGCCTGAGCGAGGGTCTGTGCGGGACGCCTCTGCTCCGATCAACAGTCCCATAAGGGATACAACATTCGCTGCTCGGGGTCGGAACGACAGTGCCTGTGGAGCTTTACCCTCTACCCGTGGCCAAACACTAGGGGCAAGGAAGCAGGAAGCCCCGTCCGTTAGGGTGGGTAGTTCACGAATAAGTTTACTTCTGGACTCACATCCCCCTACAGGATCGTCCTTTTGCACAGGGCCTACCTCTGCTGTCTCTTCCCTCCCCAGGTCCCTGAGGAAAACTCAAACGCCACGTGGGAAAAGGTTTCAGCCCAATATTAGGCACTTATGGCCCTCAGGAGGACCCCTATCCCCTTCAACCTGGGGGGAAGGAGGGAGATAATCAGGGAGGCCTCCCCCCTGTTCACCACCCCCGCCGCCCTCGCTCCCACCAGGACCAAGAGGAGAGCAGCCCACCAGGCCCACAGGGAGAGCGAAGCTACAGCGATCAGCCCCAGGGCCGCCGCCTCCCTCCTCCCCACCCCCATAACCCCCTGCCTTAGGGAGAGCCAGAGAAGCACGGAGGACGCGAGGACCGCATTGCCCACCTGGGATACCGCTGCCCCGAAGATCTGGAACCTGGGGATCAGGAGGTAGGAGGTGATCACGACCTCGGCAGCGCTCGCCGCGCCCAGGTAGAGGAAGGGCAAGTAGTCCCTCTTGGCCGCGACCAGGAAGGAGTTCAGGCCATATGTGAATGGCGCTGCTGCCGTGGTGGATAGGACCAGGACCTCCAGGGAGGGGAGGCCCGACACATACTGGGGGAAGAGGCTGGACACCAGGGGAGGCAGGACTCCCACCCCCAGGACCGCAACGGGGAGGGAGAGGACGGAGTAGACCCTGAAGGACAAGGAAGCCATCTCCCTCACGTCCTTCCTCCTGGCCATGTGGAAGGAGGACGAGGACAAGAGGGGGGAGGCCAGGGAGCCCAGGATCAGGTTGGGCACGGAGGAGATCAGGGACATGAGCTGGTAGACCCCCAGGGAGGAGGAGCCCAGGAGGTAGGCCGTGGTCACCCTGTCCCCTTGGGAGGAGAGGAAGCTCACGGCGTTCGACAAGTAGAGGGGCAGACCTGTCCTGAAGGTCGACCTGAAGGTGGAGGGGGAGAAGCCGAAGGTCCTCCACCCGATGCAGGTCTGGTAGTAGAGGCCCCTCGCCAGGGCCCCAAGGGTCCAGACCAGGATCAGCAGGGTCACGCTGCGCTCCACCACTGCGAGCACAGAGAACCCCCACCTACCCAGGGTGAAGACCGCGTTCCCCACGTTGACCTCGGTGAACTTCCCGAGGCCCGTGAGGACCGCGGCCTGGTAGACGCCCAGGAGGTAGAGGAAGAGGTAGGGGATCGAGAGCTTGACGTAGGACGGGAAGAGCAGGAGGAGGGCCAACGCTGGGGAGACCGCCAGGGGGAGACCAAGGGCAGTCCTCACCACATCCTCCCGCTGTTCCCCCTTCCCCAGGCCGTGGGAGACCTCCCTGGTGATCAGGTTGGAGGAGAGGAGGGCCAGGAAACTCCCCGCGACCACCTCCAGGAGCTGAACTATGGCCACCTTACCCACGAAGGAGGGGGTCTCGTATCTGGCAGCGAAGAGGAAGAAGACGAACGCCACCGCCACGTTGAAGGAGGCTGAGGCCAGGAACTTCAGGGCTCCTGATACCGGGTTCACGGCCTTACCCGGGGAGGGATGCTTAAAACGTTACCGCCGTTGGGTTGAAGGTGTTTACCCGTGGCATAACTCAGTGTGTCCAACAATTTCGCCTTTTTGTATTTAAGTCGAGTGGTGAGCCTCCATTGAGGATGCGAGTTCCAAACTCCAGGGACTCACAGTCCTCCTCATTGTTCTACTTTCTCAAAAAATCTCCCCACGCTTTCACGCGGAGGAGACCGCCTCAGTGTTGCGTCATACTACTTAGGCAACAGCCCTCAGGGAAGCTGAATTGCGAGGGCGCCCACTTGGGGGGCGCGGCCTGGACGTCTTCACCCTTGGGGCGGTGAGTACGCAGTGGACGAGACGGGCGTTAGGCTCGTCCGCGGCCCGCTGCATTGGGTGGTCAGGGACCTGAACGAAGGTAGAGATGTCAGGTCGAGTGAGACAGGGACTGGGTCGGACGCGTTAGCTCTGTTCCAGGGGGTGTTGGTCGGGGGAGGAGGTCCTCCACGGCGGAGGACCTCGGCACTCCCTCGAAACTCGGAGTTCCTCACCAACGCGTTCGGGAGGAGGCGGTGGAAAAGACGTTCAGGGGCCTCAAGCACCTAGGGAATGGACGGGCACCTCCCTCGGAACGCCAGGGGGCGTGTCTGGATAAGGGCGTTCGTGAATGCCTATAACCTGCAAGGTGGGTGAAATCGTTGGACACACTGATAGTGTCGCCATTAAGCTATTTATATTTATATAACGAGTATTACTCATGAGTAGGAAGGCTGTAATTAGGCAAGATATTTCCTGTCCCTCTTGTGGTAGTCATCATGTTGTCAAGTGTGGTAGGCCCTTGGGTAGGCAGAGGTACTTGTGTAGGGACTGTCACAAGTACTTCTTGGGTGATGCCAGCTATCATCATCACCCTAGTAAGGTTATGGAGGAGGCTTTGAAAATGCTAATGGTATGAGTATGAGGGCTATTGCCAGGACCTTGAACGTACCATTGGGTACTGTTTTCAATTGGATTAGGCGTTACGGTAGGCAGAGGTATGCGAGGCTTGTGGATCTTTGGGTTAGGGCTGAGGATTTGGTTGGTAGTAGAGTATTTACCAAGGTCGTTGATGAGATGTGGACTCGTTCAAGAATACTAGGGCGTTCTATAAGTGGGTCTTCACTCGTTTCGTCTACAGTACTCTAGGGCTTTACGTCTTGTTCTCCGTTGGGGATAGGGATGATAGGGCTTTCAAGGATTGAAGTGTTCTCCCGAGGGTGGGAGGTGGGTTAGTGACGATTACAACGTGTATTTCACCTTGAGGGATCACACTGTAGTCAGGTTTGTTAATCCTAATGAGTCCTTGCATTCGTCGCTGAGGGATGGGCTGGTTAGGTTCGAGAGGGCTACAAAGGCTGTTTAGGAGTCTAGAGGTGGTCAAGTACTCTCTAGCCCTAGTCTCATGGGAGAGAAGGCTAATCCCAGAATTTGTAGCTTAATGGCGACACTATCGACACACTGGATGAATGAGAGATTTTCTTCATAAAAATGGGGGTTCAGGGAGCATGAAGCTTAACTGACAGAGACGGATGGCCCTTAGCCTCTACGTTCTTTAATTCCTATGGGCCCGGGGGGATTTGAACCCCCGACCACGAGGACCCGAACCTCGCATCCTACCAAGCTAGACGACGGGCCCACAATGGATATAACTTATGCGTTATTTAAAGTTTCAATGATTAGGGACTACTACGTAGAACTCGTAGGGGAGAGGATCGCTGGGAACATAGCGTGGTCCCCTGACACTGGAATGGCTCTGCGGAAGTGGAGGAGAAAGTTCAATGCTTCTCAGCTCGAAGTGGCCAAACTCATGGGAGTGAAACCCTCCGTGATCACGGACTACGAGAAGGGGAGGAGGACACCGGGTGTGAAGTTCCTGAGGAAGTATGTGAAAGCGTTGATCGACGTGGACAGGGAGAGGGGATATGGGATCGTTAAGGAGCTAGCTAAGTCCTTCGGGATCAACGTGGACTACATACTAGATTTAGGAGACTTCTACCACGAAGTAAGTTACGATGAGCTGGTAAAGGCATTGGGCGGAATCCTCGTGAACTCTTTCATCCCTGAGGAGCCGATCTACGGTTACGTGATAGTGGACAGTATAAAGTCCATAACACTCCTGAGCGGCAACGAGTATTACCAGCTCCTGAGCTTCAGTGTCAATAGGGCCTTGATATTTACGAAAGTGACTACAGGCAGGTCTCCCATGGTAGCCCTCAAGGTAGCTCCCATGAAGCCCAAGGTAGTGGGTTTACACAGGCCAGTCAAAGTGGATCCTCTCTCCATATATCTATCAGAAGTGGAGAGAGTGCCAATTATAGTCTCCACCCTTAACTCTGAAAAGGAATTGGTGGAGAGGCTGAGGGAATTGAAGTGATCAGCCCTTGGATAATTCCTCCATGGCCTTAGCTATATCCCCCCCTTGGGCCTGAAGGACTCTCCTGACCTCGTCCTCGCTCTTACCTGTCCGCTCCATTAGGAACCTCACGTCTTCGTCCTCCACAGCAGCCTGAGGTGCCTTAGCCTCCTCCCTTATTGAACCCCCCACTATGGTGAACGCTAATTGCCCTGCCATCCTGGCCTTTATGACTGTGGGGTTATCTATGACATACCTCTTGTCCCTTAGCTCTATGCTGACTGAGATCGCGTCCAACTGTTCCGCGTCTATCCCCATTTTCTTCAACTTCTTTATGTCCTTAGGGTTGGCCATTGAGGAAAGGGGGTTAAACAAAGCTTAATACTTTGCGGGGCACCCTAACCACATTGATTGAAATGAAGTTGAGGATTCTAGGTGGTGGTCAGGAAGTCGGGCGATCGGCCATAGAGCTCGACATGGGAGAGGAGAGTTTACTATTGGACTGTGGGGTTAACTTCGATGAGAAGGACAGGCCCAGACTGCCCCTGCAGACCTCTCCGAGGAAGCTCAAGGGAATAGTGGTGACCCACGGCCACTTGGATCACATAGGCTCTCTCCCTCTTTACCAGATCTCTACCTCCGTCCCCGTTTATGGGACTAGGATGACTAAACTCATCTCAGAGGTAATACTCAAGGATTTCCTAAGGCTCTCTGGCGCAGTTTTACCATTTGAGTGGGTTGAAGTGAAGAAGACCATGGACTCCTTTCACGACATGGACTATGGGGAGGAGTTTGAGGTGGGAGGATTTAAGGTAGAAATGAGGAATGCAGGCCACATCCCAGGGAGTTCCTTAGTGACCGTGAAGACGTCAAAGGGAGACGTGAGTTATTCAGGTGATATAAACTACACTAGCACTAGACTCTCCAACCCCGCTGACCTCAGCCTCGTTAAGGAAACCAGGGTCTTCGTCATAGAGTCCACCTACGGTAAGTTCAACCACCCACCTAGGTGGCAGGTTGAGGAGGAGTTCTACCAGAGTGTGAGGGAGGTGGTGGAAGGTGGAGGAGCAGTCTTAGTTCCAGCGTTCAGTTTAGCCAGGAGTCAGGAGATCCTCTCTCTCCTGGCTGAGAGGGATTTCCAGCATCCAGTCTACTACGACGGCATGGTGAAGGAGATGACCAGACTCATGTTAGATAACCCCAGTCACGTAGCCAAGTATGACTCGCTTAGGAAAGCCTATGAGAACTTCTACGGGATTAAGGGGTGGCAGGACAGGCATAAGGCTTGGAAGGGGAGGGGGGTGATAGTCACGGGCGCGGGGATGTTAAAGGGCGGCCCGGCGGTTTACTATTACAAGAAGATGTCCGACAACCCTAGGAACGCGGTCTTCCTAGTGGGCTACCAAGCCGAGGGAACTCCGGGCAGGAAGATCCTGGAGGAAGGCAAGTTCGATGAACAGTCAGCCCCCTTGAAGGCCAGGTTAGGGATCTTCGATTTCTCATCCCACGCGGGCAGGGATCAGCTGGTGGAGATCCTTTCCAACGCAAAGAACTTGGAGAAGGTGGTCATAGTTCACGGTTCCCCGGACAGTGCCTTCTCGTTAGCGGAAACCGTGAGAGCCAAACTCGGCGTTGAGGTGATATCCCCCCAAGTGGGGCAGGAAATAGAGATCTGAGGACAAAGGAGACATGATCTTACTCCTCATTCATTCTTCCCTCTTCTCCTTTAAGGTCAGGGATAAGGCGATCGAGGAACCCGAGGAACCTGCGCTTAAGGAGGGAGAGGCTGAGAATGCTTTGGTGGTTTTCACCACCGTCGAGGTAGGGGATGACTCCGAGGTCGCTACCAGAGCTAAGGACCAGGTATTGCAGGTCTTCAGAAGCGTGAACGCTGAGTCAGTGGTGATTTATCCATATGCCCATCTCTCCAGCCAACTGGCAGAACCGAAGAAAGCCGTAGAGGTCTTGAAGACCCTAGAGATGCTGATCAAGGCCGAAGGGCTTAGGGTGATCAGAGCGCCTTTCGGCTGGTATAAGGCCTTCACTCTATCCTGTTATGGACACCCTCTGAGCGAACTCTCCAAGAGGGTGGGGAAGTCTAGCTCTCCCCCTCAAACCAGGAGGGAGAGAGTCCCGGAGGAACCCTGCGCAAAGTTTGGCTTTCCCTCCTCCCCCCACGCCTACTTCCTGAGGAGAGCGATTCTACACTTCCTGGCCAAGGCGATCAAGGCCGACACTATAGTAGAGGGCGACCTCGATCAGAAGGACAAGGACATAGATCTGCCCACAGGTGCAATTGGACTATATTATAGACCCTCGGATAATGAGGTACAGTGCTATAGCCTGAGGGTAGCCAAATACGCCATCTATCGCGGAGATTACGAACCCGGTTTCCTCCCGCAGAAAATTGGTGAGCTCCAGGTGTGGGATAAGAGGGGGGAGTATACGTTAGTGGACCTAGATCTGTCAGCCTACTCCCTAGTGCTCAAGGGAATGGAGGAGAATCCGCCTTCGTTACCCGTATGGGCCTCACCGATACAGGTGCGAATAATACCGCTGGTGGACCTGGCGGAAGCCTTGAAAGTAGCGGAGAGGATAAGGGGTAGGGTGGATATAGACGATCTGAACGAAAGATTAGCCAACAAGATAAGGAGGGCTGGGAAGGAGTGGATACCATACACCGTAATTCTAGGTGATAGGGAGCTCAGCACTAACTCCTTGACGGTTAGGATGAGGGTCACGGGCGAACAGAGATCCATGACAGTGGAGGAGTTGAACCAAGAGTTACTTAAGGCAGATCCTATTGGACTTCAAAGTTCCATGCCCAAACTTTTATCGAAGAGACCACAACTTCCCTACTTGAAATGATCTTAGCTGAGGTACCCTTGAAGGTTACCCTTTTCGGGGAACACGCTGTAGTCTTCAACAGGCCAGCCATAGCTATGGCCATAACGGAGAGATTGAGGGTTAGGATTAGCGAGGGTTCAGAGTCGGTGGTGATCCACTCCCCTAACCTAATGCTCAGGGGACTTAGGGTTGACCTGAAGGCAGGGAAAGCCGATGCTGAGCAAGTCCTGAACGCTTTCTCTTACGTCGTTGAAGTCATAAGGTACTTCGGCGAAAGGCCATGTGTGATCGAGGTGGAGTCACCTGTGGATCCCTCGGTGGGGCTAGGCACCAGTGCAGCGGTGACTGTGGGTACTGTGGCAGCTTACTCCCGCTTCATTGGGGAGAGTTTGAGCTTGGAGAGGATAGCGAAGATCGCCCACGAGGTAGAGCTGAGAGTTCAGGGAGCAGCGAGTAAGATGGACACCTACACGGAGACTTTCGGGGGTCTGGTTTTCTTCGAAGGAGGGGAAATGGTGAAGAGGATCCAAGGAGTGGACCTGGGGATAGTAGCGGGATACTTGCCCAGAAATTCTACTACGAAGGACCTAGTGGGCAAGGTCAGGGGCATATTTGAGAGGAGGAGGGGTATAGTGGGGATGATAATGGACTCAATAGGTGAGTTAGTGAGGGAGGCTCGACAGTGCATTGAGGAGGGTGACCTTAGAGGGGTGGGAGAACTCATGTATATAAACCACGGCCTCCTTAACGCTTTGGGCGTCACCTCACCGGAGGTGGATGAAATGGTATCTAGGGCGAAGAGAATAGGTGTGCCTGGCTGTAAAATGAGTGGCGGTGGAGGAGGAGGAACGGTGATCTGCCTTAAGTCCCCCTGGACAGAGAGTCTATTCGACTTACACGGAGCCAGGAGGGTCAACTCCACCCCTGACTACAGGGGGGTAGTGGTCAAAGGGGACAGTGCAGCAACTGATAGGAGTGGGTAGAATTTCAGAATAATATTGAAAAATATCAGTGTTATTTTGTATTATTTCTGCATCCTTATGCCTTAAATACCAGGGCTAGGTTAACCTCCTACGTCAAGAAGTTCCTGGCAAACAAGAAACAAAGATATTTTCTCTAATCCTTATCTAATTATATAAAGAGAGAAATCTCTAGGGATCTATTCGAGTTAGTTCAAGAACTGTCTACCATCTCTGGCCGACTTCGGTATGCGTCTCCCTTCTCATAATGAATTAGTAGCTTAGAATATTAAGGAACACTCTACTATTTTTAATTGTATAAAACTCTCTCTACAACATACAATACTATGTGTTGAATTCGACGACTTTATGGATCATTCTAGATATAGAGATGTTGCTATATTGTAAAATATAACTGGCTACTTCCATGGAAGGTGTTTTATCCTAAAACAGATCTGGTGAAAATCAGTGCAGTTTTAAAGGCCATAGCTGTGTAAGTATTTTGTGGAATCATTATTCGATATTTTTATAAATTCTTCACATGACTCTAAATTAGAGTGATAGGAAATGGCCAAGAAGAAGAAGGAGCAACAGGGTGGCCAGCAGCAGAGCGGTCAGGCCTCGGAGAAGAAGAAGTAATACGAGCTTGAGGCCGTCCACTGTTCAAGATATGTATTTCTTTTTTTTAAAAGTTTTTCCCAGCCTTTCTCTCGAGTATCAAGCTAGCGATCTACGTTTCTCCCCTTTCACGATAACCCAAGCGCCCATTTCCCTAAACTCGGTAACTGTTACGCCGCTATATTCCAGGAGGGAGATGTAATGAGAAGGTGGAAGTAACTCCACCTTCCAGGCCTTAGATAAAAGGCGAGCCATCGCTGATTTAGAAGAGGATAGTATAACTCCTCCGAACTTGCCTCCCTTCTTAAGGATTCGCGAGATCTCTTTAACGGCAGCTGCCTTGTCCCCTAACAGGTGGAGAACTAAAGTTGAAGACAGCCCGTCCGCCGTTTCATCGGCTAGGGGTGTTTTTCTCTCCAAATCGACCCTCAACGGGACAACTTTCCCTCTCCTCTCCCTTAAGATCCGCAAGTACCTAAGGGACAGATCTACACCCACGCACAGATCGCATCGGGCGAAGTCAAAAAGCCTGCCCGTTCCTGTGCCTAGATCCACAAGTACTTCGCCCGAAACGTGGGAGGCTACTTCCTTCAACACACTTTCGTAAGTCCTCCCCGAAGTCAGGAGGAACCCAACTGGAGCCCATATACTCTCGTAGATCGGGGCTATCAACTCAAGAAAGCTCCTTCCCTCCTGCTGACCAGAGAAATCTATTATTCCTTCCCTTTCCACGAATTGATGACCCATACTGCACCTCAAGGAGTTAGAAAGGGAACCTCCATCCAAGGGACACCTGAGGATCTGTAAGACGTTGATCCTGTTCATGCCTTTAGCTGCTTCAACCCTGTGATGGAGAGTAGGACTTCAGCACTCTCTCCACGAGATCCGCCATCGCACTGGAACAGGCCCTTATATCCTCCAACATCTTCCCCCTCAACATGGAGTAGTCCTTAGCCCTATACAAGTACCTAGGTCTACCGGCTTTATTTCCCGTCTCTTTGATCCTCATCACGAACTCCATCTCAAGTAATTTATTGAGGCTCCTATTGATCGAGGCCTTGCTGAGTTTCAGCTCCTCTTCCATCTCCTCCGTGCCCTTCGCTTCTCCCCTCATCAAGGCAAGTAGCACCTGTACGTCCGTCTCAGAGAGACCATAGCAGAACGCTAATACGTCAGCAAGCCCCGCGTCCTTACCCGAAGGTAATCGAATTCTACTATCAGAGCTTAACTGACTTTTCTCCATTGCTTCCACAATCTAATTTGTAACTAATTACTTATAAATTTTTCTCATATATCTGCTGAGGCTGAGAAAATGAAAAAGATGAGCCTCACTTCCACGGCTCCTTCAATATAGCTATCTTGACTACGTTCTCCTTTTCGTCGTATACTACCTTAACTAGATCTCCTTCCTTGATCTGGAACTTCTGCCTTATCTTAGCGGGTATGGTCACCTGGTAGTTCCTTGACACCTTGACCACTTCCTCTACCACAGTGAATCACCTAGTAATATATTTGAAGCAAGGTATAAGAATTTTATGTAGAACAAGTTATTATCTGATATCAATACATGAAGAGGTAATGTAGAGGAATTTTATGATTAGTTGTAACTTGATATTATAAGTTAGAAGCCCAATATCTGACCCCATACTCTACTCTCATCAAATTAAGGAGTAGGAAGCCCCTCGGCTGGGTGCCCCTTTAAATTAGTCGAATCCTCAAGTGAAATCGGTGGCGATCCTCTCCAGATAGATCGAGGGGTCGGACTTTCATCGAGGTTTCCATGGCTGGATGCAATCTCTCCTCCTCATACCCTTGTCCCACTCCTCACGTCATCCACTGGACCTCCCTGCCAGGATATGGGAGTTTCATGGAACCCGTCCTCTCCCTCATATCGCTCCTCGGGCTCATACTAGGGTTCTCTTCTCGAAGAGAACCCTAGACACGGTAAAGTAAACGGGGAATTCATAGGTTTCCCGATGTCCACATCATTGGGAATGTTAAATGATATCAAAGACGAAAACTTCACCGCTCATCGGGAACTGTTGTTTTGATCAGAGGCTCATCATTTCCACTTCGGTTATGTCGAACCTCCTGTTGAACTCCCCTAGAACTCTGATCTCCCCCTTAACTCTCAGCCTACCCTTGAATAGAGGAGCTTGAACTACGAAAGTTTCAGCCTCACCACCTTCAAACGCACAATTGAAGCCATACTTATCAGCTGCCCGAATTACCTCTTCAATCTCTTCACCACTGATCTCTTTCCCCACCAGATCCATGGGGAATCCATAGGCTGAGGCCGACGTTATTACGAACCTGAAACCGAACTTCGTCAATTCCCTCATATAATTCGCTTGATCCTTTCTCCATAAGGGAGAGAAAGTCCTAATTCCAACCTCCTCGGCCACTACATTAATATTCATCCTCTGATAGTCTGAGAGCAATGCCCCTGTGACTATCCCTTCGCCTCCTAGACTCTTACACTCGCTGAGGGCTGCCTTCAGGTCTATCAACTCGCGGTCTTTAATCCCGCTGGTGGAGAACTGGAGTATGGGTAATCCCATTACTTTGGCCTGCCACACAGTGAATCGAACGTTGGGGAACTGGAACATCCATGAGTCCTCCCTCTCGGGGATCATGGTGATCATGCAGATCACTTGGAACCCCTTGAGGATTGCCCAATGCAACGCATAAGTGCTGTCCTTTCCCCCTGAGAACATGGAGCAGAGCTTCACAACCTCTCAACCTCCGATCACTCCACCCACATTTGGATTTTTTGAACTAACAGCTATAGTCCACCCGGACTCAGTAATTCAAAGTTACTGGGGGATTAAGGGACATACGACCCTCCCCTGAGGAACGTCAGAATGGAGTTCCCACAGATTCTCCACCAACATATTCATTAACTGAGCAAACGTCAGTGAGGCATGAGGTGGACCTCTCCTAGGTATGGGCGCCCGCGCGGAGCTCCGCTGCTACCGCCGTAGCCCATGCCCCAACCATGGGTCTGGGGTACTTAAGCACCTAGACGAGGACTTTCCTTAAAGCAAGTTGGGAAAGCTGAAGCCCCGTCCTATGGGGGAGATTTCCATACTTATATGTAGGGAATTAATACTGAACGACCACGGATCTTCAACGGTAATTGTTCATCTAGAAAATACTTATTTCTTAATACGCTTTGATAATATCCGTGATAGCGTCTGGTAGGTTGAAGAGATTAGCTAGTGGTGTGGGTGGATCCTTAATAGTGTTGGGAAATTACTTCTTCTTGAAATTCTACCTTCCCCCACTCGGCGAACTTGCCTCTTCACTCTTTTCCATAACGGGGTATCAGGCTTTCGTTGCAGTGATATACATAGGATCGTTAATTTTAGGATTAGAGAGAATATATTACGCAATAAGCGGAAAGGACAACCTGTTCAATATCCTTTTCGGTTCCGACACTCCTTTCTCCTGGATGAGGTATGTATACTCCGTAGTGCTCCTTGGAGTAGGGATCTCACTTTTAGCCTCATCGGCTTTCGCCTATACGCTATCCTCGCTGAGCGCCGGTGCGGGTCTCATCATAATGGGTCTCAACATATGGTATAGCTGATTCCTCAAGACCTCTGTGCGCAGTAGGCAGTCATGAGGTGTTAAGAGTTTTTCCCTAGTACTGGGTTAACTGCCTACCGAAGTGGAATTGACTTCCTTCCATATTCCGGAAAAAGGAGACAAAACGCGAACACCTACGACAACGCATAAAAGTCCATGCCCTTGAGAGACACCTCAATGGTATGCGTGATCCAGTTAGTGGGCAGGAGCGGCTCTGGAAAGACATCAGCTATAGCTTCAGCGGTGGAGATCCTGAAGGGGAGGGGAGTGAGGGTTGCGGTGGTGAAGCACTCTCACCACGATATAGACGTAAAAGGTAAGGACACAAAAAGGTTCAGAGAGGCCGGAGCTGACCTAGTAATTTTCTCTGGACCTAAGGGTTGTGTCATGTTCTTCCCCTGTAACCCCCTTGATGCGATCTCAGCCTCTGGAGTTCAGGTCGTCCTAGTGGAGGGATCTGTAGGAATGGAGGCTAAGCACAGGATCGACGTTGAGGAGATAGGGAGACACGGTGAGGTTGTGGAAGAGATCTTGAGGGCTTCGGAGCAGTGTGTCAGTTCTCAAGAAAGCGGCTAACACTAACCTCTCCTGTCTCCTCCTTTATCTTATCGGTGCTTAAGGGGGCGTAAGACCCCCTAGGGGATGGATAGCCCACTTATAGTTGAATCTCTGTTTGTAGACATTCCCTTGACGATAGTCAAGGACGGGGTGAGCGCCACAGCGCCTCGGTTGAAGCGAGGGTCCATGAAGTACGCCTCCGCCCCCATCACCCTCGTATCCGCTTCCCTACACGCGGGGTGGGGACTTAGAGCCTGTGGAGCCCTCCACCCTTGGGCGAGGCGGGGCAATGAAGCGGGAACCCGTCCGCGAGGGCGGGGTAGTTCACGGTGGTGTTACAGAGAGTGGAGTTAAGGGCGTAAAGTCCCGCCGGCTGAGACCGATGGTCCTCTCTTAAATACTTCCTTATGGGTTTTTCGGTGGTGCTAACGACGCACCTCCTCCCCCGCTCTGCGGGCAAATGGGACTGGGGAGGGGTCAACCAACACCTCCTCCGCATGGCGGATCCCCCATCTAGACCCACGTGGGAGGGCCTCTGACCCTCTGTCCACTAGATGAGAAACGAACCCCTCACGGTGGGAACCATGGACCCCCGGAACCTCTCCAGGGAGGGGAAGAAGTCAATTAAGGATTATGCCTCGAGTAAACTCGGGAACCCCCTCGTGAAATAGAACCAGAAGCGAGGCCTTCTCATTTCCAGTTCATTAGTCTCTTGAAGTTACTGAACACAGCCTCCTCGGCTTCATGTTCATTTATTCCCTTTTCCTCGGCTAAAGTCTTTAGGACGAGCCTCACATTACACGGCCTATTCCTCACCCCTTTCCCAGGGCCTAGATAGGGGGAGTCGGTCTCGGTGAGGATCCTGTCTAAAGGTACTTCCCTCATGATCCTCCTCCTCCCCTGATCCCTCACTACAACTGGAGGGAAAGAGAGGTAGCCCCCTAACTCCACTATCCTCTCAGCTGTCTTAGGGCTCCCCTCGAAGGCATGAACTGCGAACCTTACGGAGTAACTGGGGATCACACGGATCAGCTCCTCCATACCCCCTCTAACGTGAAGTATAACCGGGTTTCCCTTCTCCTCCGCTACATGCATCACCTCCTCTAGGAAATACATCTGTTTCCTCCTGAACTCTGCCTCCTTAACCCAGTAGAAATCCAAGCCGACCTCGCTTACTGGTCCTGGGTGATCCCTGATCTGAGAGAGGGCAATACTCAGTTCTTCCTCCCTAGCTATGAACTCGGGGTGGAACCCAAGGGCTGGGACCACATTCCTGTGAGTCCTTGCTAGCTCTAATGTCCTCAAGTTGCTCCGAGGATCCACCCCTGCGTTGACTATCACTATTTCGCACTCCTTGATCACTAAGTCCCTGTCTACCTCAAACTCTTGGGAATCCAAGTGACAGTGGACGTCAACTAACACCTCTCCTCGACCTCATTAATGCCCAAGGTATGCCGTAGATCGCTCCAACTGTCAAAGCCAGACCCGGGACGAGGTTGAGGGCGAAGCCCCTTAAGCCTCCGTGGTACTTCGCGCCGATCACGATCAGGGGCAAGAAAAGTACAGAGGAGAGTGGGTAGAGGACGCTCAGTGCTGCTACCACGTAATAGGAGAGGTAGTAGGCGTAACTGGTGAGGAAAGTGGAGTTGGACAGGCCGTCGACCACTAACATCATGTCGTACTTAGCCCTCCACAGGTTTCTCCTGGCCTCTCGGAGTGAGGAGTGTAAGTCCTCCCTCAAGTGACTCCTGTTTAAGTGTAGACACCTACCTGGGTAAGGGAGGACCCTCTTCCCCAGTCTCTTGAGTTTAGAGTAGAGCCAAACGTCCTCGTCCCTCTCATACCTCTCATCGAAACCCCCAAGAGTCCTTAAGTCGCTAGCCTTGAGTACAGCACATCCTAGGTTGGGGTTCTCTTCTCCCCTCCCCAGAGGCCTCTTCAGTTCTTCCTCGCTGTAGGCGTAATGGGCCCACACCATGGAGGCCTCGTTCACTTCAGCGAAAGAGAAGATGCCAGTTAGGAATCCCTCTCCTAACACTACGTCGCTGTCCAGCATCATGAACCTGTCAGAGCCGGCTAGGGACAAAAGCCTGTTCCTGAGGGCAGCCATATTGACCTTCCTCATCCTCTCACCCCTAACGTATGTGAGGCCGTATAGGGACTTGAGCTCCTGTATCAGGTCGAATAGATCCTGTCTCTCCGAGTTGTCGTAGATCACTAGCTTCGCGCCCTGCTTTAGGGCCGAGGAAGCCGACTTCCTCACCCACTCCAGCCTGTCTCCTGGACCGACTGGCATTAATACCTCTAGCACGTTCTGATTAAAGTCTAAAGGGATTTTAAGTTGAGATAATCTTCCATAGAGTTGAAAAAGGAGTTGAAAAAGGAGTTGAAAGAAAGGGTTAAGTTAAGGGCGTCAGTGGTTGCCCACAGAATCTCTAAAATGAGAAGCGGGGAGGGAAGGGTAACGGCTGAGGTCATAGTGATGCTCAAGGAGAGGGGAGCGGAGGTGGAGGTGAGAACTCTCTCCAAGCCGGAGGCCGATCCAGGGGTGAAAGTGGATTACGTCCTCCCTTTCCACATCTCTAAGTTCGATAAGTATCAGAGGGTCCTAGTATGGTTCAGCGCCTCCAGGTCGAGGCCAGACTTCTTCCTCAACACCTCCGGAGTCCCCATTCCCCTTTCGGGTATCGCCACTCACTTCATATACGCCGGTGCCCCTGCCCTTTCCTCTGCCCCCTCAAAGTATAGGGGGCTCTGGGCCCTCTACCTACTGCCCTTCAGGATCCTCTTGAGGAAATTCAGAGAGGAGGCCAGGAAAGCGAAGATCATAGCTAACTCCTTTTACTCAGCCAAGGGAATTAAGGAGGTCTACGGCGTGGATCCTCACGTGATCTATCCGCCCGTGGAGGTAGAGTTCTTCCTCAGGGCCTTTCACTACGAGGGTCAGGGCTATTTCGTTACGGTGGGGAGATTCGAGAGGGGAAAGATGCTCGAGAACGCAGTAGAGGTGGCTGCGCGTTCGAGGCTGAGAGGTGTGATTATTGGGTCACTGGGGGAGAGGGGGTACTTGAATTCGCTGCGGAGGATGGCTAGGGATAGGGGGGCAAACCTACAGTTCCTCCCCGACCTCCCCCAAGAGGAGATGCTGGAGGTCATCAGGGGGGCTTCAGCCTACTTTCACCCAACCCTTGGAGAGCACTTCGGGATTCCTGTGGTGGAGGCTATGGCGGCGGGGCTCGTGCCTGTCGTACCTCAAGAGAGCGGGGCCTACGAGGTGATCCCTGAGTACTCCTACTCCACCCTAGAGGAGGCGGCTGAGATGCTCAAGGCTGCCATAGGTGAGGGAAAGGAGATGAGGGAGGAGGTGAAGAGAAGGGCCCTCTACTTCTCCCCTAGCAAATTCAGGAGGAGGCTCTGGAGGAGGATAGAGTATTCACTTTAATATACAGGCTCTTTTGATCTCCAGTGGTGAATTCGTACGCTCCCGGAGCTTCTGTTTTCGGAGATCCTCTTGTTCAGCCTCATCGCTGGATTCATAGGCTCCCTGACTGGCCTAGGAGGAGGAACAGTCCTAGTGCCTGTGCTTACGGTGATAGTGGGCGTTCCCATACAGTATGCCTCAGGAGCGAGCTTGATATCCACAATAGCCACCTCTAACGGATCTGCAAGCGCATACCTTCAGGACAGGATTACTAACTTGAAAGTCGCCATATCTCTCCAGCCCTTCGTCAACACTGGGGCAATAGTGGGGGCCCTCACGGCTAACTACATCTACACCCACGGTCTAAGCAGGGTGATCTACCTAGTCTTCGGCTCGGTCCTTCTCTTCTCCATATACACTGTTCTCTCTAAGGTGAACTCCGAGGTCCCCTTATCCACGAAGTCCGACTGGTCCACTAGGTTCTTCCAGCTTTCTGGGGAGTACTTAGATAGGTCCTTGGGTAAGGCCGTTAAGTATAATGGCTCTAGGTGGTGGTTAGGCGTCACGATAATGTTCTTCGCTGGGTTCATAGCCGGATTGTTGGGAATAGGGAGCGGAGCCCTCAAGGTGCTGGGAATGGATTATGCCATGAACCTCCCTATAAAGGTCACCACCACCACCAGTAACTTCATGATAGGAGACACCGCTGCAGTAGGGAGCTCGGTCTATTGGTTCCTAGGTCTCATACAACCCTTCATAGCTGCTCCCACAGCAATAGGAGTAACCCTGGGGTCCGTGGTGGGGAGCAGGGTTCTTCCTAAGATTAGGAACAGGAGGGTTAGGATCTTCTTCTCCGTAATTGTGGCCATACTGGGCGTGGAGATGTTATTGAGGGGGTTCCACAGTGGGCTCTGAGGGAGACTTGGAAGAAGTAATAGGCCGAGTTATGAGGGTGATGGTAATAGTGAGTGGGATCATCGTAGCTTTAGGAGTGGTGGAGCTAATAGCCTTCCGCGGAGCTCCAGGAGTGCCGCTAAGGGAGATAGCGTCTACAGACTCACCCTTGAACACCTCGACTGCAACAATAGGATTCATCCTGAACGGTTTGACTAAACTGAACGGCTTAGCCACCATTTACTTCGGTCTAATAGTGCTTGTGGGCATCCAAGTGATCAGGATGGTTCTAGCATTCTTCCAATTCCTCCTTCAGAGGAACTCCCTGTATATGCTCTTATCGGCGCTTGTACTCTTCACCCTGTTCTTCGCCATATTCGTGTTACCACACCTAGCTAAATGAGGGTCGGTGAACTTAGCCCGCCCTTACCCGTAGACCCAAAATCACTTCCTTGAGAATAAGCCTGAATTATTACTAAACTGTTCCTATCACTGCAGTCTATATTCATGTAACTGCAGTTCTTCTCAAGAAGAACAGGTTGAGGACCAACCTAAAGGTCTCCCTCTCCACGCCCGTATATGAGGAGGGAGCAGGGTGGCCGAAGCGAAGGGCAGGAACCTGGAGCGACACTTCGTTGAGCTAATGAAGGGTAGGAAGCCCTCGACCTGTAGGCTCCATGGGGTTCCTGACCTCATTGTAGAGCTTAAGGACTTTCCCAAGGGGGAGGTCCAGATTTGTGGCTCGGCCACGTAGATCATCCTGTCCTCACCCTCCCTCTCACAGTATGGCCTTGGATTAAGAGCCTGAAGCTAACCTGCTCCCTGCGCCTCTCACCTTTCGTCCTATATGGCCCGTGGAACTCCAGGACCTTCACCTTTCCCACGGGTCAGGATGTAGTTGAACCTGGAGGTGCAGGACCTCAACGGACCCTACGTCCAGCGCTACTGGCCCTACCTCGACGCTAAGAGAGGGAACCTATTCCACGAGGGCCTTTACGTTCTCCGCCCCGTTTATCCACCTCACGTGGCTCATAATTTCCAGAACCAGGGTCCTGCCATTCCCTGGTCGTTACAGTGACATATTTCCAGGAGTGGCCTTTCCACTTCCCAAGCCCTCAGTGTACTCTCGTAATACTCTGGCTGTATTTTTATTTGTCAAAAGATAATATAAACTACGGTTTATTGGGGACTGTTAACCACGGCTTCCCCCCATTTCCTGCCTCATGGCCCCACCTCGCCCCTTGGCCAAGGGTAGAGGGTGGGACCCTACAGGCTCATCCTTCCCAGCCTGAAGATAATGACGTGTTCATGCCGCAGGGGCCGCTGTTAGGTAGAGGCGCACCTCACTGGCCTCAACCGAGGTGCCTCGGTGGCGCTTACCCCGTCAGTGACTGCCAGTAAGAGAGTACTTTAAGAGCTCTTAAACCTTGGGCTGAATCCTTTTTCGTGTTAATAGAAATCTTTTTATAGCTGTTTGTGACAAACTTTTGTTGATAAATAATGATCTCTCACACCGATGTGGGCT
>Ga0081474_147648_pt1 | contig 20337 bp, 20 predicted proteins | sample OneHunmetagenome_2_FD_70978 | JGI IMG/M metagenome (GOLD analysis project Ga0081474, IMG submission 70978) | Ferrous microbial mat communities from One Hundred Spring Plain, Yellowstone National Park, USA v2 (version 2) | ecosystem: Environmental > Aquatic > Non-marine Saline and Alkaline >... | reverse complement strand
AACGCTTTACTCAAACTATAATTAAGCTTTCTCATTATTTTGTTGGGGATAGTTATTAAAAGTACTTTGTTTGCCCAGTAATTGTTCAATAATCGCTTTCAAAGTCTCATCTTTTATCTCTAACTTTTTTCTAAGATCTTCCACAAAACGAAGCCACGGATTTCCACCTTTAGTTTCCCTTGTTGCAATTATGATATCGTAACTGTACTGCTTAGACCTCGCCTCTATTGTTTTTATAACCTTCTTACCGGTTCTTTCTATCTGTTCTATATATTTCTCTTTAAATTCCTCAGGGGTAATTCTATTAGGATCTATAATGCTACCTAAGAAATTTTCTAGCGTTTCTTTATCTTTAGGATTATTTTTTGCTTTACCTATCACTCTTTGTATGCCTTCTTCCATGTAGGTAATTAACACATCACAGTTGTGTTTCAATATCTTTTCCATTGTAGCCCATTTAGGCTCTAAACCTTCAGGATCTACGACTACTAGGGCATGTTCGCATTGATCAAAGAAATCATGATATGCGTTTATATTATTCATATCAACATTTATTGGTTGATAATCTAAGTCTTTAATGTAATCCTCCTTTATCCTCCTAAGCAAATATTTTAGGGAATTGTACTTTTTTTCCTCTACTTCAACATATACATACTTAGTAAATCTTCTAATTGGTTTTAGCACAGAAATCAAAGCTGAGCCAAACAAGTTCAAATTAATGTTTCCTATAGAGACTTGAACTATACCGCTACCAGCAAAAAGATCAAAATAATAGAAATTCTTATAACGTTTACTTATTATTCTTGCATATATATCAACATAACATTTGTAAATTACTAATTTTTTAATTGTATGATAAGCTTCCTCCTTCTTATATGGATATACTTCTTTGTCAGTAAAAGAATTTATATTAATATCTTTGTTATTAACTTTAATCTTCATTAATTCTTGTATGTGTTTTAACCACCAGTCTCTTGGCTCTTTCTTCAGCACTATTAATTAAATTTTAAGATAGGAATTTAAATCTTATGAAGATAATATAAATTATAGAAAGCATATGCTTAAAAAAATTGATATAGCTAACTCAATCATCGCAGAAGATGAAATGACGAAAATGCTGTATAATAAGCATAAAAAATACGTTGAGGCCGCCCATAAGGCTTGGGAAACTATTGAAAAGAAAAAGGCTGAACAAAATATGAGAAGCCATATAACCTTGGGTAAATTTAGGTTTCAACTTAGTTTAAAAGAAGTCAGCTTCGGCGAATATGAAATAAAGCCTCCTCTTATTAAACCTTCAAAACTTACAATTCTAGATAATGGAGGTGTAGGTAAAGAACTTAGTGATGGATGGGCAGTGAATTTTGCAGTCGGTTGCATTTTTGCTTGTCCATTCTGCTATGTAGACAATATTCATAAACGTTTTACCGTTCAAAGGGTAGGTTATGAGATCCAAAGGCCATGGGGAATGTATTTCTTTAAACCTAAGAATATTGAAGAAGCTATTAAAAAAACACCGTGGGAAAAATGGAAGGGGAAGCTAGTTATGATGTCATCAACGCATGATCCTTACTTACCTCAACTTTATCCAATACCAAGAAAAATCTTAGAAAAGGGATTAAAAGCAGGAGTAAAATTTTTAATACAGACTAGATCATTCTTAGTTACTAAAGACTTTGATTTACTTAGACGTTATAAAGATCAAGTAATACTTCAAGTTTCCATAGCTACCATGAATGAGGAATTTAAAATGAAAATTGAACCTAGAGCTCCACCAGTAAAGACTAGACTTGAAATTTTAAAGAGAGCAAAGGAAATTGGATTGAAGACAGGGGTTATTATAGCACCTGTGTTTCCTCCTAATAAGTTTAGGAAAGATGTGAAAGGAGACTTAGATAATATAATGATGGAATTGAAGGATATTGGAGTGGATCATGTGTTTGGAGAAATGCTTCATGAGAGAGGTATAAACTTAGGATATCTTGAACCAATTTTGGGCGAGAAAATAATTATTAATGAATATTTAGATAAAGAGTTAGGCAACATATTTAAAGAGTTGTTGAATAGATATGGTTTAAAAGGCAAGTGGTGGTACGAATTTTACTGAATTAAGGATTAAGTGTTTTGCTGTTTCTATTTCTTAATGGAATCATTTATGCGAAGATTTTTACCAGGAATTCGGTCTGATATTATCTTACACCATAACCGTTTACCTTGTTAATTACATTTGCTAAAAAATCTTCTAAACTCTTAATCCACTCTGAGCTGCATTTCGATTTCTTACCCTAAATAGTAAGGTATACAAGAGTTTATCATTCTTATCAAATTTTCCTACAAACGAATATTTCTAAGTCTTTTCCTTTTAAAACATCCCTATCTCCAATTCTCCTTTGATACATTGTTTTACGATCCTTACCAATTATCGTAAATCCAGCTTCTACGATAATCTTCTCAATACTATTAAGCAGTTTAGCGTTTTCTTCATGAAGCATTATTATTGCATATCGGTTAGGCTTCAAAACTCTATACAATTCATCAAAAGCTTTCTGTAAAGCTTTAAAATATTCATCAATAGATTTGTTTTGCTTCTTATTCACAACAATTTCATTCTCGAAATCTAGTGCTAAATTCAACCATGAACATGCAAGAAAGCTTAATTCAAAATATTGAATTTCATCAGTGAAGGGAGGGTCGGTTATTATCATATCGACCGAGTTGTCAGGCAAAGGTAAATTTTTTGCATCATTCAATAAAAATGCAACACGTGAATCGCCATAAATAACTGATTTAAGAGAATCACCGATCGCCACTGATTTTAAAGTTTGAACCCTCAATTGATACTTTAAAGGATAAATTGTTGGTTGACTTTGCGCAATATGTAAGTAAAAAGTACAAAGAAATAAATGAGTATCTCCAACCGCTTCTTTATTATGTATAGGTAAAAATTATTAATTAATAATTTTTAATGCGTAAAAATGAGTTAACTAAGAATATTACAATATATGTTCAGTCACTGACATAGAAAAATACATAAAAAACATATTTTTATTAACGGTAAGAGATACTTAGGGATCAAGATAATAAAAAAATAGAAGCCGAGTTATATATTTTCTTGAAGAAGTTTAAAGAAAGTCTGCTAAATTATGCTGATTAAAAAGTACACCTTGATTGTAATTCTAGTGAATTTAAAATTTATATTTTTCAAAAAAATAAAAAATTATAGAAACATGTTTCGTGATATTTTAAAGAAGCGTTTGGAGAAGGGGCCTGTTCTTAAGAAATTAAAGGAGGAATTCTTCAAAGCGGCTACGCAGATTTTTGACGCAGAAGAATTTCCTGTAAAATTACGTGAAGATTTAAAAAACCTCAATAATTACTGTTTAATTATATCTCCATTCCTTAACAAGATTGCTGTGAATAAGTTCTGCGGTTACAAAGAAGTTAGGGATGTTGTAGAAAACAAGAAAAGGATAATAGTTGTGACGAGACCTCCTAATAGTGATGAGGTCGAAGATCCGAAGGAACATGATGAATGCATAAAAATTTTGAGAAACCATGAAATTAAGGTTGTTGAACATTCAAGAGTACACTTCAAGTCCGTCATAATTGATGATTCAATAATCTATATAGGCTCTATAAACCCGTTGAGCTCCGTCACAATAAGATATATGCCAGCAGACTATATGCTTAGGTTTGTGAGTGAAGCATTAGTAGATGAAATTGTTGAAAGATTCACGGAGCGCGAAGAATGGTTTAAATAATCAATAATTTTTTATTAAGTAATTTCTCAATGCTTTATTATGTGTGATAGCGTTAAAAAGATGGCCACCACCAATAGGTTACCGATGGCTTCTGCTACAACGAGAAATAGCACAATCCTCCAAGTTTACTGCAATTTTATCATTCGCTGCTTATTGTTTAGTTAAAATATGCATTATAAAGAATTTATGATGTAGGATTCAAAAATAAGGATAGATATTAAACTTGAATAATTATTTAAGTTTATTTTAACAGGCTAAAATCTGGCGAAGGAATGTTTTTGAAAACTAGATAATTAAGTACCAATGTTTTTAGAAATTTTGCAATGTTTACGACGCTTTAGATGCGTTCTTTTTGTCTTTTCCTTTGTATATTATTCCATGCCGAAATAATATCAGGCTCTTTAATTTTATTAACCATCATGGCAAGTTTGATAAAGATCTCATCTGCTATTTTGAAAGCGTAATCTACTTCATCAGGAGAAAGAACAATATCAGTTTTATAATCTGCATCATTCCTTAACTTCCTTAAATTCACTAGGAAGTCTCCTATCTCAGCGTCGACTATTCTAATGGTCTCAGCTATAATGGCATGGGCCTGGTTCGTTCGCTCAATATGCCTTTTTATTTCTGCATTTCGAATGGGTAGTGCTAAGATCTTATCTCTGAATGAAAGGAAGACAGCATAGTAGATTCTGCTAATGCAGGTTCTATCTGCAGCTTCTTTTAGTTCGTAAGGAATAATATTGAGTAGCCGATTTTTGATATGGAATGCGAAGTCATAAAAATTCTTGGGCTTAAATACCTTATTCGACAAGTTACTCTACCAAAATTGCAATCTCGCGACGTGTTTGCTCCTGTAAAATTTGAGTGGCCATGGAAATCAAGTTTTTAAGCAGCACGAACTTATCTATTCTCCTTTCAAGCAATTTTATCTTAATTTGTAGGTAGTTCCAATCCTCTACTTCATAGTCAGTCCATCGCGAAATCTCAATTAGAAAATGCTCATTCATACGTAATCCAATCATCCTCATAAACTTGTGCGTTCTTTCTAAAAACCTAAAGATATCCCAAAGAACTGTTGGCTGAAATAACAAGCCACTTACAATTTCCAAGTCGATTTCGTTAACGAGGCTACCAAGACGACTAAGTATGCTACTAATTGCTTCAATATCTATCCTTAACGAAAGGCTACTTAGAGACCTTGAAGAGGTAGGGATATTTTCTCGAATAATGATGATCGGGTATCTTGCAGATGTTTTACCTGTTTCGGTCTCATATTCCGGTATATAAGAATTAATCATGGCAACACCTCTAGCAGTTCCTTTAAAGTAGTTAAGACTTGCGGGATGATTGTGAGAAAATTGACACCTTCAGTGAATCTATCTGTTCGTTTAGTGATGTTGACGTAAACTCGTGTGCTAGGCGAATTGGCATCAGGTTCCACCCTTATTTGAAACCAGTTTAACGTTAATGGAGTTTCCGGAAAACTTAGCGAAAATGAATAAACATTAACATCGACACCGATCAATTTAGATAAGCGCTCAATTCCTTTGAGTATTATTTTAGATTGTATATTCTTCACAGCATCCTTTATATCAACAGGTTGTGATGCGAAATTTATTTCAACATACCTTACCATATTGTTTAGGTCATAATCTAGCTCATCAAAAAGCGATGGTAGCCTCTTAACAACTTCGTTCACTTCCTCGATGGGACCTGATACCTCTAGTAAAAATCTTTCAGGAACATACTCTATCTTAGTTGCAGTTAAATATTCAGCTATGAGCATACGTGGAGGGCCTATTATAATCTCCATAGCAGACGGAGGTTTTGGTAAGGGAGAAGTTGGTCTGAAATTGTTTTTCTCACTAAAAATTTTACGAAGTAGACTCTCTGGTAAAATTAATGTGAAGAATGTAGCAAAACTTACATTATATCTTTCAACGAGTTTTGAATAAGACATTTTTACATAATTCTACTTGTCATTCTACTGATTTAAAAATTTATAAGTATATGCTGCAAATATTCTGCACATATTATTTTATTAATTACAGCAATAAACCAATTTGCATGTAGGAACTGGAAGAAGAGGAGAAGTTGTAGATTTGCAATCCAAAGAAATAGCAATGTCTCCCTTTGATTTATGGTTTTAAAAACCTTTAAAACACATTTTTTCAAGACTGTCGAATCAACACTTTTCCCATTAAAAGCTGGAAACTATGTTTGTGCTTCTCACTCAAGCCTAGAATACTTAGTATTGTAAGATTAAGATATCCCCCTAGCGATACAAAGCTTAGATGAAGTTTAACAAAACCTTGAAAAGTTGAGGCTAACACAGAGTAAGAAATCTTTGAAGGCTTAAGCTAAACAGAAATATCAATCAAGCATGTTCAAAAAGCAAAACCGTCAAAGGTGCTCGTGCCTACAGTAGAAAATAAGTGACCAAGCTATAAAGAAAATAGAAGTTCAATATCTCTCCTCACTTGAGATATAACATTATCAAGAACATGTAGAGCTAATTAAACGTGAAGCTGAACTAATGCAACCAAGCAACATTTAAAAAACTGAAGTCGAGACTGGAAGTGCTTAGGTGGGTAACTAAATTCAAAGCTTACAAAACGTTTTAGAGATAAAATTAGAAAGGCTAAGCATTTACTCGAAATGGGTTATTAGCTTAAATTGTTTCACCGCTTTTTATTTCAATAAAGTATATTTTCTCAGGGCTACCTTCAGTAAGTCCTTTAAATGCTATGAAATCAATTGGGGTACCTTGTATCTGAAATCTTTCGGGTCTATACCATAATTTTGGAATATTAGTATGGGCGCTAAATGCTCGCCAACCTTTCCAATAATAGTAAAAGTTGATCTTTTTATAGCATCTTCCCTAATGCTTTTTTCTTTTTCTTTAAGCTGTTCTTCAACTCGTTTATTAACCTCTACATCCATTTTCATTTCTATGTCTTTTAAATCTTTCTGTTTCCAATCATCAAACATTTGGCGAGCTTTTACTTCAATTAGTCCCTTTAATTTTGCATATAAGTAAAATGTTATTAGTAGTGCTGTAAACAAAATAAAGATGAGTACCCACTCAAACATATTCTTTCACTTTATAATTTCTCTTTATTGCTTATATAAAGACCACGTAGCTATGTTCTATATAAAAAACTATGGGGGTTTGCCTTACATATAAGTCTCCAAAACTGAAGATATTCTTGCTAAATGTTTGAAAGGCTGAAAGTACCTTTTAAAAGGCAATTTATGATAGACAATTATTGTTGATTTCTTAATAGAGCCTAATATTGTTGTAGAAGTTGAAGGGCTTGTAGATTACAAAAAAGTTGTAGTTGAAAAAGATTATAGAAAGATTAATTATCTTGAATCCAAAGGATACGATATCTATAGTTTTACTATAGGGATATAAGAAATAAACCTAAAGGTGTAGCAAAGATGATTTATGATAAATGGAAAGAAAAATCGTACGAATTCAAAGAAACCAATAACTCACCAGGACTTCTCTCAATTCTAAATAAGGAATTAAACAGATTAATTGTATTACCTGATTTTGCTTTTGTATAATAACCTGAAAAGTTTAATATCATCGCCTCACACCCTTTGGATTTCTTGTTTTAAAGCTCTATCCTCTTATATTAAAGAAAATATATCATTCCCTCATTTAAAAAGTCCTCCTTGACTGTCCACCCTCTTCGCAATGCCTTCAGTAATTTATCGGCATAATGTATCGGTGCAGGTATCTTTAACCCTCCTTTGCTTTCTATTGTTGAATAGTTTAAGTAGGCTAGATCCCTAAGCAGTTTTAATTCATTCAATGTTACAGACCTCTCTTCAATTTGGCCATTATTAAATGCCATCATCTTTTTATCTATCTTAACAGGTCTGGCAAGGGGTCTGGCAAGGACTGCTCTTGGTATGTGAGCTTTAAGCAAGCAAAAGTCACCCATATCGGCATACCAATCAGCACCACAATGCTCATCTGAAAGTTGCTGAAAAGGTGTTCTTTTCTTTACATTGATAACTTCTATTTTACAGCGCTTGATTGATGAGAAATCGTTTAATTGATCTTGCTCCTCTTTTGTTAGTCTCCCATCCCTTAGTAATAATATTTTCTTGTCGTTGAAGGTCATATAACCCTTTTCATCAACTTCTTTAAGTAGATCTCCGAGCCGAGCTGTCTCTCTTCCAGGATAGCTTGTTTTATACACCGGTATCATGTTGATCAATGTTCCGCTTCTATCAAATATTACGATTGAACCTACAATCTTTGACCCTTCAGCCTCGCCCTCCCCAACATCAACACCTATAATATAATCATATTCAGTATTTATTTGGAGGGTGAATAGTTTTATACCCAGTTTGCCCAGCATATCGTAGAATATATTTGAAAATGCGTATTCAAAATTTCTCTCTTCGATTTTACCATCCTTAGATAAATACTTCTCGACGCTGATATTCTGGCTTATAATATTCCTAGCAAACAAAGCTCTTTTTAGCTCCTCATAGTAGTCTGATTCCTCATCATCTTCTCTTTCTATATTGCGTCTACCAAAGATAAAGGCATAAGAAAACATACCGTTAGTATGTTCTTTAAATATTTTTTCGGCTACCCTAGCGAAGTCATCATTACGATTAAATCTCAACTCTCTCTTATAAGTAATACATGGAAGCTTATAGCCATTTTTCTCCCATATTTTTCTTAAGAAGTCATATAAATCAGTAAAGTCTTCAACAATTCTTTTAACAATATTCCATTCATTTTCCTTTAAATCTTTCTCAACTAAAACTATCAGCGCTAGCCCCCCAACATTCTCTAAGATTGTAGGTACTTTGTTGGGAAGAGGTATCTCATTCACTTCGCTTTTGTTTATTCCTTTCTTCCTTTTGTAATGCTTAAGTAGTTTTAGCGGACTTATAATTTGCGAAGTAGTTCTTGCTTCCTTATTATATACCTTATTATCATTAACATTGTACACTTTAACGAGTAGTTTTGCTTCATCATCGAACCTTGTTATAAAATTTTCGCTTGAATCTTTTAGATACCCAAGCTCATCAACTATCTTTTTTATTAAACTCATTTTATACTTACGAACCAGCATTTTAAGCTTCTCTAAAATTTCTCCCTCCTCATCCTTAGCTATCTTAGGATCAAACACTGGAATAATGTATTGAGCAGGAAAGTAAAATTTTCCACCTCTACTATCAATACCTTCTATAATAGGCTGATTGTTATCAATTCCATCTATTTTAACATTCTTGAATAGTTCACCTAAATTAATATTTTCCTTATATTCATTAATGCGCCTCTCAGGATACTTCAGTAGTTCTTCATAAGAAAGCATCAGACCACCTCTCTCCTTACGCATATTTATATATTCATCTTTCGGAATGACGTTTTTTACGATGTAAACTCTGCTTCGTTCTCTGCCTCCCTCAAGATCCAGAATATATCTAAACTTTGTTCCGAGCAACCTTTCCAATTTTCTAATATCTCTTTTAACTAAGTGGTCCCACATGTTACCATCAAAATTTATTTCAATACTTACGTTGATGGCAACATATAATGCATCGCCCTTCCAGAAAACAAATAAATCATTGTCATCAACAAGTATTTTAGCATTCCATAAGCCAATCTTGAGGGTAGATCCGCTTCTAGATGCTTGGATTTCAGCATGCTTAGTAAGCTCTCCTTCTATATTACCCAGCACATTTGTTGAGCTTAAAATCTTTCTTGAATCGTCTTTAACTTTATCACGTACATAGATTCTTATGACATCCCTTCTTCCATTTATTGGTACCGTATCAATGGTCACAATACTTACTTCCGTTAATTCTACAATTCTCTGATATTCATATGGTAAATTAATCTTTCTTCTAGTAGTATATAGTTTCCCTACCTTAACATCATAATACCCATTATTGTTAAGTATATTTATCAATGGTTCAGATCCTAAAGGTTCAATGAGTTTAATATTGAATACCCTAACCTTAGGCTCTTCAGAATTATTCAATTCTTTCTCTATCTGCTTTATATCCACACCAAATACGTTTAAAATTATTTTTTTGTTGTTTCCTTTAGAAAGTTGTCGAATACTCATTTTAAAAAAGTAAATTTTTGAACAAGATTTGTAAGCGAATTACGACGTTCCTTTATTCTTTGGTTGTTATGTGTATTTGGAATGTATTTGGCATCCTCTCTTGTAAATGTTAGGAGCTTCAATCGATCTTCAAGTCCATCATTAAATAATTTCTTTTTTATTCTCTTAATAGCAGATGAGATGTATTTATTGAAATTAAATAAATTCCGCTTTATTATATTAAAAGATTTCACTTTTGGTGCGTTATGCTAGGCAACATACGGCAACATTAAATAAGCTAAGGAAGGCACCCCAAAATTGTCTCTCAGATTAAGCAACAATGTGCCTATGACTAATTTATAGGCCAACCGCAAGATTGTTGGCTGTATAGTTTCTGATTTCACAAATCGTATAAAGGCTTTTTCAATACCGCTTAGCTCATCCAGGCAGATAGGTAAGATATCACGTCCTATTCTTTTTCTGTGATCATAGCCTACTGCTTTATAAAGATTTTTAATTTCTTCGCATGTTGGAATGAATACAGCCAGAAATCTCTGTTCAGATTCTGCAGGCACTCCCAGCTTTACGAATTCCCCGATTCTCTTAACGGATTCTGAAGCTACATAACCTCTCGGATCTGTTCTTAGACTGCTCATTATGATGTATCTCAAAATTTCTACTCCTCCGCTTCTAATTCTAACCTCTATGATGTTTGCCTTGGGGCCACGTTTTCGTCCCGCTCCTGCTTTTGCTTGTTGCTGTGAAGGTTGTTGCAATATCTGAACAGGAATAATGCTACTTATTGGACTATCCTTTAAAGGGGTCATATAGCCTGATTCAGGACAGGCTTTAAGAAGCACCTCTTCAACCTCATTAACATTTATGTCTGCCTTAACATCTTTCAAGAATCTGTAAAACTCCTCGGCCTCCTTTGCTTGTAACTCAAGCTCACTATCTGCGAAAAGTTTGCTTATTAATTCTGCAATACCTAAACCATTCAGAGCGCGGTCTTCACCCCCCTTATATTCTATTATGATATTATCAGCCTGACCGCTTATTTTAGGCAGGCTTGAGAGGGCAAGGAAGGCCAGACCATGTTTTACCTTATTGGTCTTATCAATTATTTCTGCCTTCCCATCGTTATGGTCGGTAAATGCGTTATTTATATAGAAGTTCACAATCTTCACGATAACTTCTGCCAGATCTTCTATTTTGTTTAAGCTTCTGAGGCTGGACCAGTATGCGTCTAAGTTTATAAGTGCCGCTCCTCTAAAGAGGCTGATGCTTATCCTTTTAATATAGCTATTTTTAAAACTATCCAATATTGCTTGTCCAGGTTTTTCGCCAAAGAAGATTTCAGCAAAACGTGATTGCGGTAAAGTATTTTTCAATAATGGCGTTGTTCTTTGACTCTCGCTCTGCGCTGCTAAAATCAGCTTAAATTTACCCTCATATATTTTAACATCTTCTATAATACTTTTAAGTGTTTCTGACGCAATCTCATTAACTTCCGCAACATCGTCAATAGCAATTGCAATTCTGTAATTAGGGTCTTTCATTAAATCTTCTGATAAATGTTTGCTCCTCATATCCTCAAGACGCTTCCTGGCTTCATCTTGCAGTTTGGCAATAGCCGCGCCATTAACGTACTCAAACCGCCAGTTCTCATTGATTAGCTTATATTTTATGTATCTTAATAATAAGGTCTTTCCGCAACCCCTGCCTCCTAGTATTACTATTATGTTTTTATTCAAAGCACCGCTCTTATCAATCTCAGCAAAGACGGGATTTTCGTCAAGGGCTTTTTTAAAGCGGCGCTCTATCTCATCAAAGGAAAGTCTGCCTGTCGTTTCCTCTACGAATCTTCTGAAAACCTCAATATTTGAAGGTGCGCTCATGCCTCTCACGCCCAAACACTATTCAATATAGGTAAAAGCTGTTCAGTTCTAATGTAAAGAGAATCAAAACCGTCCATTCGTGGCGGCAAACGAAATTCTGGTCTTGCATTGGTGGTTATGTAGATGCCTCTGATACCTGTGTTGATGATCAGAGCGAGCGAAGTTACAAATCTATTTTCAAGTTCGCTGATAAATGTCTTAAGATCCATTTCGCTTTGTGTGTATAGTTTCAATCTCTGCAGTATATTGCTTTCATGCCAGAACTTTAAAATTTCCTCAACAATATTGCGAACGCCTATTACATAATCCTCTGCTTTCATACTAGACTTAGCAATTCTTAATATAGCTACAATAATGTCTGCTGGCGTGATGATGACCTTGTTGCTGGCTTCTATAACATATTGCATAAATATAGGAGACAGCAGAATGAGCGATGATAGTGCAGATGCAGGTCCAGCATAAATACCGCTTTTTGGAGATAACAAAGTTGAAATGTTTAGCTTCTTTTTTTCAAACCCTAAGTAGCTCTGGAGCTCTGTTAAATATACTGATAAAGCATATGTGAGAATCTCATTTTTTAAAAACCACTCCCACCCCTCAGGATTTTTTATTCTCCTCCTCCACAGCTTTACAAACAGTATTGCTGTTTGAAGCTTATTAATGTATTGACCTCTTAATTCTGCACAGCGACTCAAAAGCCCTTTCAGCATTTCTTGTTCCATATACTCAAGATCTGTCTTGTGCCCCTCTATCTCCGACAGCTCCACTTCTGCGATTTTCGCAAACTCTAGTGCTTGAGATTTCTTCAAAACAAGAAAATGATATTTTAGTATGCCTTCGAAGACTTCGCTTTCCATAACTAAATTAATCCACCATAGGAGGGGGGCCAGCTCTGGAACCAGCTCTCTACCATACTTTTTAATAACATTTTTTACCACGTTAGGAGCGCCAACCCCTCTCTGCCTAGTCTTTTCTTCAATAAGAGTGTCGAGAATTGAAGCTAAATTTTCAAGTCTGCCGTACTCCTTTGGAAGAAGCTCTCCAGCCCCTGCTCCAGCCCTGCTCATCAACTGCTGTGACGCTAAAAGTGTTATTACAACCCGCCATGCTCTTTTAGCTTTTTCATCCCCAATTTTGCTGATCTCTTTTTCCAGCATCCTTTCATTATATATGCTCTTGAACTTGTTAATGATGTAAGATTTTACTTCATTTTTATATATGTGGAAAGTTGGAAGGCCTTCCCCTATATCACCTGTTTCGCTGTAAACCCTCGCTTGCCTCTTTAAAACTTCAAGTCTGTCCTGAGAGCTGATAAGATATTTTACAAATGCTGCATCTATAAAGGGATCTGTTATTATATATTCAGCCCCCCTTCTGCTTTTTACTTCACCGCTCATAGCTTTACACCTTAAAGTATTTTCTAAACTCACATAAATTATTTAGTGGCAAACTCATTGTTTGTACGTTTGCACCCATTTTTCTTGCTAACTTGATAGGGTCGGAGTTTAGATGCAAAGATGCCTTTCTCAAAACTCTTTCGGCTCCCATCAGCGGCGAATAAGGATCTCCGCCTTCTATTAGACCTATTGCATATCTCTCAACAAAGTTTAGCAGATCGCCGATTTCTTTTTCTCTTTGCCCTGAATATTTTATAATTCGCAAAAATACAGCATCATACCGCTTACTTTCTATGTAGCTAATAATCTGCTTGAAGTCTCCGATCGCGTCGCCTACAGTATTCTTTGATTCGATTGCTAAGGTAACTGGTAAAAGCAAGATTTGTTCCACGTCAGGCCCTTGGCTTTCTTTCATTCTCCATATTATTTGTCGACTTTTTACGTCAATCGTCATCGTCTATCAACATCGATATTGATATTAAAAACTTAAAAATTTTTTGTATCGTATATGTGTCTCTTAGAAATTTTATAAAACACATAATGCAAAATCGGATCAGCTTTCTTATATATGGAATTCCAGAATATTTAACACAGCAATTACATGTATTGGTGTCCTGTCATTTAATTCGAGAAGCAAAGATGCAAAGATCTCTGATGAAGCATTCAATGCACTTTGGATTTTCGGCTGTACATATTTTCCTGGCGAAGTCAAGTACGCCAAAGTTGAACTTCTTTGCCTTCTCAGAATCTGGAGGCACAAGTGCTTTAGCAAAGCTCCAGAGAGCCTTATCTGTGTGAGACCTCTTTTTAGGAGATTTAATTCCGAAGAACCTCTCTATGACCCTTATCATGTTCCTGTCCAGTAGCGGCTCAGGTTGGCCGCATGCCAGCAACAATACTTCAGAGGCTATATATTCTCCAACGCCGGGAAGCCCCTTAAGTTTTTCTTTACTGCATGGAAGCTTGCCATTAAATTTTTTAATAATCTCCTCGGCAAGTTCTAGAAGGAGCTTTGAGCGCTGATGCTCTATGCCCAGCGGTCTTATAATCTCTTTTACCTCCTCCTCGCTTGCAGATAGCAACGCCTGCGGATTGGGGTATCTCTTGAGAAATTCCCTATAAACTTTAGCAACCTGAACAGCTGTAGTTTTTCTCAGCAAAAACGAAGCAACAAGGACAGCCCAACCATCGCTAGCACTTCTCCAAGGCATGTTCTTTTCTCCGTAAATTTCATACCATCCAATGATTTTCTTTCTAAATTCTTCAATTTTTGAAGGAGCTAAGTAAGACTCTTGCATCGCAATCAGGCCTTTATCTTTTCCACCCTGTCTTAACTAATCTTGTTAAAACATAAATTATTAATTTCGCAGAAAATCTTTATGGAAAAAAGTGAGTTTTATGAATGCAAAGATTAAAGAGTGCATCGGCAGATTAAGCACTGCTTTAGGCGAAGGAAAGTTACCGGACTCGTTCAGAAGGTTTAAAGAGGATCTTTGTGAGGGGGCCGTGAAGGGACTTGACATAAAACAGTTTGTGGACTACTCTGAGTGGATTGAATGGCTCAAATGGAGCTCTGTAATGCTTGACGAGAACGACTATCTGAAAGCAACTCTTCACGGCTTGCGTCTGGCGCCTATAATTAGTGCAACAGACTATGGAACGGCAAGAATGAGGGATCTTGGCCAGCTATGGACAGATGCTATAAGAGGCTTTCTTGGGGAAATAGCATTTGTCAAATGGTTGCATGAGAGGTTCGGCATAAGGGCAGAGCTTGACTTTAGACGTGGTTCTTTGGAAGAATTCCTGCCATCTGACATCAAGAGAATTAATGGTAGAGAGCCGCGTCTGAAGATAGGCATTAAAACTACAAAACTTGGAGGAATATGGCTTGACATTCCTGGCAAACAGATTACCTATAGCGACGTCTTTGTTTTGGTGCGGATGGGCGTGACACGGGAACATTTTGTATCATTTTTAAAGAAAATAAGCGCGATAAGAGATAAGTTGATAAGAGAGGCCCGGACTCGAGGGCTTTTAAGCGAAGAAGAGCTCAATGAAATATGGAATATTGTTCCAGAATTCACCCCCATCCCAGCTTATGTTGCAGGCTTTCTTGACAAGCAAGAGATCTCAGAACATATCAAAGATGAGCTCAATATAATAGAGGTAGACGCGGAGATAAAAATTAAAAAAGCAATTATAAATAAATATTTAGGCTTCTGGCACCCCAACAAACCAGAGTATGATAAAATTGTTCGAGAGAAGCTCAGATTCAGAGGCAAAAACATTAAAGATAATATGAAAATAGAGTTTGAAGGTATAGGAAGCTTCACAGAGACGTTGCACTTCTTAGCCAGCTCAGGAATCTTAAAGAAGGGAGAGGATGATTGGAAGAAGCTCTTACAGAGAATATGAAAGAAGCTTTTAGATCTGCTAACTACGCATGGTGATCTCTATTTAGCCAATTTTATTATTCCTTAATTATGAACAATTTTCTGCAACGAGTTACGCTTCTTTGAATAAGAATGAGCCTACAGGCGTATATTAAAATAGCACGTCAGCAATAATTTTGCTCTTGGTAATTATGTAAACATTAGCGTGAACTGCTATTCGCTACAGTTACTCCAGACTTAACAGGATTTCTGCAAGTGCATGCGCGAGCCTTTTAGCAACTAAAGGAGGAACAGCCTCTCCTATCTGTGCTCTTATCTGCGTTTTTGTGCCTGAGAAAAAGAATGAGTCATGGAAGGTCTGAAGTCTTGCTCTCTCCCTTAATGTGAGTGTTGCCCTTTCTCTATCATAATGATATCCGTGGGTGCCTCCTCCGCCGTATGCTACTATAGTGTATGACGGCTTGAGAGGATGAAGCCTTCTGTAAACAAGACTTATGCCTCTCCCCTCCACCTCCCACTTTGTTCCACGCACGAATTCGTGATTTTCACCGAAAGGTATTCTTCTCATGCGCTCCACAACTGATAGATCATCGTCGGGAGGCTCGTTTGTACCATCAGCAGACTTCAAACTGGCTACAGGAGATCCGTAGTATCCGAGCTCTTTGAGAATATCTTCATGTTGCCTCATGGCTTCCTCAAGCTCTTCTTTGCTTAAAGGCTTTGCCTCATTAGCCATAAAATAGTCTTTAACGGCATCAAATGTAAGCTTATCCCAAACTTCAGCTTTCCACTTCAAGGCTCTTTCAGTATTCACCTCAAACCAGACCCCTTCCCACCTTCTCACAACACTTTTGTAAACAGCATCCAGCTCATCAAGTCTTCTTCCTTCGAAAGTCTCGATAGTAGTCAGAGGAGATTTAGGGAAGAACCCCATGCTCTCCCTAAGCTTTTTCAAGAACACACCTCTGACCTCCCATAGCTTATCAAGACTCCTAACAATATCTCTTCTGACCCCCACTATTATTAGCCTCTCCCGCTTCTGAGGGGCTCCGAAAAATGAAAAGTCCAGCACTTCGGATAGAAGTATGTGATAGCCTTCTACAGGTTTGCTATTGTCCTTGCTCCCAACCTCCCTCCTGACTTCATCCCATCGCACATTCAGATTTGAAAAGTCTTCGAGAATGATTTTATAGGCCAGACCTTTATTAGCCGACACAAGCCCCGGCACATTTTCAAATAGAAAAGCCTTCGGCTGGAGTAAAGCAAGCGCCCTGACAAAGTACGCATACAGTCTTCCACGTTTAACCTCTACACCTCTTCTGTCCCACTCTGGACCTCTTACAATCGAAAAGTCCTGACACGGAGGTCCACCTATAACTACATCTGCCTCTATATTCCTCAGAGGGGCTAGATCCACCCGCTCTATACCGCACACCAAAGCTGTGCCGACCTGCGCTTCAGCCACACCCCTGCTACAGAGTGAAAGCTTGAGCCCGAAATTTGCTGAATAACTCTTAACAGCTGGAAGAAGCACATCATTAGCAAAAACTACGCTAAAGCGTCCGCTATGAACAAAGCCTGCATCAAGCCCACCTGCACCGGAAAAAAGAGATATTACATTGAATCTCTTCATGTGAGCTCGTGTTGCCTGTCCTGAATACTTTCTTTCGCGCTTGATGTAACAACTGATTTTTCAGCCAGCCATGCGAGAATTATGTTTCTGACCATTTCAGCATCTTCATTACCCATGACCCCTCTAAACATTTCTAAAAGCCTCCACTGTTTTTCTGTGAAAGTGACCTGAACTCTCTTTACCCTTTCTCTTTTTATATTGTGTTTTATAATACTCACAATAAACACATAGTATAAAGAGATAAATAAAGCTTGCTAATAAATTTTTAATTCTTTTTACAGGATGCATGTTTTGAAGAGAAAGACTTCTCCCTCCACTTTCGCACGTTTCAACTTCCCTTAAGAGACTCCTTCTCATGTATTATTTTAGCATTTAGATATTTAGCTTTCATTCTTTTATTGGATACCAATAGAAGCTTTATCAATTCTTCCTTTTCTTTTATCTAATATTCTTTTTACCCTTAACTCCACTTTAGAAAGCCAAACCGGATCTTTGAACCGCTTTATCGGAAAATTAGCATAAACAAATTGTAGCAATTAATTGTGTCATATTCCTCACCTATTTTTATTAAATATAAACTTATCTTATAAATTTCATAACCTTCAGTACATTTTAAAAAATAAAGATATTTGTTCCAAACATGTGATTGTTAAGTAATTTATATGAATGTTTATAATATAGAGAGACCTTAAAAGCAGTAAGCAAAAAAAGGGTTCATAAAAATTAGAGGTTAGAAATAAACTTTTCTACGGCTTCTTTAAGCTTTTCCTTACGTATCTTAATAAACTCTTTTACCTTTTCAAGTTTCCATAATTCTTCATCTTCAGGTATATAGTGAGCACTAATTATTTCAGATGAAACTCTTCTAAGATAGTTTTCCGGAAGTTCATCCGATAATTTTTGATTACTTCCATGAGTAAGTAGTGTTAGGTTGCCTATATCATCTACCAACCTAGCATATTCTGACCCACCTAAGTGTTTCCTAGGAAAAATGTGATGTAATGTAGAATTCACTTGTGTAAGGGGCTCACCTGATAATAAGTCTTTAGCATTTGATTGTTTTAAGAGTGCGTAGAGAAGAAGTGGGTCACGCTCACCCTCATCAATATATGCTAATATTCTCTCTTTGAGGTCACCCTCTTTACGTCTAATATTTTCAATTAGATCATGATAATTTCCACCGTTTCTTATCGTCTCCAAATCCTCGTTCAGCTTTGTCTCGGCACTAGCTGAGTATCTCCCAAAAAATGATGCAAGAATAAACCACTTAAAGAGTCTCTCCTCTTCTTCGGGAGATATCACCCTCCGCCTATGTAGATAATAGGCCAATACAGGAATCACATTTTCAGTTGGTAAATGAGTAATACCATATTTTCGTAGAACTTCAATTCCCCGTAGTGTACATTCTTTAACTCCCTTTGTTATATTTACAAGTTCTTCCTCTTTACCCTCTAAAACTTCCTTCAACTTCTCTGCTTGTTCAAAAACTCTACTTGCTAATTTTACTTTTCCGTCTGTAAGGAATGATACAAAGGTTCTAATCAATATTCCATAATCAATATCTAAAGGCAATCTAGCACAGAATTCTCTTAGGTCCTTCACCAAACCTTTATATGCTATCGCGATCATGGTCGAATACACATCAGTTCCTCTTACACGAGTGCCAGCAAAATTTGTTCTAACGAAGATATTTCCTAAATCGTCAAGATCAAGAGCTTCTGACAACTCATGTACAAATACTTTATAGTCCTCTCTAAAAGTAGCCCAAAGTGTTGAAATTCTATCTTGCTCGTCAGGACTAAAACCTCTTTCTCTTAACAATTTTTCTAGGTCTGACCTCTTTTGAATCTGTAAAAGCTCGGAAAGCTTAACTCAGTTTTCTTCTGTGACAGGTCTTCTTAACTCAAATTTTTCATTTTTAGGATCAAACCAAATATCGAGTCTTATAGTTGTTTCCTGTCCACCTCTTATAGCTTTTACCTGTCCCTTCATAATTAAAACCAAAGATAAAAGTCTTTGCTGGCCATCGAGAACCCAATAACGTTTATTTTGAGATCTTAGTTGCGAAGGTATTTTATAAAATACCAATAACCCAATTGGATAACTTTTGTATATTGACTCCGCTAAGTCTCTTACTTGGTTATTAGACCATACAAATTCTCTCTGAAATTCGGGAACATCTATTTCTCCATTTTCAACCATCTCAACAAGCTCACGAATTTTGAACTCGGGCAAAAGCTACACCCTATAGTATTTCTTAATCAAAAATTATATTTCTTATCATATAAAATGTGAGACATTACTTAAGTAAGCATAAAACAACCCCACGTATTTTTTCATAAGAAGATGGTGATTTAATACTTTTCTAGCAATTAATGACAATTAATATTTTATGTTTAGATTTAAATTAGATTTTCTTAAATTTGATTCCAAACTAGTTAAGTTTAACTTGTACTTATTAAGATTAGAAGGTGGTGTTTGGAGTAGAAATCTCAGTTCCTGATACCTTGCGTGATTTCAAGCGTCAGGTAAGTTTGAGGTTTCTGTTTCCCTAATATTAGTCTAAAGAACCTCTGCATCTCTAATCCTAAAGCAAAACAATTGTAGCTTTAGATATGTTTAGTAAATAGATAAGGATGAAGGCTATAATCAAAAGTTACTCTGCAACTTCAACTTTAGAGGGGTGAACAGTATGCTTAAGGTTTATGTGTATAACGAGAACAAATATTATAAAAGTCCTTTTCATTTGAATAAAAATAAATTATAGTAATTTTCATTTTATTTAATCAAATGGTATAAGAGCGGGATTTATCTTTTTAAGAAACTTAAATAGCTTTTCTGAAGAAATTAAATCATCAAAATTATGAGCTAAGATTTTTTCATATTCTTTTTTAGAATACAAAATTGGTATATCTCTACCAGTTATATCAGGATATTTTCTCTTAATATGTGCATTTGAAAGCCACTGGCTAAGAGAACGGTAATCATTACCTAAATATGGTACAAATCAAACCACTTTTTGTTGTACATTTCCCAAAATTCTTGTTTAAATTTTCCTAAAATTCTTAACCTTTCCAGCATGAATGGTACGTCAAATTTAAGGTTATTATAACCGACGATAGTTTCATGAGTTTTAGTGATTTCTTCTACAACTTCTAAAATCATT
>Ga0081474_121435_pt1 | contig 20375 bp, 12 predicted proteins | sample OneHunmetagenome_2_FD_70978 | JGI IMG/M metagenome (GOLD analysis project Ga0081474, IMG submission 70978) | Ferrous microbial mat communities from One Hundred Spring Plain, Yellowstone National Park, USA v2 (version 2) | ecosystem: Environmental > Aquatic > Non-marine Saline and Alkaline >... | reverse complement strand
GCCAAAAAAGGGTTGGCCAGCGTGGCTCCGAGGCCGAAACCTAAAGTCACCATGCCCGTGGCTAACCCCCTCCTCTCCCTGAACCACTTTACCGCTAAGTTAGCTGCTATACTGTAGAGTATGCCCTCCCCGACGCTCCCTAAAGTCCAGGCAACGTAGAACTGGGACAGGTCGTTGGAGAAGCTAGTCCCCAGGAAGCCTAGGGATGGGGCTAAAGCGCCTGGTGGGGCCCCGCCCCCTAGCTTTGGTGGTTACCCTTAGGCAATGAAGCATGAAGCCCCGTAAGGGCAGGGTTAAGTTCACTTGGTTATCATAAACCTGTGTCCAGGATAGCTGGAATGACAGAGCTGACGATCTTCCTCGCTTTATCCATCATTTCTAACATGATTACCAACTCCATGTCTGGACGATCCAATAGGATAGCTGAAATGTCAAGATGGTCATGTAGACCTCCTCGAAGCTCGCGGTCCTGACTGGCCGGCATTCAGAGCGTCATAGGCTCCGGGAGGTAAGAGCGTAGTTCTCCAGTCACCTGACTGATTAACAAACTCTAATCCCACTCCGCCAGGGGAACTATCAGCGCCTAAAGTCGAATATTACGTTTCGTAACTGAGTCCCGAATTCCCTAAAAAATTACCTTTTTCTCAACAAGAATACAGCTACCACCACTGCCACCACTACCACTATGCCGACACCTATGTAGATAGCGGAGTTCATGCCTCCAGATGGAGGACTACTAGGTGGGGCCGAAGAGGTAGAGGTAGTAGAGGAAGTTGTGGAGGGGCTCGATACTCCGTATACTGCGTAGTACACGTTGCTAGGGTCATCGTATACCACAAGTCTCCCGTTAACTATGAAGTAGTTGGTGGAGTTTAAGGGAACCATTGTTCCGTTCACTACCTTGAACACCACCACTCTCTCGTCCTTAAGCAGAGTTACGTTGAAGAGAATACTGTCATTGGCGTTAACAACTATCTTCTGAGCGGGGTATTGGTTTCCGCTCACGTTAACGTTTTCAGGTTTCACTACGGTCACGTTAATCACATGTCCGCTCGGGGTCACCACGAAGAATTGCTCCGTACCGTTCACCGATAGCTCCACCAGGTAAGCCCCATGACCCTTTCCGTGTTCTTGTATGAACACCGGATGAGATATGTTCACGTTGGCTGTGGACTCCGCAGAGGCGTTGGTAGTTATTATTATCACAGCTGGATTTCCCTTAACTTCGACCTCCGTCTCTACCTCAGGCTTAGGTGGTATGAAGCTACCTGTCACGATCTTCAGTTCCCCCGCAACTAGACTGGATTGAGAGCCAAAGAGCAACCCGTTCCTACTATTCTCCTTGCTTAGATAGGCTGAGTGAACGTAACCTATTGCGGTTCCATTAACGCCAAAGAACTCTATGGTCTCGAATTGGAAGTAACTTTCCCCCGTAACCTCTAGCCTTCCAAAGCCTAGCTGCATTAGACCTCTTCCTTCACCATTCCACACCAGGGCTGGAACCAGTGAACTGTTAAAGTATGCTACCGTGGTGTTGTAGCCCGCCTGTTTGGCCAGCGTCGTATTACCGAAAGTGGCCTGCTCATCCTGATCCTCATACCTCATCGGGAAGTTCTGCTGCACTTCCACCTCCCTAGTGAAAGTTTCCATTACATTGGCTGCGATCGTATTCAGGGTCAGACTCTCGCGATAGCTGAAGCTTCCTTGCTTCAGTGGCAAGGTTATGTTGGCCAGTGACGTACCGTTGGAGAATACTAGGGTGAGGACCCCCGTCCCGTTAACATATGTCGAAGTCTGTATGGTACCGTTTCCTGTCAAAAGCCCTGCCCACACTAGCTCGGTCATACCTGACGTATTAACTATTAGTCTTATCAGTTGAGGTATTTGTGTCACTATCATTAGTCTTCCGTCAGGAGTCAGGGACACAGTCACGTTTCCTTGGAATTCCCTAGCGGAGCCTACAGTGAGTTGATAGAGTGTGGATGAGCCTTGAATTTGTACGTCTTCTCCAGTATACTGTGAAGTGTATGTGGCGTTAGACACGTAATAGTATATTGAATTGTTGATAAGGAGTGACGCAGGATCGTTGCTGTTATCCATCATCAAGCCACCTACGTAATATAAACTATCGAACCTTTCGTAAGTGATCGTAAGGTTTCCTGTAGGTGTTGCACTTAGGGTAGTTGGTAGCCAAGAAAGGACTAATATGGAGAGGACCAATAGGACTATAATTTTCTTTATGTTTACTTGAGTCAGAACTGTCATTCTTCTACATAAATGATTCTGGGGATCCTGGGCTCAATTGCAAAAATTGTATTCAGTTTAAATTAGGATGATAATGAAATCAGAACGAATCCCTGAATGATCCATGCCTGAATCCTTTAATTCTTAGTTTCTGACATACAATCAAATCTGATATACGATCTCCTCGGTCGTTCTCAGGAAGGTAAATTACCCACTCTCCTCCCCTTTTTCTCTATGAGTGAGTTTGGAGCTTGGGTGTCCGGAAATCACACCAACTTCAGGGTTTGGGCACCCTATCTACAGACACTTAAGTTGAAACTTGCAGGAAGGGACCCCATTCCGATGGAGAGGGACGACAGGGGTTACTTCTTCGTCAAGGTGGAAGGTGTGGAAGACCGGCTCTACACCTACCTAACTGAGGACGGAAGTGAGTTTCCAGATCCCGCCTCCAGGTACCAGCCTCAGGGAGTTAATGGTCCGTCCCAAGTTGTCAACACCAACTTCGACGTCCCTGGGCTCAAGACCAAAGTGGACGACCTGATCATATATGAGCTCCACGTGGGCACCTTCTCGCCTCGAGGGGACTTCCAGGGAGTGGTGGAGAGACTGGACTACCTCACGGATCTGGGGGTCAACGCAATTGAAATCATGCCGGTTGCACAATTTCCAGGTAAGAGAGGGTGGGGATATGACGGGGTCTACCTATACGCAGTGCAAGAGAGCTACGGAGGTCCCTGTGGTTTAAGGGATTTGGTGGTTGAGGCTCACTCCAGAGGATTAGCGGTAATACTGGACGTTGTTTATAATCACGTGGGTCCTGAGGGTAACTACTTAAGTAAATTTGGGCCCTATCTCTCCAACAGATATGTCACGCCCTGGGGACCAACCTTCAATTATGACGATAGGGGTAGCGATGAGGTCAGGAAGTTCATACTAGAGAACGTTAGGTACTGGCTCACCACCTTCAACTTGGACGGCCTGAGGCTGGACGCCATCCACGGTATCTTCGATTTCTCCCCCAAACACATCCTCAAGGAAATCGCGGACCTCTCCCACTCTTTGGGTAAGTTCGTCATTGCGGAGAGCGACCTTAACGATCCCAAGGTAATCACGGAATATGGTGTGGATGCCCAGTGGGTGGATGATTTTCATCACGCGGTTCACGCTTACGTTACTGGAGAGAGGAATTCCTACTATTCGGACTTCGGTAGATTGGAGGACATAGAGAAGGCCTTCAAGGACGTCTTCGTGTATGACGGAAGATACTCCAAACACAGGGAGAAGACCCATGGGGCGCCTGTGAGAGGACTATCTCCCCGTAGGTTCGTGGTCTACATTCAGAACCACGACCAGGTCGGGAACCGTGGAAAGGGGGAGAGGCTGTCCGTCCTGGTTCAGAGGACGAAATACTTCGCATGTGCCGCCCTATACATATTGTCCCCATTCATTCCCATGCTGTTCATGGGTGAGGAGTACGGTGAAACCGCACCCTTCCTCTTCTTCACTGACTACTCGGACCCCGGTCTGGCCAAGGCCGTGAGGGAGGGCAGGCTCAGGGACAACGGTCAGGAGTCTGACCCTCAGTCAGAACAGACCTTTCAGAACTCCAAGCTCACGTGGAAAGTCGATGAAGAAGTGCTCTCCTTCTACAAGAAACTCATTTCTCTACGAAAGTATGTGGATGAGAGGCCCAAAAGGGTGTTAAAGGGTGATAACTGGATCCTGGTTGAAATGGACAGGATCTTCGTGGTGGCCTCCTTCGGAAGGTCTACCGTGGAGGTGGATAGGGAGGGTAAGCTACTGTTAGGAATAAATTTCCCTGAAGAACTCAAAAGGAGGGAAACAATTGCACTCCAGGAGGGTGTTGGGATATATTCGGACCGAGAGATAGGCCGTTGAGGCCGGGGGAACCCTACCCCCTGGGGGCAACCTGGATCGAGGGCGAGGACGTGACTAACTTCGTGCTGTTCTCCGAGAACGCTTCTGGGGTGGAGTTACTACTCTACTCAGGGAGCGGTGAACTAAAGGAGTCAATTGGAGTGAAGCAGAGGACAGGGGACCTTTGGCACGTCGCAGTGCCTGGGGTGGGACCGGGTCAACTTTACGCCTACAGGGTGTCTGGACCCTATAAGCCTGAGGAGGGATTCAGGTATAACCAGAACAAGGTCCTACTTGATCCCTACGCCAAGGCCGTCAGCGGTACCTTGAACTGGGACGACTCTGTCTTCGGATATAAGATAGGGCAAGACGATCTCTCCTTCGACGAGAGGAACGACGATAAGTTCGTCCCCAAGGGGGTAGTGGTGGACACCTCATTTCAGTGGGACGACTACAACTTCTTCACCACTACCAGGGTTCCGTGGAAGGACGCAGTGATATATGAGGTACACCTCAAGGGATTTACCCACCTCAGAAAGGACATACCAGAAGGTTTGAGGGGAACCTACGCGGGGATGAGTTCTCCCTCCTCAATATCCTACCTGAAGGACCTCGGGGTCACCACGGTTGAGTTGATGCCCGTCCAACAGTTCGTGGACGAGAGGTGGTTGGTGGAGAAGGGATTTAAGAATTATTGGGGCTACAACCCCATAAATTACTTCTCGCCCGAGTGCAGGTACTCCAGTTCAGGCTGCCTAGGGCAGCAGGTCACCGAGTTCAAGTCCATGGTTAACCAGCTCCACAACGCGGGAATAGAGGTGATAATTGACGTGGTGTACAACCATACGGCAGAGGGTAATCATCTGGGGCCTACCCTGAGCTTCAAGGGAATCGACAATAGTGCCTACTACATGTTGGATCCAAACAACCGCCGCTACTATCTGGACTTCACGGGCACGGGCAACACCCTCAATCTCTCCCATCCTCGGGTCCTCCAGATGGTCCTTGATAGTTTGAGGTACTGGGTGTTGGAGATGCACGTGGACGGTTTCAGGTTCGACCTGGCCTCGGCATTAGCCAGGGAGCTGTACAGCGTGAACATGTTGTCCGCCTTCTTCATCTCCATACAGCAGGATCCCGTCCTCTCCAGGGTGAAGTTGATCGCTGAGCCCTGGGACGTTGGTCCAGGTGGGTACCAGGTGGGGAATTTTCCCTATTTGTGGGCGGAGTGGAACGGCAAGTTCAGGGACACCGTGAGGAGGTTCTGGAGGGGAGAGGCCGTACTCTATGAGGAGTTGGCGAACAGGCTCCTGGGCTCCTCCGATCTATATGCGGGCAACAATAAGACCCCCTTCGCCAGCGTCAATTACGTTACGTGTCACGACGGCTTCACCCTGGAGGACCTGGTGAGTTACGAACAGAAACACAACGAGGCCAATCAACTGAACAACCAGGATGGGGTAAACGACAACTTCAGTTGGAACTGTGGGGTGGAGGGGGAGACAAGGGACCCCAACATTCTTGCGTGTAGGGAGAGGCAGAAGAGGAACATGCTTATCACCCTACTCACCAGTCAGGGAGTTCCAATGATCCTGGGAGGTGATGAGATAGGTAGGACCCAAAGGGGAAACAATAACGCCTTCTGTCAGGATAACGAGGTCAGTTGGTTCAACTGGGACCTGGACCAGAGGAGGTCCGCGCTGAGGGAGTTCGTCAGAAAAATGATACTGTTTTACAGGGCACACCCAGTGTTCAGGAGGGCCAGATTCTTTCAGGGAAGGAAACTTCACGGACTTCCCCTGAAGGACGTCACCTTCCTTAAACTCGATGGGAGCGAGGTGGACAACGGGACTTGGAAGTCCCCCACCAATTTCCTCGCCTACGTTCTAGAGGGAAGCGTGATGGATGAACTTAACGAAAGAGGTGAAAGGGTGGCAGACGACACATTCCTCATTGTGTTGAACGGTTCCCCCAACCCCCTGAAGTTCAAGTTTCCTAGGGGGAAGTGGGAGTTGGTGGTGCATAGCATTGACGACGGGAAAATGGAGGTGGAGGGAGGGAAGGAGGTCGACGTTCAGGGAAGGTACGCCGCCGTGTTCAGGAGGGTGGAATATTGATAGCCACATACAGGGTGCAGTTGACTCCATCTTTCACCTTCCGTGACCTTGGCAACAACCTAGACTACTTTGTGGAACTTGGGATCTCCCACCTCTACCTATCCCCCGTCCTGGAGGCAGTAAACGGTAGTAATCACGGTTACGACGTGGTAGATCACAGCATCATCAGGGTGGAGCTTGGAGGAGAGAGGGAGTACCTGGAGCTTCTAAAGAGGGCTAGGTCCTCAGGACTTGGCGTAATACAGGACATTGTGCCCAACCATATGGCGGTGAACGGAAGGAATTGGAGGCTAATGGACGTGTTGAGGAGAGGGAAGGAGAGTCCCTACTGGGATTACTTCGACCTCCACGGTGACAAGGTGAAGCTGCCCATTCTGGAGGACAGTTTGGAGAACGTGTTGAGTAGGGGACTCATTGAGGTGAAGGAAGGTCAGCTGGTCTATAGGGACTGGAGGTTGCCTCTATCCAGGATTTCCCAGGACCTCAAGGAGACCCTGAACTCCCAGAACTACGTCCTGACCAGTTGGAGGGAGTCCCCTTCCTACAGGAGGTTCTTCGAAGTCAACGGACTGATAGCCTTGAGGGAGGAGAACGACTGGGTCTTCAGGGAGTCCCATGGGAAACTACTTGATTTCCCCTTGGACGGTCTAAGGGTGGACCACGTTGACGGGTTGTTCGATCCCGCACAATACCTGGACAGATTGAGGACCAGTTTCCCTGGAATCGTCCTCCTTGAGAAGATATTGTCCTTCGGGGAAGTCATACCGTTCAAGGTTGACGGGACCACAGGTTACGACTTCATGAACTACGCCAATCTACTCTTCACCTTCAACGAGGAGGAGATGGACTCCTTATATCAACAGTTGGTGGGAAAGGTTGACGTGGAGAGTGGAATAATGGAGTGCAAGTTATTGGTGATGGAGACCCTGTTCAGGGACGATCTATCCAGGGTGGCCCGGGCCCTGGGAGTGGAGTTCAAGGACCTTGAGGACTACGTATCCTGTCTTCATTACTATCGTACTTACGGTCAGGTGGATCAGGGGTGCGACAGGGAAGGAAAGATCTCCAGGGCAGCAAGGGAGAACCTCGTTGCCTACAGAAGGTTGGAGCAATACATGCCCGCAGTCCATGCCAAGGGTTACGAGGACACCTTCCTGTTCAGATACGATAGGTTGATTTCGCTTAACGAGGTGGGAAGCGACCTTAGGCTCTACAGTCTTCATCCTGAGGAATTTCATGGCTTCAATCAAGGTAGGGTAGGAACCTTAAGCTTGAACGGAACCAGTACCCACGACACCAAGTTCAGTGAGGACGTGAGAATGAAGATAAGTGCCGTCAGTGAGAGGCCCCAAGAGTGGAGGGATAAGGTGAGGGAATGGCACGAACTGCTCAGGCCAAGGGTGGATCCCAACGACGAGTATAGGTTCTTCCAGGTTTTGGTGGGGAGTTACTTCGAGGGATTCACGGAGGATTACAGGGAGAGATTGAAGTCCCACATGTTGAAGACGATTAGGGAGGCGAAGGTTCATACTTCCTGGAGGGATGCAAACGGAGAGTATGAGGAAGAGGTCATGAGGATGGTGGATTCGGCCTTCAACGACTCCACGTTCAGGAGGAGTTTCCTGGAGTTTGAAGGGCCCGTGAGGAAAGACGGCATGGTGAAATCCCTCTCCCTGCTGGCCTTGAAGGTATTGTCCCCTGGCGTTCCTGACTTCTATCAAGGCACGGAGACCTGGAGGTACCTCCTCACTGACCCAGACAATAGGAGGCCTGTTGACTTCGATCAGTTGAGGAGGTTGTTGAAGGGTAGTCGCTCCCTGACCCCAGATATGGTCTCGGACATGAACGACGGAAGGATAAAGATGTATCTTACCACGACGCTGCTCAGAATTAGGAGGGAGAACTACGGTGAGGTGTTTCGTGGTGACTATGAAGGACTAAGGGTTCAACAGGGACTCTGTGGGTTCAGGAGGGGTGAACTAACAGTAATAGTGAGAACCATGGCGTCCAAGGAATTCACAGTCAAATTGGACGGAGAGTACACGGACCTGGTGACTGGGGAATCGGTGAAAGAGGAAGTGTCCATTGGTCAACTACCTAGGGTTCTCAGGAAGGTAAGCTAATAACCCGACGCAGAATTCCAATTCATGCTCGGCAAGATAGACTCCAAGACCTTCAGCGAGATCATATATCCAAACCTAGGGGCCAGGTTAAGCGAGGTCATCGTGCCTCCAATCTCCGGTGTTGACACGGGGGCAATAGACCTAGGGGACGGTAGAGTCTTGGTGGTAAAGACGGATCCAGTTTTCATAGTACCTCAGTTCGGCATGCGTAAGGCAGCGTGGTTTGCAGTGCACATCCTGGCCTCGGACGTGACCACCTCAGGAATTGCCCCGAGGTATGCCCTCCTGGACCTCAATCTCCCTCCCAACCTCAGCGACGGAGACTTTAGGGAGATGTGGATCGGTCTGCATGAGGCAATGAAGGACATAGGAGTCATGGTGGTTGGAGGTCACACGGGAAGGTATGAGGGTATCGACTATCCAATGTTGGGTGGATTCACCATGATGGGAATAGGGGACAGGGAGAAGCTCGGCCATCCAAACAAGGTGAGGGCTGGAGACTACGTGATCGTAACCAAGGGACCTGCAATTGAGGCTACCGGTTTACTTGTCAACCTCTATCCTTCCTTCTTCAAGGAGAAGTTGTCACCGGACGTGTTCAAGGAGGCTCAGGACATGTATTGGAAGATGTCCTGTTGGAGGGATGGACTAATTGTGAGTGAAGAGGGGTTCCACCTCATGCATGACGCCACTGAGGGAGGTCTATGGAACGCTTTGGTTGAGGTGTCAGAGGTCACCGGGAAGAGGATATCGTTGATGGGGGAGAGACTCTTCATCAATCGTTCAGTAAGGGAGGTGACCAGGTTGGTGGGGATTGATCCCTATTCATCAATAAGTGAGGGCACAATGGTCATAGTTACGGACAGGGAGACGGTCAGGGACAGGTTGATCAAGGAGGGGATAGAAGCCGAAATTGTGGGTAGAGTTGAGGAGGGGGAGGGAGTCTACCTTGACGGCAAGAGAGTGGAGAGACCTTCCGAGGACCCATTCTGGAGGGCCTTCTTCGATCTAGCCAAGAAAGTCCAGTGAGGGGATAACATTCTTTTTTAATCCATTCATACATTAAGAGGTCATGCGGTACGTCGGCAAGCCCTTGAAGAGAATAGTGGAGGACGTTCCACTCATAACGGGAAGGGCAACTTACGTGAACGACATCTCCCTTCCCTCCACCCTTCACGCCGTGTTTGTGAGGAGCCAATACGCCCACGCCAAATTCAAGGTCCATTGTCAGGGCATGTGCTTCTCGGCCCAGGACTTTCCAGTCAGGGTGGGATTGGCTGAGGGTGAGGCCACATACGTTGGACAACCGTTGGCAGTAGTGTTGGCAGAGGATCATTACACCGCCAGGGATCTCGCCTCTGCAATTGAGGTGGAGTACGACCCATTGCCGGCTGTCGTGGATCCCACGAAGGCAATTGATGACTCATCGCCCAAGGCGAGGTCCGACCTGAAGTCTAACGTGTTCAGGGAGGAGTTAGTTGAGGCGGGAGACGTGGGCTCAGCCATGAAGAGGGCCAGGGCCGTGGTGGAGGGTGAACTGTTGAATCAGAGACTTATTCCCAGCGCCATGGAGACTAGGGGTGCAGTTGCGTTCTACGATGGAAACAGGCTCACAATGTGGTCCAGCACCCAGAGCGCCTTCTTCCTCAAGAAGGCATTGCAGGAGGTCGCAGCGAAGATGGGAGTGAGGGGAGTGAGGGCAATTCAGCCCGCCGTGGGTGGGGCCTTTGGGAGCAAGCTTCTCACCTACCCAGAGGAGTTGGCGTTAGGGGCCCTTTCCATCATGACCAGGCGTCCAATAAAGTGGATCAATACGAGGGCGGAGGACATATCCTCCACAAACCAAGGCAGGGACATGAGGTTGAGGTTCAAGGCCGGTGTTGATCAACAGGGTAGAATAGTTGGAATAGAGGGCACCCTAATATTTGACGCAGGGGCACCAATCCAAGAGGTGAACGAAAGTGCCTTCGGTATGGCGACAACTGCCGCCAGGATGATAACGGGTCACTACGATATATCCAACGTCAAGATGAGGGTGTTAGGTGTAAACACCAACAAGACCATAATAGAGGCATATAGGGGAGCGGGGAGGCCAGAGGGATCCTACTTCATAGAGAGGATAATCAACTTAGCCGCCAGGAAGGTTGGAGTTGACCAGTACGAGATAAGGCAGTTGAACGCCGTAAAGGAGGCCTCAATGTTGAGGACCCCCACAGGCATCACCCACGACAGCGGCAAGTACGCCGAGGCCCTGGAGAGGGCTAAGCCGGCTTACATGGAGCTTAAGGCCAGGAGAGATCAGCTCAGGTCAAAGGGGGAGTTGGCAGGGGTCGGAGTCGCTTTCCCCGCCGAAATAGCGTCCTTCGGTCCTTACGAGACGGCCAAGGTCAAGCTCACACCAGGAGGGAGGATACAGGTGGTAAGTGGCTCAGGTCCCCACGGACAGGGTGACGGTACCACCTTCGCAATGATAACCGCGGAAGCGTTCCAGGTGGATCCTTCTGAGGTTGAGGTGTTGTGGGGCGACACTGACCTCATAGCGGACGGTCAATACACCGCCGGTAGTAGGACTGCGGCAATAGGTGGTGCTGCGGTCCACGAGGCGTCGATTAGATTAAGGGAGAAGTTGGCCAAGGTCGCGGCGGAGTCCATGGGTGTGGACCTCTCCCATCTGGAGTACAGCGAAGGGAAATTCATCAACCGCTCCAACAACGACTCCATGGACCTCTCCAGGGTGTTCGATAGGTCGCTCTCCATGGGCGTTGTGCCTGAGGAAACTTACTCCTACGTTCAGAAGCTCTACTACTCACCCTATGGAGTCCACGTCGCGCTGGTGAAGGTTGATCTCGACACGGGAGAGGTGAGGGTGCTTGAGTACAGGGCGTTCGACGATGTGGGAACAGTTATTAATCCACTTACCACCGAGGGCCAGGTTCACGGTGCAGTTCTTCAGGGAGTAGGACAGGCACTCTACGAGGCTGCTGTATATGGAGAGGACGGAACTCCCATGACCGTCGACTTCTCGTCATATCACGTTCCCAAGGCAACTGACTTCGTGAGGGTTAATTGGACCTCCTTGGCCTTGGCTAAGTCCGATAATCCCATCGGTGCTAAGGGTATAGGAGAGTTGGGGACTATAGCTGCTACTCCTGCTGTGATCAATGCGGTGGAGGATGCGTTGAACAGGGAAATTTACGTAATGCCCCTCAATCCTGAGACTGTCCTTAAGCTGATCAAAGGTTGAAGGAACAGCCCTGACTCTTTCAATGACTAGTAAACTTTTTGAGAAAGCTAACTCGGCCAGTCATGGTATCGGCACTAAGCTACAAATTTTTCCTTAAGCTCTCCAGAATTTCACAAGGGGAGCATCACACTCCTGCGCAAGTGCCACATCTCGTCCACCACCTTGGACACCTTTCTGCTCGCTACTTGCCTGGCGTCATCCCATAGATGCTAACTCAACGAACCTTTTCTTACCGTGACGCTTGTCAAGTGAACACGGTGCTCAGCGGTACTTCAAGCACTCTGGAGATCTCATCCTCATTCCGTTTGAGTAATTCAAGGCCTGCTCCACCTTCCGCCTGGGGTGCGGATGCTTCGGGTTCAGGAAGCCTATTACAGCTCCTGCAGAGGTACCTCTGCCCTCAATCTTATCTCCCTTAACGTGGTTGTTACAGAACGGGCAGAAGAGAGGGTTCAACTTCCTTGTTGCCACGCTTAGCCATGGGTAATACATGGAGATCCATAGAAAAAATACATAATAAGTGTTGACACTATGGACACACTCATTAGCCGACACAAATAGTTCTTATAATTAGATGGTAGGGCCGTTTATTATTTTTTATTATAGTGATATTTGAAGTACAATGGACTATAATTGTGAGAAGTTACCCGTTATCTATAAATTATAGAGTGATAATGCTGTGTGAAAGATATTCATGAATGTTATGCTTAGCATTGTCTTAAGGGTCTTATGGAACGGTGGCGTAACAAGGATAGCCGTAGAAGAAGCTAGGAGAATACATTCAAAACTCCTAGTGTTAAGGGAATCTAAAAACGATTACGACCTAGGAGAAGTTAACTTTGAAGTAATGAGAAAATATGGCGAGAGAAGTTCATTTACTCCACTACTCACGTATTTGACCGCCTTATATGCTAAGGATAGAGGGACCGAAGCCACAGTGGACCTAGATCTCATACTGAAAGCCGTTAAAAGAATTAAACCGCCAGCCCTATATCACGACCAGTTCTCTGGAATAATAGGTTATATTAGGAAAAAATTATACGGTGAGGACTACTTCGTGTATATTCATGAGACGTCTATTGACAAAAATATTACAAAACATAGTTCAAAGTGGAAGATTGCTACACATATGATAGATATACCAGTGATAAAAAACGCAAAAATGATCTTTACTAATTCTAAATGGAATCAGGAAGTGATAAAAAAATATAATTTGAACACAGTTGTAGCTTATCCAGGGTGCTATCCAAAGGAAAAGATAAACGAGAATAAGGGAAAAATAGTCCTAGCTGTATCGATGTGGGATAGGGGAAGGAGGCCGGAACAGTATGGTGAAATGGCCAGGAGATTAAAGAATGGGAAAGTGGTGATAGCTGGTTCGTGGGCTGATGAGATGTATATGAGGGAGTTCATGAGAAGTTACCCAGCGGCCTTAGTTACTGGCAGGATAAGTGAGGCGAAGCTACATGAACTTTACGACACTGCTTCGGTGATTTTGAGATTCGGTTTTAAGGAAGAAAGGGGTCCAGGCTTAGGTGTTTTGGAAGGCATGGCAAATGGACTGATCCCGATCGTTGATAATGATTTAGGTGCAAAGGAATTCATACTAAATGATCTAAACGGTTATGTAGTAAACGATTGGGAAGAGGCATTAGAAAGAATAGAATTGCTATTCAGTAACGGAGGGAAGAGGAAAGATATGGCCAGAAACGCATGGCTAAAATCCAAAGAGCTGACGTGGGATAACCATGCTAAGGTAATAAAAGATCATTTAGAGACACATTGAGTGTGTCCATAGTGTCGAGACTGATTAGGTAAATTAATAGATGTCTATCTTTCGAGATCTGTTAACTCGTCACAATCATTATTAATTCGTGGCAGTCGAATAACGTTCTGAAGGGGGAGATAATTTATCCTGACAAGTGACGACACTATGGGCACACTTGACATATTACTCACAAAGAAGTTATAAGAAGATCTCCTAAAATAGTCTGGGCGGTATCATGATCACATCGGATGTAGGAGTGATCATAGCAACATTAGGTGATATTCAGAGGCTCACGAAATTAAGGGACTTCTATTGCCATAACTTCAAGAGGATACATTTATACATAGTTTTTAAGAATTCAAATTTAGCCGAGCAATTTTTCTATCAACTATTCAAAGAATGCGATATAGAATTGACCATAATTAGACAGATTGAAGGCAGATATGTCACTGCGCTTAATATGGCCTATCACGAAGTTAGGGAACCTATAGTCGTTTTAAATGACGACGATGTGCAACTGCCCTTCCAAGCTTTTAGTTCAGCTAAAGAGCACCTGAGAGGTGAAGTAGGATGTATTACAGGCAGAGATAAGAGAGGAAAGCTTTACCCACTTCTTCAATCCTCTGCCATGCTATTAAATTGGCTCTTAAATGGAGAGCTCTTAGATTCATCATATATAGTATCTATTAGTAGGGCTGGGCTACTAGCAACAACTCCTACACGCCTCCTTAAAGCTCGTTTGCCTCAGATCTCCTACAGAACACAGAAACCATTGGGGGCGGCATTAGCATTTAGAAAGGAATGCGTAAAGGACCTATCTATTCCTGATATAACATTACGCGGATTGGGTAACGAGACGATTCTATCCGTTCATTGTTTAACTAAGAAACATTTGCACACTATTTACACTCCTAAGTACTCAGTAGATCAAGAGGAACGCGTGGAATCCCTGTCGAGGACAAGAAACGCTCTACAGAAGACCTTTGAGTTCTATATGTTACCTCTTCTGCTGCACTATGCTGGGATTAACATAGATCCGAATGCCTTAAGGAAGATCGAAACGGGATTATCAAGGATCAATATATCTTCATATATTAGTATTGCTAGGAAGGCGTTGCAGTTGAGCCTGCATTACATAGAACATGAAACGCGACTCTCGCTGTTGGAGGAGAAACTAGTCTCCTTGGAGCGAGAGATCACCTGATAGCTTCATCTCTACAAAATGGAAACATAATTCACTATATTAGGGGCACCCTTTGGGCAGCATGAGAATATTTTATAGTAATTGCATTTTATAGGGGAAGTCAGATTATATTACTATATGTAAAATTGCTATATAGTTCCATTAAAATTGCCATATATTGTTGGAAAGTAGAAGACGGGACTGCGTAAATTACATTAATTGCATTGAATCCTTTAATATTAATGAGGGTTATCTGTAGCTTTCCGTTGTAAGCACTTATGTTGCCGAGATAAACGAATTGAAAGAACGAGTTGTTTGAGGAACTTGTGTTAACATAAAGTGGAACCCCATTAGTCAAAAACTCCAATTCGCCTCCTATTGGACTTTTTAAAACCCTAGCCAAGAGTATGTAATCACCGGGCCTTACCCCACTATAGATCTTCAATGCACTCTGCGACTGCTCTGTATACACTACTCCGTAATTAGGACTTATGTCGTTCTGAAACGAATAATTACCTAGAACCCCTATATTCTGTCCCCATGTTTCCTGGGGTCTGTCATCGAAGTAACCTGTCTCCCACCTATTCGCAAACCAGCTATTGCTGCAGTAGAGGGAAGGCACTATAACAACCTTGTCTTGAACGAAGGTGAAGAGTTCGTACACTGTGAAGTAGGAAGGAACGACTATGTGATTCCCGGTGGCTATAAGATCATTTAAATAGGAGATATTAGTTATATAGGGTTGATTTAGCCAAATTGGAGAATATCCAGTTTTATTGACAAATGATAAATATTCCCGTACAGAGGTTGATAGCAAAAAAGTGCTATTTGAAACTTCTATTTTTTTAATTTTAAGGACGTAGAATCCAGAGTCGTGGTAAATTATTGAAAACAGACCAGAGGAGTTATACATGCGGGCAAGGGCAGGTTGATCTGTTGCTAAGTAACTGAAATTGAGATTACTTAGTAAAACGTCCACTAAAAACGGCTTTCCTATAGTGCTCCTGACGCCTAAGAATCCAGGATAGAGTAAAGTGTAACCTAATGCGTAGTACAGGTAAGTAACATAATATCCGCCTAGAGAGAACTGGCTCTCCGGATATTGATAGAGGGCTACAGAGTCGGCATACGTATTGTTAAGCAACTCGAAATAGGTCAGGGGGAAACCCTCGCTGCTGAGGAACTTGTCTGTGTTTTCAGCAGCTACTACGCTAGGACTCTGGGAAGATGCAGATGCTACTGAGTTAATGGGAATTTCAGTCGCATATAAAACTGAGACTGAAGTCAAGGAAATCAGTATCAGTCCTAACAAAGGGATGAGTCCAATCTTCTTTTTAACCTTTCCTAGAGTCATTAGTAAGAAGATTGGAGAAAGGATCGCTATTAGGACCTGCAGGATAGGCTCAAAGACCATTGGAGCATCAAATACGTAAGAAACGATCTGTGAGTATTCGTTTGGAATTGATGCGAAAAACATGGAGATCTGGGGTCCGAGAAGGATTTGCACTAGAATAATCAAGAAATATGTAAGAGTAAATAGTTTATATTGTATCTTAATCTTATAACCAAGAATAAAGAGAGGAAGTACACCAAAGATATCTACCAGAATTATGTAGAGAAGACTTACGCTCCCATAATTATAGTTCGAAAGGATCCATCTAGTTAAAAGCCACATCGGACTAAAATGAGCTAATGCGTTGGAAACATAGAGAGTGTAAGAGGGAGGAAGGGACTGGAATATAAGATATGTATGGAAATTAGTGTTCACCCCTAAGGACAGTTGAGGAAGCACAGGTTTGCTTGAAGGCGCTGATTTGCTAAGACTCACACCGAAGAAGACTGCAAAAAGAGTTGCCAATATCACAGTAATTACGGTGAGTAAAACTTTCTTGAGTGCCATCAAATGACTTTTCAGGTTACCGATCATAAGCAGCGAGAGAAGGATTGATACGAGGAGGAGAGAGCCGTAGAAGAATTGATAATTTATCAGGAGAAGGAAAAGAAACATAAGTAGTAGGTATCTATATCTGTTTCTATCTAGTAAAAGAAAGAGTAACATGTACGCTATGACATCGTACATGAAGAAAATCTGGACAGCTGGGGCAACATATTGGTTAGCAGTTAAATTGCGAAGATTATAAATATTAAAAGGAAAACCTATAAGAACAATTAAACTAGCCCAAGGTAGAGTGGTAATTAGAATTTTACTCGTAGCTGGCAATAGACTTAAGATGTTGCGGATGGCTTTAATCCCTGCTAAACCTCCGCAGAATAGTCCTATTGCCAGCAATAATAAAAAGTCGTCTTTAGCTGAAAGATGAACGTAGTATATGGGAAGATATTCAAGGCTCGAGAAGATATTAAACTGGGAGATATATCCTATCACTGTATTACTCATGATGAAGTTTTTATCAGGAATGACAATACCACTAGGTATAGGTCCTTTAATTACTAGAAAAGACATAAGCAAGAAAATAATTGAAATTATCGACAAATCCATCAGAAATATTAATCTACCCTTTAGCAATTCATTGACAATAGCTAGGCGATTCTTCGTTAGGTATCGCCTCAGAGTCAAGGCAAAATCTAATAGCTATAAATTTTTAGTCTTATATATCCTGTGTGTCCAGAGTGTAGTCATTAGTATATTTATTTTAGTACTTCCAGTATTATCTATGGGCAGGAGACTTATAAGGAGGGACCTTTCCTGTCCCTCCTTGCGGCGAGGTGGTCAAGTGTGACAACTGGGAAAGTAGAGATATGAGGACTGCGGCAGGTACTTCCTGGGGCATGTGGGTGAGCGATGACTACGTGTATTCGTTGAGGAACCACGCCGCCCATCAGTGAATCCCAACAAGTCCCACTCCTCTTTGAGGGACAAGTTGGTTCAAGAGGGCCACCAAGGCGGTGAACAGGTTGTATGGTCAAGTACTCGTTGGCGTTGGTCCTGCGGGAGAGAAAGCTGATACCGGAATTTGTAAGTTAGTGACGACACCATGGATACACTTGATTATGTTAAGCTAAATTTCAACTAACAGGTTCTCGTTATCCTCACTTAACCTTCCGTCCACAGCCCTTAAAATAGCTCGTAGCCACAATCTCATCCCTTTAACTCCCATTGAGTCGCACAACGTTAATGAACCACCTACCATATTTATAACTCCAACACCAAGCCATGTCCTGTTCCTCAATAATAAGTAAAGGACGTTCCTTATTGCAAAGTAATAGCGAAGAGGATTGGAGTATTTAATTAACCCCCTCACAGTTTTCGAGGTATTCCTAAAGTTGCATAGTTTTGCTAATAACATATAGATTTCTCCGCATACGTTAGAAGGTTGTATAAATCCCTCTCCCACGAAGTGGGAAATCATAGGCTCATCATAGACATACTTTCCCCTCTTTGATGCCCTATGACAGTACTCTAAATCAACCATGTCAACAAATAATTCCTCTAAGTATGGGTTCCTGGCTCCATAATCGACATAAATGAGGGTACCAGAGTTCGCAAAAAGTCTTGCTTCGTGGAAGTTAGTCCCTTCCACCTTCCTCGTTGGGTAGCTGTGATCCCAATTTATACTGAGGAGAATTGGATCCCTAAGGCTACTACTCTCCTGCACTACTTTAGAGGGCCTGAAATTGTTGAGCAGGACAGAGTCCTGATCCAGAAGTAGGACCCACTCGTGTCCCTTCTCCTTAGCCAAGTTTATTATGTGATTGTATGCTCTACCTAACCCGTAGTTACGGGGAAACCTAATGAAGTGATCTACCCTATTCACAGAGGGAACCTTTCTGGAGTTATTGTCCACAATCACGATCTCTGTTGAAGGCTCGTTCCTCTTCATGATTTCTAAGTTCCTCTTTAGGAGTTCCTCGTCTGGGTTATAGGTAACTATGGACACTAGCACGTCTTAAGCTAACGAGATGTAGCTAATTAGCTTTTAGATAGTGAATCAGAGTACGTAGATAGTGTAATCATTCAGACATATACCACCTTAGACTTTAAAGGGCTAAGGTAATCTCGTTCAGAGGGGACGTCCAAGGTTCACCCCACTTCCTCACGCTTAGATGAGATCCTTCACCACTGGATATGGATCGTATGAACCTTCTGGTCTTCCTCGTCAACTCCTCAAAGTCCGTGTAAATCCTAGAGTACAGTCCGTCCTTGAGGACCTAAGGCCTTTCGCGTGACTCTCGTCGGGGACCTATCAAATATAGTTGTAAAGGAATCAGTTATGTTTCATAGTGTCGACACTAGCTACGAATTTTCCTTTTAGCCACCACAATTTCACAAGGGACGCATCACACTCCCAAGAACGCCCCACTATCGATTTGTAGGTTCATGACGACACTATCGGCCTAGGCCTTGTCACCGAGTTCAAGACCGAGATCCAGATGGCGAATTATTAAACATGCTAAGGGAACACTTCCACGTCATCAGAGTGGTCTTCGACTCCTGGCACTGGTCGAAGAGACTAGGGTGACACGGTCTCGGAGCTCAAGTCCAACTGGACTCAGGATCGAGCCGGCCTGAAGCTCAGGAGGTGAAGGGACACCTCCGAGTGGGTTACCCCCAGGAGTTTATCATGTCGACCTGACTCAGGGAGAGAGTTCCGTTACCACAAAATTGGTCGCACAAGATGAGGATGACTCCGAGCCTGGCGAGAGGCTCGAGAGGTACCTCTACACCACCGACCTCTCCCTCAACGCAAAGGAGGTTGAGGACATCTGTCAGGTGGGAGAGAGCTCCACAGGGACGTCAAGACCTTGGGACTGGAGGACTGGCCAGGTTTAGGGAACGACTCCAAGGTTACCTCACGCTCTTCGTCATACTCAGATCAGGGGGCTGGTGGACTAAACCTCCAGGGTGGAGGACTTCCTCAGGTTTGTTGAAAGGGGGTTTGGTGTCGCACCTGGGCCGATGAAAATCTTCAAGTCACGTTAAAGTCCCATAACTGCTGTTAACCATAATCTCTTGAGTGAAGCATTTATAACTTCATAAAAACTTTTATCTGTAGAGCTAAGAGTGTGTCCCACAATTTCACTTGCTTGTATAATATTTAAGGTGGGCGGTGGGTCTCCGTCTGTGAGCATCCATGACTTCCAAGCTACGGAGGCTCACCGCCCTGATCGTTGACGTCGTGTTCTCTCACTTAAAAATTTCTCCACGCTTCCACAGCGTGGAGGAGATCGCCTTCTCCCTAGCTTCATATTACCTGATAGCCTCAGGAACGCTAAACTGCCAAAGAGCTTTCACTACTACTGGAGCTTTCGAGGGCCACTTTACCCCTCAAGCCAAGCGGTGAGTACGCTGACGAGACAGGCGTTAGGCTGGTTCACGGTGTGCTATACTGGTTCTGGGTTGTGAGGGACCTTAACACAGGATAGTTGCGGTTAGGTTGATCGAGAGGGACTGGACGTGGTGGCGATCTTTCAAGATCAGGTGTTCAAGAACGTCAAGGAGGTCCTCTACGACGGAGTTGGTACAACATACTTTCAACACTTGGAATTCCCCACCAACACGAAACGTTCGGGAGGAGGAACTTGGTGGAACAGGTGTTCAGGTCTTTCAAGCACCGCTTCTCTGGAATGGACAAGCACTTCCCCTGGAACGCCAATGAACGGAGCATATTAAGGATAAGGGCCTTCGTGATCTCGTATAACCTATTACAATCAGGTGAGTGAAATTGTTGGACACACTCCGTTTAGTTAAGGGTAAAGCTTTATACCACGACCAATTTGCTGGGATTTCAGGCTACCTCAGAAAACTATTTTACGGTGAAGATTACGCTTTGTACCTACACGAGACCTCTTTACCTTT
>Ga0081474_122462_pt1 | contig 20377 bp, 17 predicted proteins | sample OneHunmetagenome_2_FD_70978 | JGI IMG/M metagenome (GOLD analysis project Ga0081474, IMG submission 70978) | Ferrous microbial mat communities from One Hundred Spring Plain, Yellowstone National Park, USA v2 (version 2) | ecosystem: Environmental > Aquatic > Non-marine Saline and Alkaline >... | reverse complement strand
TCCTAACGTCGTTTTGTTTAAGTTATAACTTGCTTTAGGAGTTAAACCAATTAGTTGGCTTATACTCTAGGAAAACGCCCCTTTTTAGGGTTATTAAACCAACCCCTGTAAAGAGGGGGCACTATAACAACCCTCAGCGACCTTTGAAGGAAGTATTCACTCCTTAACCTTTCATATAATCCCTTGTGGACTTTTCCTAACACTCCCTTCTCATTTGGGTTTTTCCCATTTTCCTTTAACCAGGGCTCATTGCCTTAAAGTAGTTATTAACAAGGGCTAGGAGGGAATCTGAGAGGGCAATCTTCATCAAATAGTAGCTCTGATCGCCTTAACCCTCCTAGCCATTAAGGAGATTTAGAAAATAAGGATTATTTAAATCATCATCCCAGTCCTAAACTGTAAACCAAAAATCATATTATGAAAAATAATTCTGACAGGATAATTATTGAATTCATAAAAGATAAAGAAATTTTTAAGAGTATTAAGAATTCAATTGGAGAAAGGCTTAAGGTGAGGGAGACGGTGTATTACCGTGTGAGAAACCAAGATGGTAACACCAATTCCCCCTCACCAAAATAACACTCAACAAATAGGATATAAATTACTTTCCGCGCTAAACTTCAAGGGAAAGAAAGGAGAAGAGGTAGCAAAAACCCTCATCTCAGCGTGTTTATGGAACGATTCAGTAGAAAGCAAGTCAAGAGCGTATGGCGTATCCCCACAGACCGTGAGGAATTACGTAGAGAAGAAAGGGATGGAAGTAGTTGAGAAACTCTTGGAACAAGTGAGGAAAATATCCTTAGAAGTACTGAAGGGAGTGAAGGAAATAGACCTCTCAATAGACTGGACAACAAAGACGGGAAACCAGTGAAAGGACTCGGAAGTTCAGAAAAGGGAAACTCTTGGAACTACGCAACTGCAACAACAAAGTATAACGGGAAAGTACTCCTACTAGCTTTCATCACACAAGTGAATGGGATGAGTAAGGACGAGATAGTGAAGGCCCTCGTGGAGCAAGTCGTTTCAATGGGATTCAAGATAAGGTTAATAACTCTTGACGCCGGTTTCTACACCGTTGACGTGCTCAACTTCATTTCACAGTTTAAGTACATAATTGCTGTCCCAGCCGGGGTGTTAAGGTGTATAAGGAGTTTGACGGGGATTACAAGACTAATAGTAAGAGGCACAAGAAGGACGAGCAGGTTGAGTTCAGACTCCTTGTGTACAGTAAGGAGAAGGTTAGGAGAAAGAGGAGGAGCCTTGTTTACTTCGCTAGAGCTACTAATCTAAACCTGCCCAAGAGGGAAGTGTTGGATTTGTATAATAAGGTAAGGGGTCCAATAGAGACCTCTTATAGGAACATTAAGGCTTTTCTCCCATTTACTAGTTCTACTAAGTTCATTTTCCGCACGTTGATCTTCGTACTGGCAATCGTACTCTACTCCTTATATACCATATTCAAGGGGGAGGTGAGGAGAGAAGAGTTTAGATTATTATTAATTCTTATATTTCACTCATTCAATCCAGAGATTTTTACATTTAATATAGTAGAATCGTTTATTAACACTATTGATTTATTTTCAAGGGGGTGATTTTGGGTCTACCGCAAAGGGCGAGGCTTTCAATCTTTTGTAAAGTTATCTAAGTGATATAAAAGACTCAGACCTTATTTATATTAATCACTTCACCCTCTCGAAAAGATAATTAAAGCCTACCTAAAAATCAATGAGCAGGTGGAATTTGAACCCGGGTCACGGGCTCGAAAGGCTAAATAGTGTTTCAGTGAAACGTAAAGAAAACGTCTTATGTTGCATGTTGAAGTAGAATTAAAGTAAGAAAATGAAAGAGAATAGAAATGTGATATAACATGTAAAGTGCTTCAATACTTGACGGTTATAAAACGTAATAAAAATATATATTGCTATTTCATTTACCTTAAACCTAGAAACGTCTATAGCTGTTTCGTTTAAGCCAGCCCTTTTAGGGAATGTAACAAAATCGTAGTTATTCTCGTCCCAATTGTAGGTTTTCAGAACATCTTCAGCGGGACTATTCCTTCTCTATATCTTTTGTTAACCCTATCAATAATAACATGCTTAGGGGCAGTAAGTTTAAAGAGAAGTGTCCAGAAGCCAGCTTTTTCTAGTAATTCTACCTAATCCCTACGTTTTGAGGTAGCACCATCACTCCATCTTAGCTTTAATGATTAATCATTTATCTCTAAACTGTTCACATCAAGTATAAAAGGTCTTCCAATAAATTAGACACATGTACGAAGTGCTGGATTATAAGGTAGATCCTAAATCTTACGTTTACGTAAAGGTAATGGAAGGCCTCACGGAGGTTAAGCTTGCCTTAGAAATGCTTAGGAAAGGAATGATAACCAACGCTTCTTCAAAAGCGTTTATTGCGGTCAAGGCTATAGTCAGTGCATTAGTAGTAAAGAATTTTGATAAAATTATACAATTAAAGTCTGAAAAGGAGAAGGATTGGTATGAAAGGGTGGGTTATGCAGCGCCTACAACTGGTTTAGTTGGAATTTCTTATGACTTAGCAAAACTCGGCTATGAAATACAGTTAATAGTTAAAACTGCATTACTCCTACATTCATTTTCTTATAATGGTTTTGATCCTAATTTTGTAAATTACAAAGATAAGGAAGAGGTGGAAAAGGATATAATTACTATAATAGAATTTATGAAGGCTAATACTAAAAAATATTTTGAAGATATCTGGGATGAAAAATTGGAAAGCAAACTAAACGAGGTTAACGTATGATGGGGGGCGATTTAGCTCTCAGTTACAAACTCTGAACCCCCTTACCACTCTAAGGGCGTAGTTCCCTGAGGTCTTAGGGATTTTTCCTCTCTTCCTGAAGGTTACTCCCTCTCCATCGCTTAACCACATCTCCTGGCATTGAGGTAGACGGCTCTCACTTCTTCACTACTGAAGGCACTACTGCTTCACCTGTAAAGGGGTTATGTGATCACTTGTATAGCCGAGGACAAAAGCTGGTTGAGGTCTGCTTGAGACCCTTGACAAAAGAGATTTAAATACTAACAAATAGCTGACAAGCCTTAGCCCCTTTTAGGGACTGTAGTTCCCTCTGACTCCTCAATCCTAGAGTAGGGATATGGATTTTAGTGGGGATATGGGTTTTTGTCCTCCACTCTACTACTGATGAACAGAGCAGGGTAATTATCCCTTTGATTACGTTAAAAATTATCATTACGTTAATCTATTTGTATAGATATTTACATTTCAAATGCTCTCACGTAGATTGGCATATGTCTACAACCTTTTACTTTTTAGGCGGTGAAGGCATTTCAAAAATATCGTTGGTTGTCCCACATACGCGCCTCTGCAAATAAAGTCAAAACGTAAAATCAATGCCCCGGCCGGGATTTGAACCCGGGTCACGGGCTCGAGAGGCCCGCATACTTGACCGGGCTATACTACCGGGGCATAAAGTGTTTCCAGTTACACATCTAAAAAATTTAGGGAAGGAAACTAACATCTTATTTTGCAGAGTAATAAGGTAGCTAACGTTATATGGTGGTCGTTCGCACGTGGAAACGTGGAGGTTTTCTTATTGATCTTAGTTCTACATACATTAAAGACTTAAATTTTGTGAATCAAAAGATTTAGTACTCTTTAATTAGTAATTTAAAAAATAATTTTCAATAAGTTGTCAGGCGAGATAAAGGATTCAAAAATTCACGTTATGTGAAAACATAGATTAAAAGACTATAACACCTCTACGCAGCTACTCGTTATTTTCAATCACTTCTAAATATCCTTGATTAAGTTACGTTTACATAGTATTGCCCAAAATTTTTTATTAATTACCCCCAACTTATGAAGGGCTCACGAGGAAGTAATAAAAAAGCGTGGAGGGTAAAGCTTCCCTCTACTAACCTCAATGACTTAAGGACGTGTATGATCCCTTAAGAGCCCATGGCGGAATTAGAAGCAAGGAAAAGCAAAGAGGAGTTAAGCCACAGGTAAACACGTAGGTGACGCACTCCGTCTCCTTGTATTTCTAAACTCCAATTTCAATCGTTTCCCTTTCGTTCATGATGGAGTAAGACTTAGCCCTCTACAATCCTCTATTGATAGCTCACGAAGCTCCTTCAAGTTAATGCAAGAGTTAACCCCCTCTTCTTCTAGTTGGAGAATGCATTAAGGTTTATCATAGGGATTTAGACCTCAGAAAGAGCTTGATTAGTAGTTATGAAAGGATATTTCGACTTAATTTTTAATTTTACGAATTTATAGATTAAAAGTCATCTTTAAATGAATACCTCATTAAAATGTTTCTTAAATGGAAGGATATTTTGATCTTTTGTTTATGGTACACTTAAAACCACTTTAAATGTAAAACGTCTACTCTATGAAAAATATTCCACATTATAGGATAAAAACTCACTAGGTAATATTTATTGGGAGGGAGTATAAAATATAAAATTTACATAGATGAGGAAGAAGTAGAGACTACAGGCAAAAACCTATTAGAGGGGTTAATTAATTCTGGAAAGGAAATACCTTACATATGTTATCATCCAAAGCTAGGTGTGATAAGGACTTGCGATCTATGTTTAGTGGAAGTAGATGGTAAAGTTGTTAGGTCCTGCGAAATCCCATTAAAGGAAAATTTAAGGGTCTCAACTCATAGTCAATTAGTACAGAAATTAAGGAGAAGGGCTTTAGAGGAGATTCTGAGAAATCATGAGCTTTACTGTTCTCTATGCGAAAACAATAACGGAGATTGCCTATTACATAATTTAACTAAGAAGATGAAAATTGAAAGACAAGAATTTGTTCCTAAACCATATGAATTTGACGACTCCAACCCCTTTTATGTATACGACCCAAGGCAATGCATCTTGTGTGGGAGGTGCGTTGAGGCGTGTCAAGATGTTGTTGTTAATGAAGTAATAAGGATTGACTGGGATATGAGTCCTCCCAGAGTCGTGTGGGACAGCGGAAAGAAAATTAATGAGTCTTCTTGTGTGTCTTGTGGTACATGTGTAACTGTGTGCCCAGTAAACGCACTAATGGAGAAGACAATGCTTGGGGAAATAGGTGTTTTCACTGGGATAGGGAGAGAGAAGAGGGAAAAAATAGTAAGTTTAGCGAAGAAGTTTAATCCTAACATTCCATTAATGATGTTGCTAAGTGATCTTGAGTCCTCGATTAGGATGGCTGGGATAAAGAGGACTAAAACTGTTTGCCCATATTGCGGGGTTGGCTGTAGCTTCGAGGTATGGACTAAGGGAAGGAAGATATTGAAAGTAGAACCTAAACCTGAAAGTCCGGCAAATGGCATAGCGTCCTGCGTTAAGGGTAAGTTTGGGTGGGACTTCGTAAACAGCCATGAAAGGTTAAAGAGGCCATTGATCAAGAAAGGAGGAGAGTTTAAGGTGGTTAGTTGGGAGGAAGCAATGGAATTAATTTCCAGGAAATTAAAGGGAATAATAGATAAATATGGAAGTGACTCTATAGGGATAATTGCTACCTGTACAGGTAGCAATGAAGAGGCATACTTGGCTCAGAAACTGGCAAGACAAGTAATTGGAACTAATAACATAGATAACTGCGCTAGGTATTGCCAAGCCCCAGCAACAACAGGCTTATTTAGGACAGTTGGAATAGGGGCGGACTCAGGAGACATGGAGAGCATTACTAAGGCAGATTTAGTAATAATAATAGGGTCAAACACTACAGAGGCTCATCCAGTCCTTGCTGGAAAAATTAAGAGAGAGCATAAACTCAGGGGACAAAAGCTTGTTGTTATAGATGTAAGGAGTCATGAAATGGCAGAGTTAGCAGACCTCTTCATCTCACCTCATCCAGGAACAGACCTATTCCTAATAAATGCAATAGCTAAATATATATTAGATAACAATTGGGAAAACAGGGATTTCATAGAGAAGAGAACTGTGAACTTCGGGGAATATAGGGAATCATTGAGGGATTACACGTTAGAAAGTGCTGAGAAAATAACTGGTGTTCCATCAGAGCAAATAATACAGTTAGCTAAAATGATATATGAAGCAAATAATGTTTCAATATTATTTGGAATGGGGGTAACTCAACATGAAATGGGAAGCGAGACAGCAACCGCTATATCAAACCTCTTGCTACTAACAGGGAATTACGGTAGAGAAGGAACAGGAGCTTATCCACTTAGAGGGCATGCTAATGTCCAAGGAGTAAGCGATTTCGGAGCACTACCGCAATATCTGCCTGGTTATGAAAGCGTTGATGACCCTGAAGTTAGGAAAAAATATGAAATAGCATGGAATTGCAAGTTACCGGAGAAAAAAGGGTTAACTAGCACCGAGATGATAGATGCAATATTGGAGGGGAAGATAAAAGCGTTGATAGTAATGGGGGAGGACAAAGTGTTAGCAGACTCAAACCAAACTAAGGTTATGAAAGCCCTTGAGAGACTGGAATTATTGATAGTTATAGAGTTATTCTTGACTAGAACAGCTAAACTTGCACATGTAGTATTACCTGCAGCCTCAGTTTTAGAAAAGGAAGGAACATTCGTTAATACTGAGAGGAGAATACAGAGGTTCTATAAGGCTTTTGAGCCTATTGGTGATGCAAAAGCAGACTGGGAAATAATTCAGATGATTGCTAGATCTTTAGGAGCCAATTGGAGCTATAAAAATCCATCAGAGATAATGGAGGAGGTTTCTAGACTGTGTGACTCCTTTAAAGGAGTTAAATATGAGAGGCTTGAGGGATTCAAGAGTTTGCTCTGGCCAGTTAAGGAAAGTGGGGAGGATACAAGAATACTATACACAGAGAAGTTTAATTTCCCAGATGGTAAGGCTAGGTTCTACGCCACAAAGTGGGTTAAGCCGCCAAGCTTAAGCAAAACTTATGATCTATATTTAGATAATGGAAGAATATTAGAGCACTTCCATTGGGGAAACTTAACTAAGAGGAGTAAAGGGCTTACAGATAAGTTCCCTGAAGTTATTATTGAGATACCTCAAGAGGTTGCTAGGATTAAGGGAATTAATAATGGGGATTTAGTAATTGTAAAGTCCAGATATGGAAGGGCTTATGCAAGAGCAATAATAAGTGAAAGAGTTTCTGGTCAAAGGGTTTTTATGTCGATTCAAGGTCAAGGAGGGGATGCAGTTAACTTAGTTACAGGCGATGAAAGGGATAATTACACTAAGACGCCTGCATATAAAGAAATACCAGTTATGATTGAGAAAATTGAGGGAGAAAGTAAAAATCCACTTCCCTTTATTAATTATAGGCATTACCTAAAGGAGAGGGTAAAACAGACTGGCGTTAAGGTTGAAAAGAAGTGGGAGAGAATTGGAAAGTTGATCTAGTTACTTTTTTTCAACTTATTAACCATTTTCTTTTGATATTGCTTTTTAGAGTCCATTAGCTTGTTATAAGCTAATATCAAATCCTCTGTAGATAGCTTCCTATCTTCTCCTGCAATTTTAGCTTTTAAGACACCGATCTTCGCTTCCCTAGATATAGCAGCCAAATCAGCCCCTGTCAACCCTTCAGTTATCTCAGATATCTTGTCCAAGTCAACGTCCTTTGCATTATCACCCAAGTGTTTGGCTATTATTTCCTTCCTCTCCTCTTTGTTAGGTAAAGACATGTAGAATATTTTATCAAACCTTCCAGGTCTTAAAAGTGCAGGATCAATTTCCCTCACTCTATTAGTCGTTGCTATTACCATTACCTGTCTTAACGTTCTAATACCGTCCATCTCAGTTAAGAGTTGGTTGACGACTTTTGATGCCTCATGTCCAGTTTTCCCCCCTCTCCTTGGGGCTATTGCATCCAACTCATCTACTAAAATTATTGCTGGTTTATTTTCCCTTGCTCTATTAAATACCTCCTTTATTGCTATAACTGCCCCCTCATAGCCCTTGTACATTATTTCGGCACCACTTAAAATTATCAATTTAACCCCAACACTCTTAGCAATTGCCTTGGCCATCATTGTTTTCCCTACTCCAGGGGGACCATATAATAATATCCCCCTTATTGGAGTGATCTTGAGTTCCTCCATCATTTTATAATACTTTAGCTGTATTTCTACTATTTCCTTTAACTCCTTCTTTATTTTCTCATATCCTCCTATATCATCAAGAGTTATATCATCTTCGAGGATTTGATATGCTGGGCTATTTGCCCTCCTCTCGAAATCCAACCTAAATTTCTCGAACTCCTCAAGCATTTGAAGAGATATGCTGGGCTTATATGTCTTTATTATTTCTAGGAAGTCTTGCATTGTAGCTTTCCTGAAGCTATTAGAGTTTACAGACTCCCTAGCAACTCTCCTAGCTACTTCCTGGCACAAGTTTGCTAAATCCGCCCCGCTGTACCTTTCAGTTAGCTCAGCTATTTTGGAGAAGTCTACTCCCTCTTCTAGAGGTAGTTTTGAGCAATGTATCTTAAGTATTTCCTCCCTTGATTGCTTGTTAGGTGGTGGTACATAGATCAATTTATCGAATCTTCCTGCTCTCAAAAGGGCTTTATCAAGTAGTTGGGGCACATTAGTAGACCCAACTATTATCACTCCGTCGTCGCTCTCTAATCCATCAATCTCAGATAGCATAAGGCTTAACAATCTAGGAGTAACGGAATCGCCCGTATGTCCTTCCCTTTTAGTCCCTATTGTATCTATCTCGTCAAAGAAGAGAATAATTGGAGCCCCTTTCCTTGCGTTATTGAATAATTCCTTTAGTCTCTGTTCACTTTCCCCGTACCATTTAGACATTATATCGCTAATGTTAACATAAAGGAAATTGAAACCCGTTTCCTTAGCTAGTGCCTTCATGAATAGAGTCTTACCACATCCTGGAGGTCCAAAAAGTAAGACTCCCTTAGGTAATTTTAACCCAAACCTCTCAGCTAGCTGTTTATTCCTTAAAGGTAGTTCTATGTAGTCCCTTAATTCCCTTTTTATGTCCTCATAGCCACCTATCGAATCCCAACCTACTTCTATCTCTCTCCTCCTAAGATTTCCTTGCTTTAGATTCTGCTTCACTGGTATTATCCCTTTTACGTTCTTACCAGTCATTTCCCTATACCATTTCCTGGTAAATAAAACAGTCCCTATAATCACGAATATTGTTATTACAGTTGTAGCTATTAGCACTAAATCTGGCATTACAATTTATTTTAGCAGAGGAAATAAATAAGCATTATTCAATTTAGATTTCATTTGACTTTTAAAAGCCTCCACATTTAATTCAATTGAGTTGAGGGCTAATTAATTGGAGTTAAATCCAGGACTTCGTTGGAAAATCATCTGCAATAAACTTTTTCCATCGTTTTCACTTGCTAAAGTAGCATAGAACTACATTTACCATATAACAGTGTCCTCAATATCCCTCTTCAAATCCAAAATGTAATCTGATAAATACCTCTTAAACATCCTTATCCCCATCCTCCTCTCCTCCCTCCTCTTCATGTATTCCCCTAGCCATACCATCCCAAGTCCTATGATTGTTGTCACATTTAATGGCTCAGGAATCAATATTAACCCTATTCCAATGTTCCTTATTCTCTTTCCCCTAGGCTCTTCCACCCCCATCAGGCTATTCAATTCCTCCTTTATTTCCCTTATCCACACATAATATAACTTACCTTTAAGAAATATAAAGGTCTAATACCCTTAAGATAATTTCCATTTACTTCAAAAGCCTAATTGGTAATTCAACTATTAAGATTACCATAATTTTGAACTAAAGTAATCCTTTTTCCCTGAGAACCTGACTAGCCTTTATTAAGTTCTTGTCCATTTCTAGCTCATCGTAGGAGTATCCTAATGCCAATGCAATGAGTTGGGAAGCGTACAGAACTGGAATTGACCAGTTTAGCCTAAACTCCCTCTTGATCCTTCCTTGATACCCATCAAGCATTATATTGCATAAAGGACATGGAGAAATTATTAAGTCTGCACCATGAGTTTTAGCTGACTCAAGTACTTTCTTGCTCAGCGTCAACGCATTTCTCTCGTTGCTCCCCAAAGAGGGAAAGCCACAACATGAATAAGCCTCGGGAAAACTCACTGGCTCTGCTCCTAAGGCCTTTATTAGATTCTCTAAACTGCTCGGCCTATATGGATCCTCGAAACCTAAGTATTCCCTTGGCCTTAAGTATTGGCATCCGTAATATGCTCCTACTTTCAATCCCCTTAAAGGTCTCTTGACCTTTTCCCTAATTTTCTCGACACCTATTTCTCTTATCAAGATCCAAATGAAGTGTTCTGTAGTACCTTCTCCGCTATACTTGTATTTTTCCCCAACTTTCTCATCAACTTTCCTCTTAATAACCTTGTCAGCTTTATATATTTTCTCGGCTTTCCTCAAACTCAATAGGCAAACACTACACGGTGTCACCATTTTCTTTAACCCCATGGATTCAAGCAAAGCTAGATTCCTTACATTAAGCGCTATCATTGCCTCCTCGTTTTCTTCCTGCAAAAATCCTCCGCCACAGCAATTCCAGTCCTGAACTTCTATTAACTCTATACCAAACTCCTTTGCAACTATCTGAGTTGCCTTATCTAATCTCTTTTCAGCCCCATGGAAGGAGCATCCAGGATAATAACCTATTTTCACATCATTCACCTACTATTTTCTTTATGCTCTCAATATCGGATACTTTCTTCTGCCTAATTAAATAGTTTGCTAAGCTATCTGGATTCTCCCTAAATTGATATATTAGATCCCTTATTGATTTGGATAGCCCATAACTTCCCACAAATACAGTAGCCCCCTCTACCTTGCCTGTCTCGGAAATTGACTTCTTTAAAGCTACAGAATGTTTCCTACCTAAATTAAGAGATGGAGAAGACTGTTTTAATTTAAATGTCTCCTTCCTGGTCTTTATTATCGTTTCAGCAGGCTCTATGTCCCTAGGACATGCCTGAACACATTGATAGCAATAAGTACACCTCCAAGCACTTTCAGCCACAATCTTCAACCTCTCCTGCGTTAAAGTATCCCTTGGATCGAATATAAACCTAAATGCCTTTGCATGTGCAGCAGGACCTAAGAAATTGTCATCAATAGGCAAAACAGGACACATGGAAACACATAAGCCACACCATATGCACTGACCGTGCCTCCATAAAGTTTCCTGTGTTTCTGGTAACAGCCTGGGTTCTACCTGTCCTTCTTCAACCTCCTTAGACGGCATCAACCTGGGAATTACCTTCTCCATCTTCTCATAAAACGGCTCCATATCAACTACTAGATCTTTCACTACCTTATAGTAGCTCATGGGTTCAACTATTACCATTCCGTTGTTCTTTTCTGCTTCTTCTAGAACTCTAGTTTTACACGCCAGCTTAGGAGCTCCGTTTATCTTCATTCCACAGCTCCCGCAAACTGCCATATGGCATGAAGCCCTATAGGAAATACTTGGGTCTTGATGTGCCTTTATTAGCCTTAAAGCCTCAGTCATTTGAGTGTACTTATCAACCTTTAACATGTATTCAGACCAGTACTCGCCTTTCTGCTCGTTATATCTTCTAATCCTTATTATTACTTCCTTTGCCTCACTCAATAAGTCCTCACCTCAGGTTTCCATTTAGTTATCGTCACTGGCTTGTAAGTTATCTGAACTTCTCCCCCTTTAAAGTATGCAATTGTATGTTTCAACCAATTCTTATCATCCCTCTCTGGATAGTCTTCCCTTATTTGTGCACCCCTCGTCTCAGTCCTATTTAATGCTGTAGCAGTTACTACTACTGCTAAATCCAACATATTCCTCAATTCCAAGTAATTAAAGAATTCCGTGTTGTAGTACCTGCTCTTATCCTCAACGTATACTTTCTTGAATTCCTCCCTAAGCTTTGCTATTTCTATCAAGGCTGATTTAAGGTTTTGCTCATCCCTAAATATACCCACCTTCTCCCACATCAAGTCCCTTAGCCTTTCCTGTATATCACCGAAGTGAATTCCACTTTCACTCTTGGGAATAACATAAGAGTAGAGCTTCTCAGCCTGTTCCTGGACAGAAGACGAGGGCATTTCAACTTTTTCTATATATTCTGAAGCCGCCTTACCAGTTAAATAACCGAATACCAGTGTTTCTAATAGGGAGTTTGAACCTAACCTGTTAGCCCCATGAACGCTGACACATGCTACTTCCCCTGCTGCGAATAAACCTCTTAAGTCGTAGTTGTATCCGTTAACATCAACATCTATCCCACCCATATAATAGTGTTGAGCAGGTCTAACAGGTAGAGGTTCACTAACAGGATCTACGCCTGCGAAGTTTATCCCAGCCTCTCTTGCTAATGCTAACCTCTCCTTTATATATTGTTCCCCTAAATGCCTTAAATCTAAGTGAACGTATCCACCTGGGAACCCCCTGCCCTCCCTTATTTCTATTGTTATCGATTTACTCACTATATCTCTAGGAGCTAATTCCTTCTTTTGGGGTGCATATCTAAGCATGAACCTTTCTCCCCTATTATTAACTAATATCCCCCCTTCTCCCCTTGCTGCTTCACTTATTAATATATCTGATGGATAGAGAGCTGTAGGGTGAAATTGGACGAATTCCGGATCCTTTAGGGCAACTCCAGCTCTTAAAGCCATTGAATATCCATCTCCTGTATTTATGTAACTGTTAGTAGTGTGCCTATATAACATGCCCATACCTCCAGTAGCCATTATCACTGCTTTACCCAAGAATATCGCGGGTCTTTCATCCCTCATGTTTATAGCAATTACCCCTCTCACCCTCTCTTCATCTCTTAATAACTCAACTGCAAACCATTCACTGTAAAACGTAATATTCTCTAAACCAGAAACTCTCTCATAAACTGTATGAAGAAGTGCCATTCCCGTTTTGTCGGCTACAAACCTTGTTCTTGGATATGTTTGACCACCAAAGTACCTTAAGGCTATCCTACCATCAGGTTGCCTATTGAATAGAGCCCCCCATCTCTCCATTAGTATTATCATGTCACCAGACATGTTAGCAAGGACTTCCGCTGCATCTTGATCCACTAAGTAGTCTCCTCCCTTTATTGTATCATATGCTAAATATTCTGGACTATCGTTAGGGTCTGAGTTCCCCTTTACGTAAGCTGCTATTCCCCCTTCTGCACATGCAGAATGAGATCTAGTAGGGAAAACCTTTGATATCACTGCAACAGAGTGCTTCCTCTTAGCTATTTCATGAGCAGCCATTAAACCTGCAAGTCCCCCTCCTATTACAATTGCATCATAACTTAACTGCTCCAATATTATCTCTTACCTTTAGTTCTCAAAAGTTAAAAGATTTTAACGCTTTCATTCGATTTAGTTCTCTCACATTTAGCTATTTTTAAAAATTCCCTATTCTATATATGGACATTTAGGTGAATCAGTTGGTTTTAAGGAATCCAAAATATGTGAGTGAGGACCTCGTCTCTTAATGATTAAAATAAATGATTGTAGAACCGCTTATCATAAAGTAGTTTAACCCTTTATAATACCAATAATGAATCCTATAATAAATGTTATAGAACTGTAGGGTATTATTGCCTTAATTGAAGACGCCCTGCTCAGAGCTTGAGATGCGGAGTTTCCTATTTGTATTAAAACTGACTCAACTGTGTTTGGACTGATATACCCCAATGCTAAGAGGAGTATTACGATGGCGATCAATACTAAAGCAACCCCTATTATTCTCCTCACCAAAATTCCTATCAAGAGACCCAAGATAAAAGTAGCTATAAGAACTACTATTTGAGAACCAGTTAATCCTAAGAAATCCATGAGAAGAGATTGGAGTATGTAGTTAAAAAATCATAGTATTCTTTTCCTTCTAAACCTTCCCTTAACTTACTAACCACTTTAAATTCAAGAATAAAAGAACTTATCTTTCTAACTATAATTATTAACCCTGTAAACGATATTAAGATCTCTGTAATCTTCTTACTTAATTCAGAGATATATGTGAAGGTATTTGAGCTAATAATTAAGCTAAACAATATTATCATTATTCCGATTAACCGAATAAATGAAAGTCCTTCGTTTAAGAGTATATTACTCATAATGGTCGCTGATATTGGTACACAGGTAAGTGAAAGGGATGCATGTATAGGTGATCTATTTATTAATTTATACCAAATCAAGTATGCCAATCCTTGATTTATAAAACCCATGTAAATGATTATAGCAAATCCTTCAAGAATGCTATGGGAAGACCTCCAAGGAGGATTTGAAGTGATGTAGAAATCCTCGTATTATAATTACTGACGTGTTTTTTATAGAGAAGGGAGCCTAAAGCCCATGACAATGTGGAGAGAAACGCAATTAAGAAACCTATGTTTTCTCCTGAAATTGATGGATCCATTATAAGGATGAGACCTATTATCCCCATTATAGAACCCATTATTTCCCTCTTGTTTGGTTTCATTCCTAATATAAAATAAGACAAGGGAATCAGAATAATGGGGTTGGAGAAAATTATTGTTGCGTCAAGTGAGGTTGAGGATATGGAAGCTGATAAAAACAACAATGTTACGAAAAACCCAATACCGAGGGAACCAATTAAAAAAATTTAATAAGTTCAAGAGGTTTAAGCTTTTGCCTTGGAGATATTAAGAATAGAAATACCCCACCTATTATAAACCTTGACAGAGCTAATGTGGTGAAATTAATTCCTTGACTCTCAGCTATTCTTGTTAAGGGGAACGTCGATTCCCATATTATTATTAGGGAAAGGGAATGGAGAGACCATGATATTCTATCCTTTTCCATGTATCTTAGAAAAGGTAACAAAAACAGTTAGTCAAACGTTACTGTTTCGCTGTTCTTACTTCCCATTTTCGTATTTGAGATCAAGAGTTTAATTCCTATAATTATTATTCTAAATTAATTAATTTATATAAATGTCTAATGGTAGATGAGAGAATCTAAAGCTTTTCTAGATAAAAAGGATTCAGCCATCCTATCGGAAACTGTGGACAGGGTTGAGAAAATCCAATGAGACCGATCCTTCTAATAAGCGCCATATTCATACCATCAATTTAGATAAAGGAAAGGCTATACTATTAAGTAATTGCTTAGCATCATCTTCTAGCTTTCTCCCTATATACCTTGAGTAACTGATCCATAGTGAGTACTCCAAGATATTTTCCATCCTTTATTACGCAAACCCATCTACTTTTAAGCCTTGCCATGATATCTAAGCAATCTTCAAAAGTTGAGTCTGGCCTCACGTATGGCACTCCTTTTACTACATATTTTTCTAAACTCTCATTATAATTAGTCCTTTCCAGATCCTTCAAATATACTACTCCTATAAAACTATCGTTATCGTCAGTCACAGGTAGGCTGAGGAAATTGTTTTCCATCATTTTAGAGATTGCAAAGCTTACTTTATCGTTTATCTTTGCCCTAATATCAGCTAACTCAGCCTCGCCTACTTTAATAATCCTTAATAATGGCATTTCATACTCGAGTTTGTGCGCAGGAGAATCCCTCCTAGTGGGAACTTGAGCTTCATAGATTGTATAATTACCTGATACTAAATAGGAGAGGGCCACTGCAATCATAGTACCTGGTAAGAGTTGCAGACTTCCTGTCATCTCTGTGACCATTACTATTACTGATAATGGTACTTTCCCAGAACCAGCAAAAAACGATGCCATACCTATTATAACGAATGGAGCTATTGTGGGGACTATATTAGGGAACAAATAATGGAAAATGAGTCCAAGATCTGCGCCTATAAATGCCCCTATAAAAAGTCCTGGTGCAAACACACCACCACTTCCACCAGAACCTATTGAAAAGGAGGTTGCAAGTATCTTTAAGAAAGGCAAAAGGGTCATGAGGACTAAAGTTGGAAAGAGAGGGGAGTAAAACACGTTAAATCTCTCGTACTCTACCAAATTTATCCATCCGTAACCAGTGCCCATCACTTCAGGTGCTATCAGAGCTATGACACTAGTTGCCAATCCCCCTATAACTGGCTTTAAATAATTGCTAACTTTCAACTTCTTGAAAAAAGCATGGATACCATAAAATGATTTAACATATAGTACTGCCATAATACCATTGACGATACCGAGGATTGCATATAATGGTAATCTTAAGGGGTTGAAGGATTCTGAATAATAACCGAACACTGGTGTAAAACCATATATTACACCGAATACTACATATCCTATAGCTGAGGCTATTAAAGATGGATATAAGATCTCAGGCTCTAGATCCCTCTTATATAGTATTTCTGCAGACAATAGAGCCCCCCCCTATGGGCGTCTTAAATATCGTTCCTATTCCTGCCCCTATCCCTACAGCTACCATCCTCCTTCTGTCCTCAGGGGAAAGTTTCAGCAAATCCGCTAATACGGAACCTATGCCAGCAGAGAATTGCGCAGTAGGACCTTCTCTTCCAGCGCTACCTCCAGATCCTATAGTTGCTGCTGAAGCTATTATCTTCACCGGTACTACCATCCACCCAACCTTACCTTGAAAGTAATGATAAGCCTTTATGGCAGCATCTGTCCCGTGACCCTCAGCCTCGGGTGCAAAGGTATATACTATAAATCCAGAAATGAGGCCTCCAAGAATTAATGAAATGGGAATTAAGTAATAATTTCCAATATTGAAGGTAAAGGAAAACGGGTTCCCGCCCTCACCTATAGGTTCTGGATAAGACATACCTACTAATCCACGTATAAAAACGAACTCTGATAAGCGTAGTAAAGTATAAAATATCGTAGCTGCAAACCCCGCTATTGAGCCTGATATTATGCCCAAAATGAACCATTTCTCGAAATAGGACAACTTATCGAAAAATTTCATACATTACTTCTAGACAACTCCAATTTAAAAAGTAACTCACAGTTTACTATAGTACTCTAAAATTTTTTATGTTATAATTTTATCCCGTTAGGAGTTATTGAGTTATTTATGAAGTATTATCACAAAGAAAGCCAGGCTTTAGTATTAATTATATTGCTTCTAATTAATATAAGTATAAGCTTGTGTTTTACGATATAGATGATGCAGTCTATTTAGTGCTCTATTATCATAGCTAAAATCTTATTGCATACCAGCATCACTTAATACATGAGAGTGCTATTAATTACTATTTAAGGAAAGTACTAACCCCTTTAAGCCCAATTCGTATACCCAAAATTCAGTCCAATTAAAGAGCCATCTGAAGCGCTTTTAGGGAAAATTTTGGCTCCATCGTAAATGGCGAGATCTGTCAACTCTTTGTCATATCTAGATGTTTATAATAAATATTACTTCAAACGGACAATCCTTTACTGTTGAATGCGTAAAGGTGGAGAGATTGAGATGAATTAAGGTCATCTCAAATATTTTTATGTTTTTCGTTAAAGATTAATATATAGCATTATTGTGTTAACGTTGAAAGAGTTTCATCTAATATATGTTTAAGCAATTCAGCTCTCCCAACTACTTAACTCACCCTTTTACAATAGGTTGTAAATGGTTAAGTAAGCTTCTCACTATTATTTCTTTAGAAATAAATATGTAAATAGGAAAAAATTTATTTTTACTTTCTTGTCTCTTTACCTTCCTAATTAGAGGTTGTGTAACTTATTAATGATTGTAATCGTCATAGAGGTTTTTAGCTAATATCTTTAATGACATTCTTTGTCCTTCTAAACTTCTCCCATTTAATCCATAACTTTAGAATTGCCCTCTAGACTTCATAGCCTCGTATACTCTCCTAACTGCTAAACTCATAGCCGCAGTCCTTATATCATAGTTTCCTAATGTCTTCCACTCATTTATAACTGCTTTATATGCGCTTTTCATTTCCCTTATTAACCTATCCTTTGCCTCTTCCTCAGATATTACTTGCCCCATCTTATTATTGGCCCACTCTATATGGGAAACAACGACACCACCAGCATTAGCTAATATATCTGGAATAACGTAAACACCTCTTTGTTTCATGATCTCGTCTGCATCTGCTGTCAAGGGACCATTAGCTCCTTCTACTATTACTTTTGCTTTAACTCTAGAAGCATTGAGCTTAGTTATAACGTTCTCTATAGCAGCTGGTATTAAAACGTCTACATCCGCTTCAAGTAATTGTTCATTAGTTATAACCTTTGCGCCAGGATAATTAACAACGCTTCCTGTCTTGTTTTTTACTTCCATTAACTTTTCATAGCTTAATCCCTCTGGATTATAAACACCTCCTTTAGCATCGCTCACAGCAATCACTTTTACCTTGTTCTCCTCTAAGAATCTAACAGCATTTGATCCCACGTTTCCAAATCCCTGGATGGCTACGCTCTTGCCCTCGTAACCTCCCAAAAAGGTTTCCATTGCTTCCAAAGCTATTGTAGCTACTCCTAAACCAGTACTTATTATTCTTGTTTCCAATCCTCCTAAGTTCTTAGGCTTACCAGTAACTATAGCGTAATCAACTTTACCTGTTATCCTAATATATTCATCCACAAACCACGCCATGATCCTAGAATCAGTATTAACATCTGGAGCAGGAATATCTAGATCACTTCCTATATCCCTAGATATTGCATCCACATAATTCCTAGTCAACTCCTCCAATTCATCTTCAGTTAAAGTACTTGGATCTACCCTTATCCCCCCTTTTCCTCCTCCATATGGTAAGCCCAAAAGGGAGTTCTTCCAAGTCATGATCATTGCTAAAGCTGTTACTTCCTCTTGGGTGACCGCTGGATGGTATCTTAAACCTCCCTTGTAAGGACCTAGGGCACTATTGTGTTGGACTCTCCATCCCAAAAAAGTCTTGACCTTCCCATTCTTTGTTCTTACGGGGATTTTAACTTGTATTACCCTCTCTGGTATACTTAATACTTGGACTAATGAATCGTCAAGCCCCAATATCTCAGCGATCTTCTGAAGCTTCTTTACCTGTTGAGTGTATAAATTCGATGACATTACTTCTTCTATAGCTAATGCCATAATTATCAAATAATATATAGAAGGTACATTCTTAAAACTTGGAAGCATAAAATTTAAAAACAAAACGTTTTACTTTAATTTGCCTTTTTAATAATATACAGATTAAAGTTCCTTAGGAGTTTGCTCTTTCATTATCTTCTTCATATATTCCTTATACATGCATCTATCCTGTATTACCTTTATTCCATGCTCTTCAGCTTTCCTAGCCGCCTCATCACTTCTTATTCCCTCTTGAAGCCATACAACTTTTACATCTCCTATTTTTTTCTTTCTCTCTATTACTTCATCTATTATCTTTGGTACTTCGTTGGATGGCCTGAAGACTTGTACAACATCTATTTGAGCTGGAACATCTAATATGCTCTTATAAGACTTTAGTCCTGCAATCTCATTGGCAGTAGGATTGACAGGATAAATTATGTAGTTTTTACTTAATAGAAACATTGGGACTTTATGAGCTGGTTTTGAAGGATCTTTTGAGAAACCAACAGTTGCTATTCTCCTGTAGTTTTCCAGTACGTACTTAATTAAATCCTCCATATATAGTTTTCACCCTCTAAATTTATAAATGCTCAATAAGAACTCAGATCAAAGTTAACTTTATTGATAAAAACCAAAGCGGTATTTTATTGAAATGAAAACTACGTTATTGCTTAGTTTAAAACAACTAATTATATAAGCAATAGGCTATGAAGATTGCTTTTTCTGTTAGATCTAAAATGAGTATTAAATGTAGAAATATCTTTAAACTTTAAAGAACTCCTTGATCTACATTTAAGTACATTTAGGGCAATCATAAAGGAGAACAGCGTTTTCCATAGTTCATTGAGATCAATTTAAGTAGAGTTTATGTAACCTAAGACCCTAGTAGAGTTTCTCGGAACGTTTGGGCTCAAAATCGCATACCTATTAGGAACTGGGATTGGTCCTTTGAGCTCTATTTCTATTTCCCCTTCTTCTCCTGGTTTTAGTTCATTAACCGCTTTCCCTTGAACGTATATTCCCCTACCTACTACAAACACTTCGTTATTTATCGAAAACTTAGAGAACTTAAAGGACACTGCGTTACCTCTAAGGAATTTAGTTGTTTCTACTCCAGAGTAAAAACAATAACTTCCCTCAAGCGCTTCGATGTCCTCTCCCTTTAACGCTATACCAACTCTTATGCCCTCTCCAACAGAATCATAATCCTTGTCAAGCACTTGTATGCTCTTTACCTCCCAATATCTTCCTGTAGGTAATGACCTTATTTCTTGGCCTTTCTTCAATGTTCCTGAGGTTACAAACCCTAAAGAAACTAGTCCTACCCGTTTGTCCCTACACTTTCATTTCACTCATTTTATGTTCAATCATGATCGAGCAGGGACTTAGCCCTCAACCACCTTTTAGGTGGGTCATGGGACTCGAGCCCAACGGCATTTGGCTCA
>Ga0081474_110859_pt1 | contig 20424 bp, 21 predicted proteins | sample OneHunmetagenome_2_FD_70978 | JGI IMG/M metagenome (GOLD analysis project Ga0081474, IMG submission 70978) | Ferrous microbial mat communities from One Hundred Spring Plain, Yellowstone National Park, USA v2 (version 2) | ecosystem: Environmental > Aquatic > Non-marine Saline and Alkaline >... | reverse complement strand
TTGTACTCTTCTTACCTGGGTATGCACTTATAGAAGCACTATATCCAAAAGAAGAAGACCTATCACCATTAGAAAGACTTGCACTTTCGATAGGATTAAGCCTAGCATTAGTTCCATTAGTGGGATTAATCTTAAATTATACTCCATGGGGTATAAGACTAGATCCCATACTTATAGCACTAACAATTCTAACTCTAACATTATTAGCTTTCTCTACATACAGAAAATATGGCTACCTCAAACTAAAAACAATGATAACACATGCTTGATACGAATTTACAATATACTAACAGTACTCAAGTAGTAGACAACAAATGAAATCATTAAAGGAAAACTTTTAAGATTGTAATGAGCAAGATTTTAGTTACTGGTGGCGCAGGCTTCATTGGCTCTCATTTAGTTGATAGATTAATCGATGAAGGAAATGAAGTTATAGTTCTTGATAATTTAACCACAGGCAAGAAAGAATTCATTCAATATAATTTTAACAATCCTAGATTTAGATTCTACCAAGCAGATTTGTTAACTGATAATATTGATAAATATTTTAGAAATGTGGATGAAGTCTGGCATTTAGCAGCTAATCCTGACACTAGAACAGCTCTTAAAGATACAAAAGTTGATATTGACCAAAATATTTTAGTCACCTACAAAGTTCTGGAAGCAATGAGAAAGAATAATATTAAAAGAATAATTTTTACTTCATCTTCAACTGTTTATGGAGAAGCTAAAAAAATACCAACACCAGAAGATTACCCATGCAAACCAATCTCTTTATACGGCGCCTCCAAACTTGCTTGTGAAAGTTTAATTTCAGCTTATGTTCATACCTTTGACTTTAATGCGGTAATTTTCAGACTAGCAAATATAATCGGTCCAAGAATAACTCACGGTGTCATTCACGACTTTATTGAAAAACTAAAAAAGAATCCCAATAAACTAGAGATTCTCGGTGATGGAACCCAAAAGAAATCCTATCTTTATATTACCGATTGCATCAATGGAATGCTTTTTGCTTCTAGAAAAGTAAATAGTTTTGAAATTTTTAATCTTGGTTCTGAAGATTGGATAAGCGTAAAAGAAATTAGTGAAATTATCTGTAAAGAATTAATTTTAACTCCAAGAGTTAAATTTGGCAGTAACAATAGAGGATGGAAAGGCGATGTGCCGCTAATGCTCCTAGACATATCAAAAATCAAACAGCTTGGCTGGAAACCTAAATTTAACTCTAAGAATGCAGTTGCATTAACAGTAAAAATCATTAACAGGAAATAGTAATACTTCATGACCAAAGCCAACTTTAGCGTTGCTGATAAAAGATCTTACCAGCACACAATCAAAAAGAAAAAGTTATACTTATGAGTTTATTCTATTTCTATGATTAGTGCTTTTAGCCCTGTGTTTAGCGGTATTATTGCAAATCATGCTGAGAAATGTGTTATAGATCTGGCATTAGTTATCTGTTCTAAACATGCATACGTATCTAGACAACCTCATCGAAAACCCACATGCTAGGATTAGGAATTCTAAGAAAAGGCTTCGAAAAGCACGAGAACTGATTGAAGTTTACAACATGATTGACCTTCATGGTGTCCCCAGCTTTTACAATGGTTAACAGACAAGAACTACATCTTCTAGCCAGGACTATAACAAATTATCAAAAAGCTGAGAAAGTCTTAAAGTTTGACAAATGAACATGATCAATATTCCAAAATTTTTCTATGAAAGCACATTTCATTTACTAAGTAATTTAAAAGCATATGAAGAAAGAACCAACAACTACATAGACGCATTTAAAAACTATATTAACAATGCACGAATGATTTTGGATGCTGGTTGTGGTTCAGGAGAGTTTGCCAGAAAATTAGCAAAAAAAGGAAACACGATAGTAGCACTAGACATACAAAAACAACTCCTAACAGAAATAAAGGAAGAAAACATCTACAAAATATGTGCAGATGCTTGCAACCTTCCTCTTAGAGAAAACTCGATAGATTGCGTTCTCTCTCTCATTAATAGAACACCTTAAGGAACCAGAGAAGCACATCAAAGAAATTCGTAAAGCACTAAAAAGAAAAGGAATATTCATCATTCAAATACCAAACCTTCAATACATATTTGAACCACATAGTAAATGGCCCTTTTTATTTATATTTCCAAGAAAAACCCAACTCTTAATATTCAAAACACTAAACTATCCATTCGTGAATATGGAAGTCAACCTAAAGAAAATTTTATTGCTTCTTCAAGAAGAAAAATTTTGAATTAGTGAAATAAAAAAGGTCTATCACTTAAATATAATGAAACTACTACCAATAGCATCTTCATATATTATCATATCTGAGAAATGTTAGAACTAATAGCACTAATCTTAGCTGGAATACACTTTGGAATTCCGTTAACTTACTATTATTATACAAAACACAAAGGAAAAATAATAAGCATGAAACTCATTATACAATTTCATCCTCTTTTAAGCTAAAAGAGAAGAAGATGCCTAGACCGCAAAGGCCATTGCTAATTATTGCGGGAACAAGGCCGGAAATAATTAAACTGACGCCAGTAATGGAGTGGCTGGATAGACTAGGCGTTGAGTACGTATTCGTATGGAGCGGGCAACATTACGACTACGAACTGAGCGAAATATTCTTTGAAGAGCTTCATACTCCAAAGCCGCATATAAACCTGAACGTAGGTAGTGGAAGCCATGCTGAGCAAACAGCGAAGATGATGATGGATTTGGAAAAGCAGATTAAAAAAATTAAACCATCAATAATTATCGCAGAAGGAGATACAAACACTGTAGTAGCCTCATCTTTAACTTCATTAAAGTGTCAAACACCTTTTGCACATGTCGAAGCTGGGCTTAGAAGCTGGAACATAATCATGCCTGAAGAAGTAAACAGGAAAGTAGCAGATGCCATAGCAACGATTCACTTTGCGCCTACAAAACTTGCTGTAATTAATCTTCTTTTTGAGGGTATTGCACCAAAAAATGTTTACCTAACTGGGAATACGATTGTAGATATGGTGAATAAATTTAAAGATCTTATAATGAAAAAAAGCGAGGCACTTCTCTCAGAATATGGACTTAACAATAATAGTTATATTCTAGTAACATTACATAGGGCTGAGAATACCAATAACCTCCAGAGGCTCGGAAATATTTTAAAAGCGATGGCAGAACTTTCACAGCAGTATGACGTAATATTTCCAATGCATCCACGCACAAAAAATCGGATTATAGAGCTAGGATTAGAAAAATACCTTCAGAAAGTGAAGATTATAAAACCCTTAGGCTATATAGAATTCCTTTCGCTTCTAGCGAATTGCAGTGTAGTTTTAACAGACAGTGGTGGCGTTCAGGAAGAAGCCTTTATATTGAGGATCCCAACAGTAACCTTGAGATACAATACTGAAAGACCTGAGACGACAATCCATGGACTGAACAGACTTGCAGGAGCTGAAACAGAGTCAATCGTAAAGCTAACTCTCCATCAAATAAATTATACAAAGAAGATGAAATCATTAGAAATAGAAAATCTCTTGGGAGATGGACATGCGGGAGAAAGAATAGCTAGGATATCGAAAGAACTTTCTGAAAAAGGAATCACATTAAAGGAACCAGACTTAAGAGAAACACCAGTAATCACATATGCCCTGCTCAATAATGAGTCGGACACGAATGTGATCTTTGAGACGATAATAGGCTTTGATAAGAATGGTGAGCTAAGTAACTCATCAGAAGATTATTGGAGATTGCTTGCTAGAATCAAGAAGAGTTATGATACGTATACTCTTAATTCCAAGTAGTGATTATTTAGGTCATCCATTTCCACAAAGACATAATCAGATATTTGAAAGAATTCACAACGATAAGGATTTTGAGGTTCATGTCCTCAGATTTAACATATTTGGAAAAGTTAAATTATCCAGCAAATGTATTATACATAATCTCCCTTTAGAGTTTAATGTAAGTAAAACACCAATATATTATCTATCGAATGCTTTAAATCATCTTCAAGAGATTCTGAGAATCATTAAACGTGAAACAATCAATGTCGTTGTGGCTGGAAATCTCCTTCCTCCCTTCCTACTTGCACTTTATAAAGAGGTCTCTCGTTTAAAAATACCCTTCATATTTGATTTACAGGACTACTATCCAACTTCAGCAACTGGCTACATATTCAAGGTTAATAGCTTATCAGGAATGGTTGTTAAAGGAGTATTCGAGAGCATGACTCAAGCATTGATCAGGACGGCTGATGCTGTAACCGCGCCGGGTTTTGCACTTGCCTCGTATGCTCGTACTGTACGAGGAAAAATGGGCTCTGGGCAAGTTCATATAGTTCCAAATGGAATTTCAGATGACTTCTTAAAAACATATAATGGAAGCCATATAAGAGAAAAATTTGGATATGATGAAGAAGATTTGGTTGTAGGTTACGTTGGTAGCGTCGAGTTTTGGCTTGACATGAAAACCCTGATTAGAGCTCTATCTAAGGCTTATCGAGAAGGGCTTAGGATTAAGTTTTTGCTGATTGGTGAGCAACTACAAACAGCATACGTTAAAAATACTATAAATTGGATAAGGGATGAAGGGATAGAGCATATAACAGATTGGACTGGATTCATTGAACATAAGAAAGTTCCAGAGTATGTTGCAGCAATGGATGTTGGCACAATACCTTTTGACGTAAAGAATCCTACTGCTTACTATGCGGCACCAAATAAACTATGGGAATATCTATCCCAGGGAGTAAATGTAGTTTCAACACCAATACCCGAGGCACTAGTATATAGCCACCTACTAAACATATCTAAAAATGAGACTGAATATGTGACTGTACTGAAGAAGGCTAAAAAAGAGGATGATGTGAGAAATCGTGTTCAGAACGATGTCATGACATATTTAAGGAAGCGAAGATGGAATGCCAGCGCAGAGAAAATTAAAAAAATAATATACGGTTTGGTGCATAGTAAATGAAAGTTATGATGTATGCTTTAAAACATGCAAACAGTAACATCATAACTGTCGCCGATGATGACGCTTTCGCCGATAACTGAGGATGATAATAAGATGATTATGAGATGACAATGAAAAAACAAAAAACACTCAAATACCACAACCATCATTGCTAAACATTTCTACATCAATTTCTAAAATATTTAGCAGTCTGCTAAGAAATGATTAGCAGTTTAGCAATTACTAAATTTTTAGCAAAACTAAAACACACTTTCTACTTGCGTCAGTTTCTGAAGTAAAAAAGCCAGGATAAAAAATGCAGTTTTTATACAATTTTATTTTGTCTAGAAAATGTAGCACAAATTACAACAAACGCGCAAGATAAATCTTAACATGTTCATAATAATAGATACCTGCAGGAAGCGGGTATTCATTGCTTCTTATTATCATCCTCCAGGTTTTTTAAGCACAGAAGAAGGATATAGAAACTACTACAACATCTTAAGACTAGCAGAAAGCAAAGCATACTCCACACCAATATTTCTCGGCGAACTTTTTGCACTCAGAAAAGAATCACTCTTAAAAATTAATGGATTTCCAACAGACATAGGCTCAGACAATAGCCACACTGCAACAGAGATCGCTTCAATAGGTTATAGATCAAATTATCCTACAAAATTTTAGCCTTGTAGTGTAAAAGGGTGTGGCTCTTAAAATGAATCTGCTATTTGCAACACCAAGGTATTATCCGCATGTAGGTGGCGTTGAGTATGCTGTTAAGTCAGTAGCTGAGAGACTTGTTAAGAAAGGGAATAATGTGACAGTAGTATGTGGAGAATCGAGTATAAATAATCCGAAGGAGGAGTGGATTAATGGTGTTCATGTGTTTAGGTGGCCTGTTTGGGCTCCTGGAGACGCATATCATATTCCGAGAATGAGGGATAAGCTGAAAAGCCAGCTTTTGGATGCTGTAAGGAAATATGACATAGTTCACTTCCACAGCATCCACAGCGTGTTATCAGTATATTCTCTAGACGTGTTAAAGAACTACAAGGTGCATAAGGTTTTAACGCCCCACTATCATGGTACTGGACATACAGCATTCAGGAGAATTTTGTGGCTAGCATGGAGAAGCCACGTTAGAAGTGCTCTGCGCTTTGTTAGCCTAATTCATACGGTTTCTACTACGGAGTCAAAGCTTATGCTTAAGGATTTTAATGTTAAATCTATAACCATAGGGCATGGTGTTGAGGAATGGCTTTCTGAAATTAACTGGGCACCATCAAACTACATAATGTACAGTGGCAGGATTGAAAAGTATAAGAACATTCATAGGCTCGCAAATATCGTGAAAATACTTAACGATATGGGGCTGAACTTAGAGTTGAAGATCTTCGGAAGCGGTCCCTATACTAACAGGGTGGCAAGACATCTAAATAGTATGAAGATAAAATATGAGATGATGCCTTCACAACCATACAGGGAATACATCATGTATCTATCCAGCGCCACCCTATTTGGATTACTATCAGAGAAAGAAGCTTACGGACTAGCAGTTAACGAAGCGAATGCCATCGGCGTACCAGTAGTTGTAGTCGAACCTTGGGGTCTTAACTTTTCAGGAAGGAGCAGAACTCTAATAACACAATTACATAAAAGCGATAAAGTATTAGCAAAAGAAATATACGCGTTCCTAGATGAAGCAAAAAAACAGCCAAGATCAAATGTTCCAAGCTGGAACCAGGTAGTAGATATCTACATTAAAAAATTGTATTGTCCACAAGAGAATTAAATTCACAGCCAAAGATCACTTTTATGGGAAAACTACAAATTCTAATGAGCTTCGCGGAAGACTCTGAAGAATGAATAGGATGAACGTCAAATTTGCCTTGGTAACCGGTAGCGCAGACTTCATAGACAGCCACCTAGTGGATAGGCTTGTTTCTAACGGCAGGAGCGTTAGGGTATTTAGACAATTTCAGCAACAGAAGAATGGAAAATATTGAAAAAATATTGAACATCACAAGAGAAGTCGATAAGTGGAAATATTGAGGAGGAATTGAAGAACCTTGAAGGGGTTAAGAAGACTGTTAGAGACGTTGATGTTATGTTCCATTTATGCCACGAATCCTGAGCTTGTGAGCACGACAAATCCGAAGATACACCTCAACGAGAACGTAGTGGCAACCTTCAATCTTCTAGAGGCTATGGAAGATAATCAACTCTCCCTAATGAATTATAAGCGAGAATAATGGATTACAAGTATATAGTTGTGATGGTACCTGGTAGCGATAAAAAACCAGGCGAAGGTGTTACTAGGCATGTTTATGAAGTTAGCAAAAGACTTGCAAAAAGAGGAATTAAAGTCCTTGGTATAAAGCCCTCTTCTGAAGCATTAAGAATTAAATATATATCAAAATACATGTTACTAGAAGTTCCTAATAAGTACTTTTCTTTGCTACATTCAGGAGTTGCTAGCAAAATACCAGAATTCCTAAATCAAATATTATACTATACTAGTTATAGAGAGGTAACTAAAAGCATCATCAAGTCTTCTAAGTCACCAATAATTTTACATACCCATGGCTTTTACACGGTATCTCAACCCAGCAGTAATTCCGATGCAATTAAAAGACTTTGCACATTTCATGGCTTTATTCCACTCGACATTGCGGTTCAAAACAATTGGTCTTTTAGAGCAAAGCTAATGTTATACTTGCTTAAAGGAGTATATAAAAACGCAGATCGCTATACTGTGTACACAGAGCAAATAAAGAGGATCATTATCAATCTTTATGCATAGAACCTGAGCACATTGATATAGTTCCTCAGGGTGTAGATGCTGATTTTTTCAAGAGAAATTCTGAACCTGATGAAGCTAAAAGCATAGAAAGAAAATACAAATTGGATAAACCGCGTAGAATACTGTTTCTAGGACATTTAAGCAAGGCAAAAAGACCGGATATCATGCTAAGAGCATTCAAAATTATCTCCTCAAAAAGAAATGATATAATGTTGGTAATATCGAGTAGATGGGGCGATTATTATTTGGAAACAATAAAACTTATCAGAGAGCTCAATCTAGGTAGTATAGTCAGGATAATTTCCGAACCGGTCTTTGGTAATGAATTGAGAGCTTTATATAAAAGTGCATCAGCCTTCATGAATGTTTACCAAATTTATTCAGGTTATTCAACTGCTTTGCTTGAAGCGATGGCATCAGGAATACCTCCCATTATCTATGAGCACTCAGGCAATAGGTATGTAGTAGATGAATCTACTGGTTTTATTTTGAGAAAGCTTGATCCCAATGAACTAGCTGATTTACTCGTTTATATTGTAGAAAATGAAGATGAGGCAAAAAAGAAAGGCAAAAATGCCCAATTTAAAGTTTCTAAGTTTTATGACTAGGACAGAGCTGTTATCCCAAAGTACATATCAATCTATAACAAGCTGCTAGCTTATGATTAAGGTATCTTCAAGAACCAGCTGAGGGATATTATTGTATAAGCACTTAAATTTTAAAAGTATATTAAAGAAATATGAAGAATTGTTGATGAATTTAGAGCTTAGGTATTCTAGCTATACTTTGAATAGTGCTTACGTGCTCGAGCCTATACTAGAGCATATTCGAGATGAGGATATTAAAACCATGCTTGATTTAGGTTGTGGTTATGGTATTCTAACAGTTGCTATTGCGGAATTTCTTGGTGTAAAAAAAATTTATGGTGTTGACGTTGATGAAGTAAGGTTGAAGTATCTAACAGAACATGTGATAAAAAGAGCTGATAACATAGAGTTTGTTGCATTACAACAGGATTTATCTAAGCCTCTGCATCTCCCAGAGAAAGTTCAGCTTGTAACAAGCTTTGGATCGTTGGAACATACGATGTGTTGGGATGAGACCCTCGAGAATATTAAAAATAGTCTCGTGAAAGGCGGTTATATCATCATATCAATGCCCAATCTGGCAAGCTGGGTAAACAGGTTAATGTTGTTCTTAGGCTATCAGCCAAGGGATTTAGAAATCTCGCAAAAAAAGCTTTACGGCGTTGCACCACCCTTTAAAACTCATGGAGTTATAGGTCATGTTAGGGTAGCTACATTCAAGGCTTTTTATGAGTTTCTCGTAGATTCAGGCTTTAATATTGTTATGACAAAACCTTTGTACTCAAAAGCAAATCCTATAGTTAATTTTTTAGATGGATTGCTGAGCAAGCCGTCGCTTTCAAGAAGGTATGTCTTTTTGGCAAGGAAACTTTGACATTAATGTTTATACCATAATCGCTCATTGTAACAGAAGTTCTTTACTTTTAATAAGAAATCTAAAATGCCTCTTAGAGTAAACTTTAAAAAACTATTGATCGTCTTAATATTATTGCTTTATATTTTGTATATATACAGCTTACTTTCGCTTAGTGGAGGTTACTACTCTATTGAAGACTTTTTTGGTCCTTTGTCAAAAAGTTCTTACATTGCAATAACATTGATTCTGTTTTTAGTATATGGCTTTATATATGTTTATGTGAACAAAGATAATTCAAATTACATCAGTTTTCTTATAATCATATTGGTTATATTGAGCATGTTTCTAGTCCCAGATATAGCAGACTCATACTATGACCAGAACTTCTATGATGCAGGAGCACATATGGTTCGGGGGGCCTTCGTAACTCTTACTGGACACTCAGATCCTAATGTTGATAGATACTTTGACCTACAGCCGGCATTCTTCTGGGTCACAGCCATTTTTATAAACATTGTATATGGATCTCCAACATCTCCCGGTGATCCTATTTTTGGCTTTTTTGTAAAGTGGTTCGACATAATAGCTACAATGATATACATTCCTATACTTTACTTATCATTTAAAAAATATGGATTGAAAAAAGGCGAAACATATCTAGCGTTCTTTTTATTCTTTGGTCTTAACTTCGATAGGTTCTTTTATTCCGCGGAAACTTATGGCAATGCACTTTTCTGGCTTTCACTAGCACTTGTTCCAGACACTATTGGGCATTACGATATTAAAAAGATCCTTATATTGTTACCGGTACTTACATCACTTATATTTATACATGAGGGGCTTACCATATTTACAATAATAGCCTTAGCATCTATATTGATAGCGTTTACATTGTCAAGAGCATCTAGGAATTCATCGCAGAACGTTTTTCACCTTCTACTTTATCTTTTAACCAGCTGGTTTCTGTTCTTACTGTATGTCTCCAAGTTTACTTTATCAATCTTTGTAAGCACACTTATATCTATAGCGAGGCTTTTTTTGGTTGAAGGCACGATAGGAGTTGTTGAAAAAGGTCTTACAAGACCATGGCAACCCTGGGCCAATGTGGTGTTTTTTAAAGCTATATTTATGGGTCTCTTAATTCTCGTAACAGCATTTACAGTACTAGAGCTATTCATCAAATTGAGAGGCAAAATCTACAAAATAGGAATGTCCGTAATTTTTGGAATTACTGCGTTACTAGGACTGGTTGCTGTTGCTTTAGGGGGGGCAGGCTACATTGAGAGGATACCACTAGTTTTATTACCATTGATAGCAATAGTACTTGTTGAAAGCATGAGCAGAGAAAGGTTTAGCAGCAATCACAAAAGAGTCATCGCTGCAATCGTATTATGTTTAGTAATAATGGGGCCTTTTGTCTTCTTTAGCGGCAGAAACTTCCAATCGATTCCAGCAAGTGAGGATAAGGCTGGAGAATTCTTAATAACACATACGCATAGTATTGCGGGGCTCTATCCAGAAATTAGAATAGCCTCAGCCTTTACACCTCTTTTAACTAACTCAACACCTACTCATGACACAATATATGACTTATATCAACATGATTTTATACAAACATTATATTACAATATAGGAGATATCATCACATTAAATAACTACATCCATAAGCTTGAATCAACATGTAACATAATATATTCTAACCCGACAGCACAACTATTGCAATGTTAACTTACTAGTAAAAGGGGAATAATGAAGGTATCTATTATAGTTCCGAGTAAAGGATGCACATATCTTGGTTATCTAATGCGGGGACTTCGAGATCAGAACATTAAGCCAACCGAGGTAATACTCGTTGTCAAAAGTTGCGACATGAGATTTGTAGAAAATTTATGTAGTAAGTTTAGCCTATCATGCGCAATTATTGAACAGAGAAGAGGTTATGTTACGCATGCTCTGAACATCGGGAAGAGAGAGACTAGAGGCGACATAATATTGATAACAGATGAGGACGCTATACCGCTAAAAGCATGGGTAAAGAGGTACGTTGAGTTGCATACGGCTTATCCAAACATAGCTGGGATTTCTAGTAGAGATATCTACTTTGACCTTCATGAATTGAGAACTATACAGACACCAGATGATAAAGTTCTCACAAGGCTGTACAGATGGGTTGTAAGACCCTGGCTGGAAATTCCACACTCATTACTAAAGAGATATAAACTCGGCGTTTACTTGACTAAGAGTTTGAACATCGCACATGGTCCCTACATACCTCATAGAACTTGCTACTCACTACCATTTCGTGGTGTTAATATGAGCTTCAAAGCTAACTTCATCTATGATGTGTGGTTCCCTGAACATAAGCTATTAAAGAGGGCAGTAGGATTTGAGCAACATTTTGGACTACAGTTAGTTATAAGAGGCTTAGACACTATATATGTCCCAAACAATCCAGTGCTTCACATAGCCAGAGCTGAAAGCCTATCAAGAACAAGAGATAAGACAGCTAATGTTGAGAATATTTTAATGAAAGCGTTAATTAAGGATCTCCTCAGGAAACATGGCTTCAACTGAGCGAATAAATTGGTTGTGTAATAATTATGACCTACATACTTATTATTAATGACTGGATTAGCAATTTAACAGCTGGAGGTACGTATAGAGTTCAGGGATTTGCGAGGGGGTTTAGCATCTTGGGGTTTAAGGTCCTCATCACCACGCCTTGGGGGGTGACTGAGTATGGAGGGTACAACATGGTCGATCAGCCAAATGTTGGAAGCCCCCTGTATTATGCCACAACAGGGCTAATACTTCCCATGCAGATAATTAGATCTCTCGTTAAGTCTGGTTTACCTGACTTAGTTTTGGTGCAAATGCCAAGTCCATTCACCAAAGCATTATCAATACTGCCTATTTTGAAGTTTATCAATGTTCCTTTAGTGCTTGATTTTGGCGACCCCTGGTGGAAGAGGGCCGATTCCATGCTTTACAAGTACATATCAAGTAAGCTTGTTCAATTTCAAGCGGAAGAATCAATACTTGTGACATCACCAAGTAAGCTAATTCTTAAATTATTTATCAGCAAAAACAAGGTTTGGATTCCGAACGGCGTTGATACAGAGTTTTTCAAACCAAGAAGTGTTAATCAATTCAACAATTTGGTAGGTTTTCTCGGATCATTCACAAAGAGGAACGGCGCTGAATTGATAATTCCAATTCTATCCGAACTAGTAAGAAGGGGGATTGACGCTAGGTTCTTACTTATTGGTGGAGGTGATTTGCTACATATGATTCGTAAAGAGGCCATTAGAAAGGGATTAGATAAGAGAATCTTGATTACTGGCAATGCCCCTAGACATAGAATTCCAGAGCTTTTATCTATGTGTAGCATACTAGTTGCCACATATATGGAAACACCAGAGCTTCATTTTATTTTTCCAACAAAGGTTCCTGAAATGATGGCCTTAAGGAAACCCGTGGTTACCGCTCGCCTCTACGAAATAATCACCACTTTTAAGATTAATGAGGAGTTGCTCACGGCTGAATATAATGAAGTTGATTATACAAATAAAATAATGGCTCTTACTAGCAATGATGATTTAAGAAACAAGATAGCTGAGAATGGATACATGAGGATTAGTAAGGATTTTACATGGGGAAAATTGGTCTTAACAATGCTAAAGAGCATGTAAGTTTGACATGACTAACATATGTTTTATAATGGCATACACTATTTATCCAAGGCGTGGGGGACTTCATGAACAAGTTTACCTGCTTTCAAGGGAGTTTAGAAGGAGGGGTTATAATGTCTATATTCTCTACTATAGGCATGGTTTAATCGATAAAAGTCATGTTTTCAGAATACCACTATACCTCTCAGGTATACATCCCAAACTCTACTCATCAATTAACAAATGCGATTATGTTATAATGGAGACTGTTTGGCCTTGGTTAGCAGCAATACCTATTCGCTTAATGGGGAAGGATTTCGTACTCCACATTCACTCTATAGAAAGCTTATCAGAATTTGGATTACCGTTGCATAAGAGGATTATGATTAAGCTTGCTGAGGAGATTGCGGGCAGGCTTGCTAGAACTATAGTGACTGTAAGCCTTACAGACTATTCGATATTAAAGACTCGATTTAATAATAAGGTTGTATATATCCCACTAGCAATTGATCTTGAAGAACGCGAGAAGTATACAAATATGAATAGAGGGGATATAAGGAAGCTCCTTAACCTTCCTACCAATAAGCTCATAATTACATTCGTGGGAGGTATGGGCTATGGAGCAAATAGGGAAGCAGCGAAGATCATAACGACTCAAATAGCTCCAAAAGTCCACGAAATAACTAACGGTCAGGTACTATTTTTATTAATAGGGCCAGATCCACCTCCAGAGGCTATTAGGTTAAGCTATGTTAAGACAACTGGTTATGTTAGGTCCATAGCGCCATATATTGCTGCATCCGACGTATGCATAGCTCCTATATACAAAGGTGGCGGAGTTAAAATGAAGGTACTAGACTACATGACATTAGAAAAGCCTGTGATAGCTACCCGTAAAGCCGTTGAAGGACTTCCTATAGAACCCTGGATCCACTATATACCAGCGGAAACTCCTGAAGAATTTGTAGAAAAGATAATTGAAGCCACAGAAAACATAGAACATCTCAGTCTAACGATAGGAAAAGCGAGTTATGAGTATGTGACGAAACATCATTCAGCGGAGCTTGTAACGCAAAAATTCTTCAGGGAACTAGAAAATGGCTAATAATATTGCAATAATACTGTACGATTTTACCATTGCTGGAGGAGTACAAAGAACGACCATGTACTTTGCAAAAGTACTAGCGGAATGTGAGTTTAATGTTGACATAATTACCTTTTTTACGAAGGATGACGTTTTTGATTTGCTACATGAAACTATTGGTGGTCTTCCAAGCAACATAAGACTATTAAAGTTAGAGGTACCAAGAACTTCTGTCACGCTTGTAAGCATTCTATCTAGAATTATGCAACATAAGCTAAAGAATTACAATATTGTCGTGAATATGCACGGCGATGTGCAACCTGTAAAAGGAGAACTCGTGTATTTTCATCAGTTTAATGTGGATTATAGTTTCTTTACCGGTAACATGTTGCAAAAAGCGAAGTTAGTTCCATTGTGGCAAATGAGGAGGAAGTTTATAGAAGAGCTTAAAAGAGATAATACGCTAATAGCGGTTAATAGTGCATGGACAAAAGCTGAGGCTATAAGATTTTGGAATTTAAAGAACGTGTATGTATTATACCCGCCTATTCCAATCGAGAAATTGCGGAGATATGCAGGAAGACCCAGAAGCAAAGATTATGTTGTTACGGTTTCACGATTCTCTCCAGACAGAGGCATTGAAAATGTACTTAAACTTGCAAGGCAGATTCCTTACGCAAAGTTCATAATAGCAGGATACATACAGAATGCCAAATATTTTACACATCTGCTTATGGAAAAGCCCAATAATGTGTTGCTATGTCCGACCATATCAGAGGATTACAAAATGAAGTTGCTTAGAGAGGCAAAGGTTTATCTAAATCCGACTCCTTGGGTAGAAGGATTCGGCATAGCCGTAGCTGAAGGTATGGCCGCTGGATTAATTCCTGTAACTAAGAACATAGGCGGTGTTGTTGATTTTGTTCCAGAGAAATATCGTTTTAACGACCTTAGCGAAGCTAGGAAAATAGTAAAAGAAGCTTTAAAAAACTGGTCAGTAGAAGCGTCCTTACACATAAGCAATCTTGTCAACAGATTTTCTATAGACAAATTCAGGAGTCGCGTACTAGAGCTTATAAACTGTGCAAAGTAAGGAGTAATTATGCGAATTATATTCCTCTCAGAATTATATCCTCCACATGGAAGAGGAGCTCAAATAGCTACAAAAAGACTGGCAGAGAAACTAGCATCACTAGGTATATCGGTGGACATAATAACAAACAAGTTTGATGATGAGAAAGAGGAAGAATACTTAAATAATATATGCATTCATCGGAGGAAGCTTTTTCCCAAGAAACTTCATATAGTAAATTATGAATCCTTTCTTAATCTACATTCTGAGAATATTATTAGGGAGATTATCAATGATGGAATTATCGGCAACATTCTCCATAGATCGACAGTAATTCATGTAGCTGACTTATGGTTTTGTGCTATTCCGGTACTGAAGAAATTACTCGATGTGCCTGTTGTTGCCTCTATTAATTCATATGCACACGTATGTTACTACGTCTCAACAGCAAAATACTATGATTATAAAGCAATCTGTAGCGAATGTAAATTGCAACGATGTATCCTAAAGAATAATATAAGCGGATTCAAAAACTATAAAAGACTACTTCGAGGTTTTGTAACACCTCTAGAGGTACTTTATGCAGGATCAAAAATTAGTAGGTATATTTATTCGTTGACATATGCTGATGCAATAATTGCTCCATCTCAATATAGTAAAACGCATACACTTAGATTTATTCCTAGTAAACACGTTTTTAAACTAAGAAATAAGATCGTAATAATACCTTATGTTATTCCTGATAATATTCAACAAGTACCTTACGAAAGTCGTAACGAGAATTTTTCATTAATATACATGGGCGGTTCTGATGTTTCTAAAGGGTACCTTAACCTTTTGAGAGCAATGCCGTACGTTGTAAAAAGAAACCCCAAGATTAGGTTATTCATGGTTATGACATACAATGACCAATTAATATCTAAATTCATAAGGAAATACAAGTTAGAGGATAATATTTTTCCATTACCATGGTTAAATGAGAGTGAGATGCCTGAGTTGTTTAAGAAAATCGATATGCTAATTGCACCTTCCGTATGGCCTGAAACTTTTTTACAAGTGGTTGTTGAAGCCAATTTGAGGGGTAGGGCAGCAATAGTGCCACAAATAGGCGCTGCAAGAGAGTATACAATAAATGGTGTAAATGGATTCCTCGTAAACAGTTTCAGTATAAACTCTCTAGCAAGAAAAATCCTAGAAATTTCGAAATTGCCTAAGGAAATGATAATTTCGATGGGAGATAATGCAAGAAAACTTGCTTTAAATAAATTTAATAGCGAAAGAGTCATCAGATCCTATATAAACTTGTATACCAAACTAGCTGGTATAAATAGAAGGAATCTGTGAGAAACTTTCCAAAAAAACTTGCTCTTAAGGGTATTTGGAGCAGTTCTCAGAAGTTGGTCATGGGAGCATTATTGCTTCATATACTATGCATATTTGTGTATGAAAGGTTTATTCATAAGTTGAAAACATTATTTTTACTAAGTAAATATATGACTCTCTATAAAATTTTTAAGCTCTTCTTAAGGCAAGACGTGACAATAAAAGTTAAGGGGAAGGTTATAAGGGCAAAGTATGCAGATATCTGGTACTGGCTACTTTGCGAAGATGAAGATTTTGAAGTAAAAATCTTGGAGAATGACATTTGTTTCATAAAAGGTGGAACCAGTCTTTTATTTCCTAAGGAAGTAATGCCGATAATGTGGGAAGATTTTGAAAAATATAAGGTATTTGATTATCAAGATAAAGTCGTACTTGATATAGGCGGCTTTTGTGGTGAAACTGCTGTTATATTCCATAAGTGGTGGAAATGTAGAAAAGTAATCGTTTTCGAGCCCAATCCGAGATATCATGATTACATAAAGAGAAATGTCGCATTAAATGGTGTGAATGCCGATATTTATCCGCAAGCTGTAACGAATAGCAACTTTGCAAGAATACTCGCAGAGAATGACATAGATATAGCAAAAATTGACTGCGAGGGTTGTGAAGTATACTTGTTGAATGTCCCTTGCTACTTATTGCGTAGAGTCCCCGAGTATGTTCTGGAGATACACAGTTTCCATCTGTACATGCAACTCAGATCCAAATTCAAAGAATGTGGGTTTAAAGTCAAAGTATGCTCTGTTCTAAAGTTAAAACCAACAATCATTATCACCGTTAAAGCATGGCTCACGAACGTTTCTTAGAATCTTGATTCACTCTGCTATCGACATGGTAAGCTTTTCATGCCCAATAATAAATTTTAGATTAAACCAAGAGTTCATGCTTGAAGTACTAAATAGCAGCCTATGTAGTGTATCTACTGAAGAACTTAATTGCCTTGATACGTTAGAAAAGATGCTATTGTCCATAGATTAGTCAAAGAGCATTATTCACTCTTATATCATAAAAATCATAGCCACAGGACAATTTCTCTCATAATTAATTAGGGCGATGCATCAATCTCTTTAGTATTCAGAAACTGTGAATTCAGTCTGCATATTCAAGCTAATGAAAGCGTGCGCTTACTTAGCCTATGAAAAATCACAGATCAACATGCAACTTTAAGTCAACTGTTATAATATAAAGTCTAAAGCGTATATCATGAGGAGTGAAATGTGTCCTAAAGTTACAATTATCGTTGTTACCTACAATTCAGAGAACTGTATAGGAGGTTTATTAGAAGATCTACTAAAGACTAAATATGACAATTTTGAAGTGGTAATTGTAGATAATAACTCAGTTGATAGAACTAAGGCCATAATTCGTAAGTTAGTGAATCACAGAATTAAGGTCTATTTCAATGATCGCAATTATGGATATGCTGGAGCTATTATCAGGGTATGGCCGAAGAACTCTAAATATGTAGTTATTCTAAATCCTGATGTTAGAATTCCTGATGATAAATGGCTCATTAAGTTTATTAGAATTTTAGAAAACAATAAAAATATCGGTGCCGCTCAGCCAATTTTAATAAAGCTTGATGGTGATATCTGGTCTGCTGGGGGTCGTTTAGATATCCTAGGTTATCCTCATGGGGTATATAATATAGAGAGTACAAAAACGACTTATAGTACCTTTTTTGCTAGTGGAGCCTTTTTGATAATAAGGAATGAAGCATATATTAAAGTCGGAGGTTTTTACCCTAATTACTTTCTTTACTACGATGAAACAGATCTCTGCTGGAGATTTTGGAAAGCTGGATACAAAGTAGTAGTTGTTCCTCATATAATTGCCATACACATGGGGGGCGCTTCAGTAAAAACTTTAAGAGAGAAGGATTTGTTAATTATGTATCTTTCAGAAAGGAACAGATTAGTAATTTTATATCGCAATTACTCTATTAGGGAAACTGGCTTCCTTCTCTTATCAGTCCTTATACTCACTGGTAGCATAGTGAAAATGCTAGTGCTAAAACGTTATGAGTATGTAGCGGTTAAAACTCGTGCACTAATAGATGCTCTCATAATGATGAAACACACTAATAGATCTAAAGCACCGAATACTTCTTTATTAAAAGTAGGGATTATAATCAACATTAGCCTCATCCACATCATTAACGACCTCTGGGAGGATTTCAAAGAACTTATCGCTAGGATACCAAGGCATTAAAATTGCATTGCCTTGCAGCCTTAGCTCATTCACCATAGCTCTCACTTTAGAATCAGCACCCATAATCTTTAAAATTATATTTCTGTCGTACTTAATGGCTATGGATAACGCCTTAAGCAAATTGAAAATACTCTTCTCCTCATCAGGAGCACTGAAGTAGAGGAACCGTAAATTATTCCTGTCATTAATTAATGGAACATATGGCAATGGTGGGAAAAGAATGCCAAGGTGGATTACCCTAATTCTCTCAGAAAAATGTGGATACCTATTAATAAGCCATTTTTTAACGGTCTGGCTTATTGCAATTATTCTCGTAATCTTTATTAAATATGATTCAACAATATTAGTCGTACCTTCTTTATACGAAGATGCTTGGGCTGATGTTGCAACGGAAGCTATGGCTTTAGGAAGACCTGTGTTGGTTAACGAGATCGGCGGATTAAGAGAGCAGATAATAGATAGCTTTAATGGGTATTATTGCAACTGCAACGATGTTGTCTCCTTTGAAAAAAGATACTTGAACTTAGAAGGATGAGCAAGGATGAATTACGCAAGGCTGGTCTTAGAGCTCGGGAACATTATTTAAATACCTATGATCCATATAAGATCATTGATCAATTAATTAAGGTGTTTAATGAGGCATTATCGGAGTATAAATTGTGAACTATGCCCTGTGTTATTATCGTTACACATAATAGTGCCAGTACACTGAGGAATGCATTAAACTCGTTGATTAGTAGTAAACTTGTTGATGAGGTTGTTATTGTCGATAACGGCTCAACCGATAATACGCGGCTAATAATAAATGAATTCTCAGCCAAATACCAGTTCATCAGGAAGGTATATTTAAGCATGAATATCGGGTTTTCTGCTGGTGTTAATGTGGGGTTTAGGGCATGTAGATCTGCTCAGCCCTATTTTGCCCTGTTTAATCCTGATGCCGTAGCTACCAGCGATTGGTTAAGGATGCTGGTCAAATTCATGGATAGGAATACCGATGTCGGTATGGTACAAAGTCTCCTTATAAAGCCTAATGGTGAGTATGATTCAGCTGGTGGCTTCATTAATGAACTTGGCTATCCCCTAGAGTTTAAGCCTAAAATTAATTATAAGCTTCTAAGTAAGCTAAGGCCTTATGAAGTTGGCTATGCTAAGGGTGCAGCAGTTCTAATTAGAACTAAGGCGTTTCTTCAAGTTGGTGGATTTGATGACAGGTACTTCTTTTACTACGATGAAACAGATTTGAGCTATAGGATGAGGAAGGCTGGATGGAAAATTTACTTAGTTCCAAGTTCCATAGTTTTTCACATCGGGTTAGGCAGCAAAACTACTAATAAAGAACTATTTGTTTTGTATTATATAGAAAGAAATCATTTGTTATTTCTATACAAAAATCTTCGCTTACGATTTATACCAGCTTTGATATGGTCATTTGCTGGTGCGCTACGAGAGCGAAATGACATGAGGAGGAAGATAAGATTAAGAGCGCTTCGCAATGCAATTGAATTGATAGCTGGCTACAAGGTTTGCGATCCGATTCGTTTTTAAAGTAATTCAAAGTAAACCTATCACGTAAATAAATAGCAACGCATAAGAATTATGTAGAAGTATTTTAAGGTAATGTGCGATAATATTGCGGAGATTTAAGATGATGAGACTTAAAGTAAGCGTTATTTGGCTTAATTATATTAGCATGAATTTTTGAATCCAGCTTAAAGTCTCTGCAAAGCTTATTTGATAACGATAGTTATGAGATAGTGCTTATCAATAATGCATCAATAGACGGAAGTT
>Ga0081474_148326_pt1 | contig 20600 bp, 19 predicted proteins | sample OneHunmetagenome_2_FD_70978 | JGI IMG/M metagenome (GOLD analysis project Ga0081474, IMG submission 70978) | Ferrous microbial mat communities from One Hundred Spring Plain, Yellowstone National Park, USA v2 (version 2) | ecosystem: Environmental > Aquatic > Non-marine Saline and Alkaline >... | reverse complement strand
GGCGTTCGACGCCCTGTTCCCCGTCGGCGGGCGCAGGCTCGCGTCCGGGCGGGCATTCGAGCGCGTGCATAACTAGCTGTCAGCGTTCATGTTCATGCACAACTTCGTGTTCGAGAACGGGGATCTGGGGAGGCCCCCGCTCGAGTGGAGGGAGGAGGGGACGCCCCCGTGGCTGGACGTGCTGCGCCCGATACTCTCGCTCGGGTAGGGGGTGGGCTTAAGGTAACGGAGCCGCGCCGCGCGCCCCCCGACGTAGCGCGAGAAGGAGAGCGCCCCAGCGACCGTCGTTATTATGACCATGAGCGCGACGGCGGCGTACGCGGATTCCCCGATGAGCCCGGCCGACAGGCCGGCCATGGCTATCGCGAGCCCCATCTCCCCCCTGGGCAGCATCCCCAGGGAGGACGCCACGGAGTCCCTCCCGCTCCTGATCGCGCCGTAGGCGAAGGGGAGCACGCCGGCGAACTTGAGGGCTATTGCGAGGGCGGAGATGGCCAGCGCCAGCCCGAGGGCGGAGGCCGTGAACCCGCGGAGGTCGACCTCCGAGCCCGCTATGACGAAGAACAGGGGGCCGAAGAGCGAGGAGAGCCCGACGGCCAGGCGGCGGAAGCTGCCGGAGAGCCTGCTGGACGAGAGCGCTATGCCGGCCACGTATGCAGCTATTATGGGGGAGAAGCCCAGGGCGACCATGGAGGCCACCAGGCCGAAGAGCGCCAGGAGCGCGAACGGGTACGCGTAGCGCTCCCCCAGGGCGTTCGCGACCCTGGGGAGTATCGCTATCGAGACCGCGGATATCAGCGCCCAGGCGATCACGTAGTAGAGGAGCACCATGATCATGGAGGAGGGCTCGGCGCTCCCCGCCGCGGCGGCCATGACCGTGGAGAATATTATCAGCGTGACCACGTCGTCCACGGCGCCGGCCGTCAGCAGGAAGTCCAGGGCGGGTCCGGAGAACCCGACCTCCGAGGCCACCGCGGAGGCGACCGCGAGGCTCGTGGAGGCCGAGGCCGCGCCCATCACGAGCGATGCCTGGGGCCCCAGGCAGCGCCAGAGGGCGGCCGCAATCCCCAGGAAGGGAAGCAGCGCCCCGAAGATGGCCCCCAGGAAGCCCCAGGCGCCGGCCCTCCTGATGCCGGAGAGCCCCTGCTCCAGGCCGGAGGCGAATATCAGGAGTATGACCGAGAACTGGGCGAAGAGCTCCGTGTAGTTGTTCAGCGAGATCAGCTGCATCCCGACCATCGAGTTCAGCACTGGGCCGAGCGCGTAGGGGCCTACGATCATCCCAGCCAGGAGCTCCCCCACCACGGCCGGCACTCCGAGCCTGGCGACCGCGCCCTTGGACGCCTCCGCTACGAACAGGAGGATCGATATCTCGAGGAGGGCGACGTATATCTCGCTGATCCCGCCAGCGTACAGCGCGGGTCCCCCCTAGCGACCCCGCGCCAGGCGGGAGCAGATGGCGGACTCCATGGATGAGGTGCTGCCGTGCCCCCCGAGGTCCGGCGTGAGGACGTCCGGGTAGCGGTCGGAGAGCACCCCATCCACCGCCGCCCTTATGGAGGCCGAGGCCTCCAGGAGGCGGCGGTCGCCGCGCCTGGAGGAGATCCACTCCAGGAGCATTGCCGCCGAGAGCACCATAGCTATGGGATTGGCCACGCCCCTCCCGGCGATGTCCGGCGCCGACCCGTGGACGGCCTGCGCCATGGCGAAGGAGTCGCCCGCGTTGAGGGAGGGGGCCAGCCCCAGGCTCCCCGCCAGGCCCGCGGCCTCGTTGGACAGCACGTCGCCCCACTCGTTGGGCGCCACTATGACGTCGAAGCGCCCGGGGTCCACCGCCAGCTCGTACGCGAGGGCGTCCACGAGGGCCTCCGAGTACCTGACCCCGGGGTAGGACGCCGCCATCGACCTCGCCTCCTCCACCATCATCCCGTCCGACATCCTGAGGACGTTGGCCTTGTGGGCCAGCGCGAGGCCGCCCCTCCTGCTCGAAGCCAGCTCGAAGCCGACCCTCAGGATCCTCCTGCATTCCCCCCTGGTGACCACCCTGACGGCCAGCGCCACATCGGGGGACGGCATGAACTCCCCGGATCCTGCGTGCATGTTGCGATCCGCGTACATGCCCTCCACGTTCTCCCTGACGATCACCAGGTCGAACTGCCTGGCGGACCACGGGGGGGACCTGATCGGCCTTATGTTCGCGTATAGATCCAGCGCGCGCCTGATCCTCCCGGAGGGGCTGGGGGATCCCGGGTCGCCCGGCGGGTAGGATCCCACGTCGAGCGGCCCCAGGATAAGCCCGTCGGCCGCGGAGATGGCGTCCAGCGAGTCGCGCGGCAGGCTCGACCCGCGCGACCTGTAGGCGCTCCAGCCGACGTCGACGCGGAACAGCTCGACCGAGCCCTCGGCAGCCTCCCTCACGCAGCGGACGGCGACCGGGACCACCTCGGGCCCTATCCCGTCCCCCTCGGCGAACGCCACCCTGTACACGCCCGGCGATCGCTCGCAGCGCGTTAAATGGTTTCGCGGAACGACCGCCGGAAAACGCGCTGAAAAGGCGTTTTCAGGGCGCCAACAATTTTAGCCGGGGGGGCCGCGCTGGGCGCGTGGCGAGGGTCATTGCGGACCACAGGGAGGAGCAGTCGGAGGTGCCGGAGATCCTCCGGGGCATGGGGGTCGAGGTCGAGTTCAAGCTCCTGGAGGTGGCCGACTACGTCGTGGCGGACGAGGTGGCGATTGAGCGCAAGTCCGCCCATGACTTCGTGGCATCGATATACGATGGGAGGCTGTTCAGGCAGGCCGCGGACCTGTCCAGCAACTACGAGATCCCGGTCATCGTCGTGGAGGGCGACCCGGCCGAGATAGAGTCCATGCTCAGGAGCGAGAAGATATACTACGGGGCGCTCGCCGCGCTCCTGATGGACTCGGGCGTCAGGACCGTGTTCACCTCGGGGCCCGAGGGGACTGCCGTGTTCATAGAGAGGGTCGCGATCAGGGCCCAGGAGGCCGGGCGCGGCGGCCCGCGCGTGGTAAAGAGGGCGAGGGGGGGACTGGATCAGATGCAGCTCTACCTGGTGGCGTCCGCCCCCGGCATAGGCCCCAAGCTGGCCGACAGGCTCCTCAGGCGCCTGGGGTCACCGGCCGCGGTGTTCTCAGCGCCCGAGGGAGTGCTGGCCAGGATAATAGGCGAGAAGAGGGCCAAGAGGCTGAGGGAGGTGCTGTACAGGCGCTACGGTGAGGCGGAGGACTCCCGCCAGGCCAGGCTGGAGCGAATCGGATGCCGTGCGTCAGGTAGTCGATCCTGCCCCCGTCGACGACCAGCACCTGGCCGGTCACGTACGCGGACTCGGGCGACGCGAGGAAGAGCACCGCCGAGGCCACGTCCTCGGGCCTCCCGGTCATGCCGAGCATCGACCTGGACCGGAAGAACGACCTCGCCGACTCCGCCGCCTCCGGGGACCGGCCCCCCAAGGTCATGTCCGTCTCTATCCAGCCCGGTGCCACCGCGTTCACCCTTATCCCATAGGGCGCCAGCTCGAACGCGAGCCTCCTGGTGAGAGCTATGAGGGCGGCCTTGGTCACCGCGTAGAACGTGCTCCCCGGGATCGCGGTCCCTATAGCGGCATTCGACGCGACGTTGACGATCGCGCCCCTCGTAGCCTTCAGGCCGGGCAGGGCCTCGAGCGTCACGTAGAGCGGCCCCATAAGGTTCACATCCATCATCCTGCGGAAGGCGGCCTCGTCGAAGCTGGAGAGGTCCATGAGCTCCATCACCCCGGCGTTGTTCACGAGCACCCCGATGGGCCCCAGCTCGGACTCCACCCTCTCCACCATGGACCTGACCTCCTCGCGCCTCGACACGTCGCAGCGCACGGCGATGCCGCCCACGCGGGACGCGAGCTCTTTGGCGCGCGCCTCCTCCCTTACGTAGTTGACCGCCACCCTAGCGCCGGCGGAGGCGAGCGCCAGCGCTATCGCCCTGCCTATGCCCCTGGAGGCCCCAGTGACCAGGGCGACCCTGCCGTCTAGGGGACCCGGCACGGGGGCGGCGCGGCGGGCACCCCTATTAAGCGCTACGCGACCACGGCCTCCCTGGCGGACCCCTCGGGCAGCAGGGAGCGCCTGGCCGCCTCCAGGAGCCCCTCCAGGTAGCCGACGTCAGGCTCCTCGTGGAACGTGTAGCTGCGCAGGGAGGACTCCACTAGGTGCGCCGGGAGTTCCACCAGGCGAGCGTACGCCTGCAGGTCGGCCGACCTTGCCCTCGATATCGCCTCGGACGCCAGGCGGGATATCCTCCCATAATCCCCAGAGACGCCGGAGTTCGCCGACAGGAGGCAGCACTGCGAGAGCTCGCAGGGCTCCGCGCGGAGCCCCGAGGAGGCCGCGATGGAGAGATAGGGCTCCCAGAGGACGCCCGCGCCGGCGGAGCCGGACATCACCGCGCTCAGCACCTCGCCGGCGCTCCCCGCGTAGCGCCTGGGGCCCTCCAGCCCCGCGCGCTCCGCGCACAGCTCAGTGTTCGATACGCGGATCACCACGTGCCCCGCGCCCGAGGCGCCGCGCACCACGCCCATGCCGCCCCCGCTCCCCCCGCCTATTATCTGCACCCTGCCGCGCCCGAGGCGGTTGGCGGCCAGCGCTGTGAGGGCCGGAAGCATGGCCAGCTGTATCCTGCCCGCCGTCAGGTCCTCGGCAGCCCTCCACGCGTCATCGTACACCACGAGGCGCACGTGGCCGTACATGTCCCTCAGGCCCCTCAGGAGCTCCAAGATGTACGGGTACTCCGCCGCCCTCATCATCCCCACCGCGACGACGCGGGAGGGCGACGGCGGGAGCGACGCCAGGAGCACGCCGCCCACCTCCCTGAGCTCGAGCACGCCGAGTGAGCGGAGCCTCCTCAGGTGCCTGAAGATGACGGCCTTGCCCCTCCCGACCGAGCGGGAGATCTCGCTGAGCGTCAGCGGTCCCCCTTCCGCCACGATCCTGTAGATCTCCTGGTCCAGCTCGTCGGTTCCGGAGGGCCAGCGGGGCAATGCTATCTGATGCGTGAGGGATCGGCTTAAGCGTTGCGATGGGAACGACAGTTCCGCGCGGGCGGCGCGTCACTGAGGGGGCAGCGAGAGCTTCAACAGCGCGGCGTGCTCGTCCGTTATGTCCATCTCCGAGTACTTGCTCAGGGACACGCCACCGTCGGGCAACACCCTGACCGTGTGGAAGAAGAACTTCCTCGCGTTGGCGTCCGCGGTGAAGAGCCTGATCTCCCTCGCCGAGGATAGGTAATCCCTGAGCGAGGCGTTCGAAAGCACGGATGACAGCTGCTTCGTGGCGAGCCAGACCCTCACGTGGATCAGGAGCGCCCCGCCGTAGCCGGCCGACCTGAGAGACTCCAGGGTCTTGGCGAATATCTCGGCGACGTACGGCATCCTCTGTTCGCCGCCGAAGGCTATGAACGCGGCGTCCGCGCCCCATGACACGACCTTCCTGGCGACGCCGTCGACGTCGTCGGAGTAGTCGAAGAATGCCACCTTGCCGGGGGCGTACCCGTAGGAGTCCAGGTAGGCCGTGGCGGCGGCCGCCGCCAGCGACTCACAGATGCGATCCGGATAAGGTATTATTGCGACGCGGCCGAAGCCCCTGAGGAGCCCCATCCCAACGAGCCTGCCGGTCAGCACGCGCAGGTATGCCTCCTCCCCTATCGACAGCTTGCCCGAGCTCGCGTACATGCCCGATCGACCGATGAAGTTAGGGATGCCCCCTATATTAAAATGTTTCTGATACCTTTATGTTGAATTTGTTAATCAAAGGAGGCGTTAAAGAGGGGGCGATGTGCGCATCGAGCCGCTAATATACCGCGGAGTGCGTCGGATTCGCAGGGTGAGCGGCTCGGAGATACTGGTCAGGGGAGGGAGGGTCCTGACCGGCTGGGGAATTGTGGAGGCGGACGTCCTCGTGCGCGAGGGGCGCGTGGCGGCCGTTGGGACCGCGCTGGAGCCGGGAGGGACGAGGGTCCTGGACGCCTCCGGGATGCTCGTGCTGCCGGGGGCCATCGACGAACACGTGCACTCCAGGGAGCCCGGGATGACGTGGAAGGAGGACTTCTCCACGATGACGAGGGCCGCGGCGGCAGGGGGGGTGACGACCGTCGCCGACATGCCCAACACATCGCCGCCCGTGGACTCCCCCGAGAGGGTCGCCGCCAAGGGGAGGGACGTGGCCCCGAGGGCGAACGTAGACTACGCGATCTTCGCGGCGCTCACGGACTCGAACGCCCCCAGGATCGATGAGCTGGTGAGGGCGGGGGCGATAGGCCTCAAGGCCTACATGGGGCCGACCACCGGCGGGCTGGAGCCGCCGGACGACTGGTCGGTGGCGCTCGCGCTCAGGTTCTCCAGGACGACGGGGATCCCCGTGTTCTTCCACGCGGAGAACGGGCCCCTCATCGAGGGGCTCTCGGGCGAGCTCCGGGGAGCCGGGAGGTCGGACCCGGCTGCGCACAGCGAGGCCAGGCCCCCCGTGGCGGAGGAGGTCGAGGTGGCCAGGATAGCGGCGATCGCGGGGGCGATGGGCGGCAACGCGGTGATAGCGCACGTGAGCAGCGCCGGGGCGCTGGAGCTCATAGAGCGCAGCCGGGGCGCGCTGAGGGCGGAGGCGTGCGCGCACCACCTGATCTTCACCACCGAGGATTACGCCGCGCGCGGGCTGCTGATAAAGGTGAACCCGCCCGTGAGGACGCGCGAGCACGTCGAGGCCCTCTGGAGGGGGGTGCGCTCCGGGCTCATCCGGACAATAGCCTCGGACCACGCGCCGCACGCGCCGGAGGAGAAGGAGGGCGACGTGTGGAGCGCGGCCTCGGGGATCCCCGGGGTGCAGACGCTCCTCCCCTTCGCGGTGGACGCCGCCCTGAGGGGGCTCATTCGCGTCGAGGACGTGCCGCGGCTCCTCTCGGAGAACCCCGCGCGGAACCTGGGAATCTACCCCAGGAAGGGGTCCCTGGCGCCCGGCTCCGACGGTGACATGGTGGTGATAGATCCGCGCGGCTCCTGGAGGGTCAGGGAGGACGATCTGTTCTACAAGCATCCCGAGGTCTCGCCGTACGTGGGGATGGAGTTCAGGGGGAGGATAAGGTACACGTTGCTCAGGGGGGAGATCGTGTATGAGGATGGGGGTGTGGCGGGAGGCCCGAGGGGGAGATGGGTGACGCGTGGGGGCGTCCGCTGAGGGCCGACGTGCCGGTTTCCCGCGTGCTGGACGCCCACTGCCCTAAACCGAACAGCCAGCGGAGGCGAACGGGTGCCCGAGAGGCCGTCTCGATCGGGATGTGGGGGGCGTAGGACGGGATGGCCAGGGCCGCGGGCGTCCTGAGGAGTAATGCCGCCTCGCTGCGGACATCAGCGGGACAGCATCCTCCGCGCCATCAACGCGAGGAGCCCCGTGAATAGCGCGGCGAACGCGGCCAGGTAGGCGAAGTCCAGATAGAGGTTGACGCCGGGCACCCCCAGGAGGAGCCCCCTTATCGCCTCGTTCGAGTAGGTTATGGGGTTGAAGACGGCGACGTCCCTGAGCCACCAGGGCATCATCTGGAGCGGGTAGAACGAGTTGCTCGTGAAGAGTAGGGGCATGTTGACGAGGTTCATTATCATCATCTGGCTCTCCCAGCTGGTGGACCTGAGCGCGAGGAGCAGGAAGAGCGAGGAGAGCCCCATCGAGAGCAGGGAGAGCGCCAAGTATGTGCCGAGGAAGTCGAGAGCGCTCAGCCCCGCCCTGAACCTCATGCCCAGGAGGACCGCGACCAAGAGGACCACCGACGCCTGCGCGAGCGACTTGATCACGGATGCGACCGACTTCCCTATCACCAGGTTGGACCTGGGGACGGGGGTCGTCAGCAGCTTGTTCAGCACGCCGAGCCTCCTGTCCCAGATGAGCGACATGCCGCTGTTCATGGACATGAAGAGCACGATGAACGACAGCATGCCGGCCGCGAGGAACGAGAAGTAATCGGTGACCCCGAAGACCCTCAGCATTATGTCCCGCCCCAGCTCATCTATGACCTGTGATGGCAGGTCGAGGCCGGGTATCTGGAGGCTGGACGAGGTGAAGAGGTTTCCCAGGTTCATCGCCTTCCCGAAGAGCGCGAGCCACAGCACGGGCTGAACGAGCGAGATCCCTATTATGAATGGCACCTTGTACCACTTTATCAGCTCCCTGTTCGCCACAGCCCAGATCCCGTGGAGCGGTCCGTAGCGCCTGGAGCTCATGACCTGGCCCTCCTGAGCGTCGCCCTCAGGGCGAACGCCTCCTCCGAGGATGCCTGCGCGTCCCTCAGCCTCCTTCCCGTGTACTCCAAGTAGACCTCGTCCATCGTCGGCTCGCTGACCTCCATCCTCCTGACCTGAATACCCGAGCCCATCAGCGCCCTGAGGATCTCGGGCAGCGCGGTGGACGCGTCCCTGAGCTTGAAGACCAGCGATCCGTCGTATTCCCTGGCATCTATGCCGGCGGACCGCAGGACCTCCTTGGCGGCCGCCATGCTGTCCACATTGAGCGTCACGACGTCCCCTCCTATGCTGTCCTTCAGCTCCCTGGGGGTCCCCACCTTCACTATCCTCCCCCTGTCCATTATCGCTATGCGCGTGGCGTAGAGGTCTGCCTCCTCCATGTAATGCGTCGTGAACAGTATCGTCATTCCGTACTCGTCCTTCAACCTCCTTATGTATGACCATATGGCGGCCCTCGTCTGCACGTCAAGCCCCAGGGTCGGCTCGTCCAGGAAGAGTATGCGCGGCGAGTTTATGAGGCCCATGGCCAGCTCCAGCCTGCGCCTCATGCCTCCGGAGTAGGACTCGACCTTCACGCGCGCGAACCTCGAGAGCTCGACCATCTCCAGCAGCTCCGCGGCCCTCCTCCTGGCCTCGTCCCGGGGTATCCCGTAGAGGCTCGCCATGAACATCAGGTTCTCCCATCCGCTCAGGTCCTCGTCGGCCGTGTATTCCTGGGGCACAACCCCTATCACGCGCCTGACCATGTCCGGCTCCCTCACCACGTCATAGCCTCCGACGATGGCCGTCCCCTCCGTCGGCCTCAGCAGCGTGGTCAGCATGCCGACGGTCGTGGTCTTGCCCGCGCCGTTGGGCCCGAGGAGCGCGAACACCTCGCCCTCGCCGACGTCCAGGTCCACGTGGTCGACCGCCACCAGGCGGCCGTACACCTTCGTGAGGCCCCTTGCCACTATCGCCGCGGATCCCTCAGGCACCCTCCGCCAGCCTCCTGAGCCTCTCGGCGATGTCCAGCATTTTGGCGCGCTGCCCCGAGAGGGCACCGGGGGTGGAGCCCACCTCCTCGAGGTAGCGCACGTAGCCATCGAGCTCCTCGAGCGCCGAGTCGACGCTCAGCGGCCTCCTCTGGGGGACCCAGTAGTTATCCTCCAGCTCCCTCATCCCGAGCTCGGTTACCTCGTACTTGCCGTCGGGCCTCCTGGATATGACGCCCTCGCTGACCATGGACGAGAGCAGCGGGTACACGGCGCCCGGGGAAGGCCTCCAGAGCCCCCACCACATCTTCTCGATGGTGGATATTATCTCGGCACCGTTCGCGGGCGACTGGCTCAGGACCCAGAGCACGAGCCCCCTCAGGGCGCCGTGCCTGTGGTAGCCCCTGGGCATCGGTATCATGACAGAAACGATATCGAATTTGATATTTAAACGTTCCGCGCGATTCGGAGACCGCGCACCGCTGATTAAATTTATAAACTAAACGCGATGAGGCCTTCAGCGATCGCCCACCGTCGCGGCCGTGGGCCGCGGATCGCCTCGAGACGTGTTGGCCCGGCTCAGGCCCGTCGGCCCGGGCGCCTCCAGCTCATCCCTTCCAGATCCCCACGGCGAGCCCTATTATGAAGAGGATCGAGATCCCCGAGAATATGGCGGGTGCGCTCGAGATCCAGTGGGCCGCCAGGTCCACGGCCCTGGAGATCAGGTAGGACGCCGAGACGCCCGGCAGGGAGAACCCTATGTAACCGCCCAGGATGACCGCGACGACGAAGAGCACGAAGGACACGATGGCCTTCTTTATCGCGAGGCCGAAGAGCAGGCCATCGACGAATGCCAGGATCATCGCGATGAGGGGGGCGTAGGGCTCTAATGATGGAGGCAGCGCGAGCATCACGCGCAATCGCGGAGCGGCACATTTAACTGTTGTTCTGACCCCCTCCCCGCCCCGAAGGGCGAGGCTTGCCGTTCATTTTATCAGCGCGGCGGGCCGGGCGACGGAGCCCCGGGCGCAGGTATAAATAGAGAGGCGCGCAGGGCGGCGCCAGAGGTTGCCCAAGGGACTCGGGTTCTACATGGGGGCCGTGGGCTTCGCCCTGGGGATCCTAGCGTTCCTCATAGTGCTGGTTCACTTCACGCTGATGACTCTCCTGCCGCCCCTGTGGCCCGTGGAGGTCATACTGTTCCCCGTGTGGCTCCTGCTGTCGATCGCGGTCCTCGCGATAGGCGGCGTAGGGCTGTCGCTCGCGGGATCCGAGGAAAGATCGAGGGCGAGGACCGGGTACGCGCTCATGATCCTCTTCTCGATAGTCGCGTTCCCCCTCGTCTGGGGGTTCGTGATAGGATCCTTGCTCTCCTTCATAGGGGGAGTCGTCGGACTCATAGAGAGCTAGGCCCGCCGCGAGGGGCGCTGGCCACCTCGAGCGGCACCCTTGAGACGTCGTAGCCGATGAGCCTCCACGCGGCCGCCGCGGAGGCGCCGAGCGCCCAGAGCGCAGCGTTGTATGCGAGGTATGCCGCCTCGCTCATGGCGCTCGTGAGGTAGGAGGAGGCCGAGTAGGCGGCTATCGGGGCCGCCCTGACGAGCGCCACCATGAATGCCCTGCGCTCGGTCGGGAAGAGCGCTGGCTCGAAGACGATCCTGGTGGCCCAGGCCAGCTCGCTGAACGCCATGTTGAGGGCCAGGAGGGGGTAGAACGCCGCGATCGCGGGCGCGTAGAGGGCCCAGGCGATTATGGGCCCCATGGTGAGGAGCCCGCCGACGTACGAGAGGAGGGCGAAGCGCACGGATCCCAGGCGCTCCACGATCTGGGGCGCGATGATGCCCGTGGCCGAGGCGGCGGCGTTCGCCACCAGCACGACCACGTTGAGCGACTCGCCGGAGAAGAAGTAGTCGGCCACCACGAACGCCATCAGCCCGTAGGTTATGTACTGCGAGACGCCGAGGGCCGCGAGGAACGAGTACCTGCCCAGGAATCCGACGGTGGGCTTCACGGATGCCGCGGCGCGGGGCTCGGCCTCCTCGCGCCGCGGCGCTAGACCCCTGGCGCGCAGCCACCGCAGGGACTCCGGCACCATGGACCTCACGACCGCGATCGCCGCCAGAGAGGCCGCGGCGGCGATCGCTATGGAGAGCGCCTCGGCGGCGTAGGAGCCGGCCCCGTACGCGAAGACGGATATCGCGGCGGCGACGGCGGCGCCCACGTTGTCGAAGTTGGTCGCCAGGATCAGGGCCCGGTCCCTCAGCGGCGTGGGCGAGACCTCGGCCAGGTAGGCGAGGGAGACGGGGACCTCGCCCTCCACCGCGAACGTGGCGACGGCGTAGCCGGCCAGGAACAGCGCCTCGTTCATGGAGGCGTAGAGTGCGTCGAGCGCCACCAGGAGCGACCCGGCCGCGTAGAGCGACATCGTCACCAGGAAGGCGCGCTTCCTCCCGATCAGGGCGTCGGACAGCCTCCCCATCACCAGGTCCCCCGCCAGCGGCATGGCGGCGACGATCGCTATGTATGCCGGGCTGTGGTACTCCGGGTAGATCAGGTAGCCCAGGGACGTTATCAGGCCCCAGAGCATGAATCCCGCTGAGGTGGACGCGAATACCAGCCAGTGCTCCCTCGTCCAGCCGGACTCGGGGTCCCAGGCGCCGGCGCGGGCCACGGAGCTGCGCGCTGAAAAGTGTGTTATAAGTTTTCGATAACCTGGTTATCGATAGGCTTTAGCCTGGGCTGCCGCCGGCAGCGCGTGCCCTTCGAGCGCTACTCCGGCAAGTTCTACCGGCTCCTCCACCCGAGGCCTACGCTAGTTATACTGACTTCGTGCGGCGGCAGGCTCGACGCGGCGCCCTTCAGCTGGAACACCCCCGTGAGCGAGGACCCCCCGATCATCGCGGTCTCCATGAGCAGGTCGTCCTTCACGCGCGAGTGCCTGCGGACGAACCCGGAGGCGACGCTCAACGTGATCCCCCCGGAGATGGCGGACGTCGCGTACAGGCTCGGGGCCGCGAGCGGCAGGGACAGGGACAAGGTGGGGGAGCTCGGCCTGGAGCTGGAGCCGAGCGAGCTGATAGGCGTGCCGGGGCTGGCGGGGGCCGCGGCGATCTACGAGTCGATCGCCGAGGGATCCGTGGAGGTGGGGCAGATGGATCTCGTGCTGTTCAGGGCCCTGGTCGTCCGCTCGAGGGCCGGCGCCGCGGGCGAGAGCGGCTTCCTGCTCGAGGTCACCAACCTGGCGCTGCACGGGGCCGGCGATGAGTTCTTCCGCGTGGATCCGAGGCCCCTGAGGGCGTCCCCAACCCCAACCTGAAGGGCGGGGTTTTTCCATCGTATAACGCGAGGCGCGGGGAGCGAGCGCGAGCCCTGAGCCGCGCGGGGCTCGCCCGCTGTTCCTATCCTCGCGTTCGCGCTGGCCCTCATCCACGTCACCACGCATGCGATTCCGCTCCTACTGATCGGCCGCAGCTGGAGCGCGGCCGCGTTCCCGCTCCTCACGGGCCTGGAGCGCGCGAAACCGAGAGCCACCCGAGCTCCCCCTCCGGGGGGATCCGTCCACGGAGAACAGCGCGTAGTTGAGGGTCCAGCACGCTGAGGAGTAGGTCCAGCACCTCCCTGACATCCACGACGAGGCCGGCCGCCGAGGCGCTCGCGGCGGCGACGCTCGAATCCCTCACCCGGGCGAACCTGGAGTCCCAGTTCCTCCCCTCGCTGCCCGAGTCGGTCGGCGAGGAGACGGGCGCCCCCGAGGGAGCGTACTTGAGGCCCAGGAGGGCCCTAGTGGACTACGTGCTAGGACCTCGACGGCTGGATAGTGCGGGAGGCGCCGCCCACCGCGGCCTAGCTGAGGGGCGGGGTCCGGGAGCTCGGCGTTGCCCCGAGAGCGGTCAGGCCGGCGGCGGGGCCGAAACTATTGATCGCTGTCCCTCGCGCACCCTCGAGCGGGCGCCTCAGCCGCTTGAGGCCGGCGGCCGCCGCCAGCACCTCGGACGCATCAACGACTGAGCCGTCCTTATTCAGGTTGACGTGGCATATGGGGCAGGCGGTGACTATGAGGTCCGCGCCCAGCTCCTTGAGCTCAGCGAACCTGCGCCACGACACGGCTGCCGCCACGCCCCCGCGCAGGAGCTCCGCGGGGCCGCCACAGCACAGGTTCCTCCTGCCGCTGCGGCGCGCGTACCTGACCTCCGCCGCGCGGCCCAACAGGGAGCCCACCGCCGCGAGCGGCTCGTCCCTCACCGCGAAGTGGCAGGGCTCGTGGTACGCCACGGATATCCCGAGGTCCCTCAGCTCCAGCCCTCCTAGGAGATCCGCGTAGTGGAGGACCTCCACACCGAATCCCTCGACGTACCTGGGGTATACCTCCGCCAGCAGGTCGCGCGTGTGGGGGTCCACGGTTATGACGCGGGAGGCCCCCAGCCCCCTCAGATAGTCCGCGAACGCGCGGGCATAGCGGGCGAACTCGGCGTCGTGACCCAGCTCGTACAGGAGCGTGCCGGGATATGGCTCCAGCGGGTCGTACGCGAACTCCACCCCGGCCGCGCGGAGGAGCGACGCGATGTTCCTCAGGTAGCCCCGGTAGAGCGCGACCGAGCGACCATCGGCGAACGGGCGCGCCAGGCGCAGGATCCGCGGAGCCCTCGATGCGACGCGGGCGAGCGCCCTCAGGGGGCCCTCGCCCAGGCGATCCCGGATCCCGGATAGCCCCACCACGTACGGCATTATCTGGTACATGTGGCCGGTGATGAGGAGGGGGAGCCCGTCCCCGGGGGACGGCCTGGGGATCCCCAACCCCTCGGCCCACCCTGAGACATCGTCCCGCGTGAGGCCCAGGGGGTCCTCGAGCTCCAGTATCGCTGAGGAAATCGCGGACGCCAGAGGATCCTCGCGGGGCGTCCCGGCCCAGAGGCGCCTGGCATCCCTGCTCACCTCCCAGGCATCTATGCCCGCCGGGCACGCGTAGTAGCACGCCCTGCACCCGAGGCACGTGTAGAACGGATCGGGGGATGAGGCCTCGCCCCTAGCGAGCGCGCCCGCTATCAGGACCCTCCCCCTGGGGCCGTGCGACTCCCTGTGGCCGGTCGCCTCAATGGTGGGGCAGACGGCCTGGCAGAAGCCGCAGAGCGCGCACCTGGAGGCAGCGGACGCCAGGCGCCCCAGGACGTCCGATCCTGAGCTCAGAGCACCTTCCCCCTGTTCATTATGCCATTCGGATCGAATATCGCCTTTATCGACCTCATGGCCTCGAGCCACGCGCCCGCCTCCTCGGCCAGGAGCTCCCTCTTCTCCAGCCCTATCCCGTGCTCGGCCGATACGCTGCCGCCGTGCCTGAGCGCTATCCTGCCGACCTCCAGTATCAGGTCCCTGGCGCGGTCCATCGCGCTCGGGTACACGTATATCGTGGGGTGGAAGTTCCCGTCGCCCACGTGGCCCGCGATTATAACCTCGAACCCCGCGGACCGCGAGGCCGACCTCACCTCCTCCATGGCCGCGGCGAGCTCGGAAGGCGGCACGGCCACGTCCATGCTGATCACGAGCTGCCCCGGCGCCCTCCTGCCCAGGAGGGCCGGATAGAGCCCCCTCCTCGCGCGCGTGAGCTCATCGATGCGCGCGGGATCGGCGGTGAGCTCGACCGACAGGGACGACCTCGACAGCACCGCCCCGACCTCATCGAGGTGCCTGCGAAGCGACTCGCGCGTCGACGCCACGTCCACCATGAGCATGTACTCGGCGCCCTCCGGCGCCCGGATCCCGAAGGACTCCTCGATCGCCCTGAGCGAGGGCCCGTCGACGAACTCGGCGGTCAACAGGGGGAGCCCCCTCCTCTTGAGCTCGGCCACCGCGGAGGCCGCCGCCTCCATCTCGCCGTAGTAAGCGACCGCCCTACCTACCGCCTCGGGCCTGGGGGCGATCCTCAGGATCGCCTCCGTGATCACGCCCAGCGTGCCCTCGCTGCCCACGAACAGCGACACCAGGTCGTATCCGGCGGACCTCTTGAGCGCCCTCCCGCCGACCCACAGCAGCCTGCCGCCCGGGAGGGCCACCCTCAGCCCCATAACCCAGCACCGGGTGTTCCCGTAGGACACCCCCCTGAGGCCCCCGGCGTTGGTCGCTATGGACCCACCGACGGTGGCGGCGGAGGAGCTGGAGGGGTCCGGCGGGTACATGAAGCCCAGGCGGGAGAGGAGCTCGTCGAGCTCGCCGAGCGGCGTGCCCGCGCCCGCGATCGCGTAGCCGTCCTCCGGCCTCACGTCCCTGACGCCCCCCAGCCCGCGGGTGCTGAGCACGATTCCGCCCTCCACGGGGATCGAGGACCCCGTGACCGAAGTGCCCCCGCCGCGCGGGACCACGGGGATCCCGGACTCATCGGCTATCCTCAGCACCTCCGCCGCCTCCTCCGCGGTCCCGGGGATGGCGACGGCGAGCGGGAGGGGGCCCTCGAAGTAGGAGGCGTCCCTGGAGTATGGGATCAGGTCCTCCTTGGCCGTCAGCACGCGCCCAGCGCCCAGCGCCCTCCTGAGCTCCGCCACGACGTCCATCTTCGATATCCCCGGGGCGCGATCACCGGCGCAAAAATAACCCTACTCCCGCGGAGGCCCCGGGGCGCCGGAATGGCTGCTAGGTGGGCGTCACAGCCCCAGGATCCCGGGGGACATTATCCCCCTGGGGTCCAGGGCGGACTTCAGCCTCCTGAGCACCTCGTAGTATTCTCCCATCCTGGGCATCTGGTCGCCCCAGATCCCCCCTATGCGATATGGCACGGCGCCCGACTCGAGCGCCCTCACCTTGACGTCGTTCCAGGCCGCTATGGCCCTCGAGCGCGACTCCTCGCTCCTGGGATCGAAGTATATCGCGAGCACCGAGACGAAGCTCCTGTCCGTGAGGAACCCCCCGAGGCCCATCCTGAGGCCGTACCTGTCGCTCACGTAGGAGGCGAGGGACCTGAAGGACTCGAGGTAGCGGCCCAGGGACCCCAGGGGGACGTGGACTATGAGCGCGGCGCGCATCCCGGCCCTGTAGGCGAACTCCCTAACCCACGAGTCCTTCTCCCTCAGCAGCCTCTCCGCCTCCGCCGGCCCCTGGTACTCGCCGCCCGGCCCGACGGCCTCCCTCAGCCTCCTCATCTCCATGTCAGCCTGCTCCTGGGTGGGCGACGCGACTATCACCCTGAGCCTGTGGTCCCAGGGGGCCCCTTCCGGATAGAGTATGTCGAGGGTCCAGCCCGCGGCGAGGTATGCGTAGATCGTGGATATCCTGGCCCTCCTGATCCTGTAGAGTGCGCGCGCCGCCTCCCCCAGGTCCCTGAACGTGTAGACCGCCAGCCCTATGCCCCTGGGGGCCTCCTCCACCTTGAGCGCCAGCTCGACTATTATCCCCAGGGTGCCCTCGGATCCGGCGAAGAGCCCCGTGAGGTCGCTCGCCAGCGAGTAGCGGTAGAACTGGTGATTGGACCAGGGGCTAGCCATGGAGCCTGTTGTCAGCAGCGTGCCGTCGGGGAGCACCACCCTGAGCCCCAGGACCGCGTCCGCCTGGTTCGACACGTTCGGCCCCGTGCCCCACCCGCTCCCGTGGCTCGAGAAGTTCCCACCGACGCATCCGTGCCAGTTCTCCGGCTCGACCAGTATCGAGAGGCCCCGCTTGGCGAGCTCCACCTCTAGCTCCCTGAACGTCACCCCCGGCTCCACCCTGACGCTCAGGGACTCCTCGTCCACCTCGATTATCCTGTTCATCCTCCTCATGTCGACGACGACGGAGTCCGGGCGCATCGGGACGGCGCCCCAGAGGCTCGTGCCGCAGCTCCTGACGTAGAGGGGGGTCCCGGTCGAGCTCGCCCACCTCACTATCGACTGCACCTCCTCGACGCTCCCCGGCCTCACGGCGGCCATGGGCGCGTGGCCTACGAAGGGGCTAGCGTCCCTGGCGTAGCGCCTGAGCTCCTCCTCCCCGACCACCACGTTCCCCTCGCCCACTATCGAGGCGAGGGCATCGGCGACGGATCCCCGGTCCAACTCGGCGGTCACCCCGCATCGGGGCGCCCAGCTCCCTCAGGTAGTCGATGACCCCGTCCCTCACCGTGTACCTGGGCCTGTAGCCCAGCTCCTCGCGAATCCTGCCGGCGTCGACCGGGGCCCTCACGGTCCTGCCGCCCGGCTCCACCTCTATCCTCGCGCCCGGGACCAGCTCCATCACCATCTCGGCGAGCTGGCGGAGGCTCAGCGCCTCGTCGCACGTGTTGTAGACCCTCCTGGCGTGGCCCCCGACCTCGAGCCCGAAGGCCATAGCGTTGGCCGCCTCCTTCACGTACTGGAGGGTCCAGACGCTGTCCCCGCCCGTGACCCTGACCGGCTTCCCGGAGGCTGCCCCCTCGAACAGGTCCACCAGCACGTCCATGACGCCGAGGCGCGCCCTCCCGGGGCCGAACAGCAATCCCAGCCTCATACCCAGGACGTCGAGCCCGTAGTTCTCGCCGTAGAAGTCGGCCGCTAGCTCGTTCGCGCAGTAGCTGACGCCGTGCGGATCCGCCGGCCTCACGGGCGAGTCCTCGTCCACCCTCTTGCAGTAGAGCTCCGGGGGGCCCACCTGAGCGTAGGAGCTGGCCCAGACCAGCCTCTCCACGTCCATAATCCTCGATGCCTCGAGGACGTTCAGGAACCCCAGTATCATGGTCTTCGTGACGTTCATCGGGGTCCAGGGAGGGGACTCCGCCGCGAGGTAGGCTATCCTCCTCACCGAGTGCGCCTTGATGGCGCGCAGGAGCTCGGGGAGCTCCCCGACGGACCCCCTCTCCACCTTGATGCGGCGCTCGACGTCCTTCAGCCTGGCGGTGTTCCCCGAGGGGCTGAAGGTGACCACGTCGTAGCCCCTCCCCACGAGGGTCCTGACCAGGTGTGAGCCCGTGAACCCCGTGCCCCCTATAACCAGATACGACATGGCTCGTCCGCCTGAGGGGGAACAATTCCATTTAATCCTTTGGACGCGTCGCCAGGAGCGGGGCGTCATCCCCCGGATGCAGCTGGAGATATGCATCTTATGCGCATGCGCTTCGGGGCCCATTTAGCATCGCGCGGATCCAGGTAGCCCGCAAGCCGGCGAGGGATTGCGGAAGGGGCCGCAGAGGCTGGCCCAAGACATGCCCGTTAAAGGCTTATCTGTGCGCATCGCTGCCATCTTCACGTATGCGGTTCGCGAGGACGTTCCTGGAGATCTTCGAGGCCGCGGCCTCTGAGGTGCCATCGAAGGTGGCGCTGAGGCACCCGCGCGGCGAAGTGACCTACGAGGAGCTCCTCAGGAGGTCCAGGGCCGCCGGCGCCTGGATGCGCTCCAGGGGGATCTCAAGGGGCGACACGGTGGCAACGCTCTCCGAGAACCGCGCCGAGCTCGTGTACGCCTGGTTCGGGTCGTTCATGATCGGGGCCGTGTTCGCGCCGATAAACTTCATGCTGAAGGGCGATCTCCTGGAGTACGAGCTGAGGGACTCCGGCGCCAAGCTGCTCCTCTACAGCGATGAGGTCGCCGGGGAGGCGCTGAGGGCGGCGTCGGCCGTCGGAGTGGACGCCGTGCCGATAGCGCACCTGGAGGATGTCCGGGGCGAGCTGGATCGCCGCGAGGACGTGGGGCCCGGCGATCCCGCCGCCATCATCTACACGTCGGGCACAACCGGCATGCCCAAGGGGGTCGTGCTGCCGCACGGGGCATACGCTGCGCACGCGGTGGAGAGCGCGCAGATAGTGGAGGCCGGCGAGGGGGACACCATCTACGGCGCGGTGCCGCTCTTCCACACCAGCGGGCAGTTCATGGTGGTGATGCCAGCCATCTACGCGCGCGGGACCGCCGCCATAGACCCCTGGTTCCACGCGTCCACCTTCTGGAGGAGATGCATCGACTACGGCGCCACAATATCCTTCCTGATAGGCACGATGGCCGCGGCCCTTCTCAGGAGGCCGCCCTCGCCGGAGGAGAGGTCCCATGGATGCCGCGTCATATACACGGGGGGCGTCTCTGAGGCCGACTGGCCGGAGTTCGAGCGCAGGTTCGGCGTCAGGATCTACGAGGGCTACGGGCTGACGGAGTCGGGCGCCATAGCGATATTCAACAGGCCGGGCATGGTCAAGGTGGGCACCATAGGGAGGCCGCTCGACGACTTCGAGGCCGCGGTAGTTGACGAGCTAGACGGGCCCCTCCCGCCGGGCGCCGTCGGCGAGATAGTGCTGAGGCCCAGGGAGCCGTTCGTCATGATGCTCGAGTACCGCGGGAAGCCGGAGGAGACCGTGAGGGCCTGGAGGAACCTGTGGTTCCACACGGGGGACCTGGCGTACGTGGACGAGGAGGGATTCTTCCACCTGGTGGGCAGGAAGAAGGAGGTGATAAGGAGGAGGGGCGAGAACATCTCCCCGTACTACGTGGAGTCGGTCATCGGCGGCTATCCGGGGGTGCTCGAGGTCGCGGTCGCCGGGGTCCCGGACGAGCTGGGGGACGAGGAGGTCGCGGCCTTCCTGGTGGTCTCCGACCGCAGCTCATTCGATCTGGGGGACTTCGTGGAGTACTGCGGGTACAGGCTCCCCTACTACATGGTGCCGAGGTACGTGAAGCTGGTGGATGAGCTCCCGAAGACCCCCACGCAGAAGCTGATAAGGTCAGCCCTCAGGGACATGGTCGATGGAGCGTTCGACCTCGAGAGGATGGGGCTCAGGGGCAAACTCAGGAAAAAATTGGGGGTGCGATGGCGTCCGTCTACTCGAGGGTCTCGAGTATCCTCCTGGTGGTCCTCATCCCCAGCGTCATGATCGCCGCAGTAGCGAATGCGAGCACCGCCAGGAACGTGAATGCCCCGAACAGCGCGTAGGAGGCGAACAGGGCGACGGTCACGGGTATCGATATTTCAGGCGACAGGTGGCCCAGGCCGTCGTGAGGGCCCCGCCCATCGACCTGGCCCCGGCGGGGAACACCTCTGCCATGTACACGCAGAGACCGGTCACCAGGAAGGTGTTGGCCAGGGCCGCGAGGAAGTAGGCGCCGAGCACCTCGGCCACCGAGATCTTGAGGCCTATGAGGAATAGTCCGATGCCCTGCAGCACGAAGCCGATTATTATCAGGTTCTTGCGCTCCAGCAGGTCGGCGAACACCGCGGTGAGGAATGCCCCGATCGCGTATCCGAGGCCGCCGAACCCGACTATGTACAGGCTGGTTATCGCGGTCATCCCGCTGGCGTGCAGCAGCGATGCGGTCATGCCCAGGAACGGATACGTGAATGCGTAGTAAAGCAGGTAGACAAAGAGCACGAACAGGACCCGGCTGGCGTACTTCCTGCTCGTCAGGGGGCACCCCCCCGGTATACTCTCGTACCTGCGCACAC
>Ga0081474_142105_pt1 | contig 20648 bp, 19 predicted proteins | sample OneHunmetagenome_2_FD_70978 | JGI IMG/M metagenome (GOLD analysis project Ga0081474, IMG submission 70978) | Ferrous microbial mat communities from One Hundred Spring Plain, Yellowstone National Park, USA v2 (version 2) | ecosystem: Environmental > Aquatic > Non-marine Saline and Alkaline >... | reverse complement strand
CTATGTATTTATCTCTTTTTTAGTATAAAAAGGTTTCTGTAAGGGGGGTATTCATCCCCCACCTCACGGAGGGGGACTTCCGCCCCCTTAACCCCCCAGAAAGTTAAATCTTGGCACTTCCCTCAATGGATAAGACCTCGGTGGACCTACCTATAATAAGATAAGGATATGCCTGGCCCGAATGTTATGACGCCCTAATGGTTCAAGTATCGTTTAGAGTGCAGACTTTGCCCATTTGAGAAGTTGTGTATGTGGATCTACTTCCTCATCGCCCTCAGAGGCCAAGCATTCAACCTTATCCATCATCCTCCGTAAATGAGGACCCTAATTTGAAGGATCTTGATCCTACCACGTCATTCCTGATACCACTTCACGTTGAGATAACCTTATATGTTCAAGCCTCAAGTTGAAGACTGCGTGGGCCCGTAGCTTAGCCAGGTAGAGCGACGGGCTCTTAACCTGACAGCTACAGCGGAGAAACCCGTAGGTCCCGGGTTCGAATCCCGGCGGGCCCGCCACCATTTATGCCCTTAATCTTTTCAAGTCCAATACAGGATCTAGGTGAGCATGAGCTACCAAAGGCCCACCAAGTTGATAATAGCCGAGAAACCAAGTGTCGCCAGGGATATAGCCAGGGCCTTGGGTAAGCCTGTAAGTAAGGAAGGTTACATTATGGTAGATCAGTACGCAGTGACCTGGGCAGTGGGACACTTATTTGAAATAGATGACTCAGTGGCGCCCAGGAGATGGTCGTTAGACTCACTTCCCATATTTCCCTCCCAGTTCCGCTATAGGGTGACCAAACCCAAGCAGTTCGCGGTCATAAAGAAGCTGTTGGATGGGGTGGAGCTGGTGATCAATTGCGGAGACGCCGGAAGGGAAGGTGAGCTCATAGTTAGGGAGATATTGAGGGAGGCCGGCTACAGGGGGAAGTCCCTCAGACTTTGGACGTCTGAGGCCCTTACACCCTCCGTGGTGAGGAGGGAATTCTCCAGGCTTAAGCCCTCTCAGGAATTTGATTCCCTCTACTATAGCGCCCTGGCCAGACAACATAGCGATTGGTTATTGGGTATAAATCTCACCCGGTTGGTGACGCTTAAGGCCGGAGGGCAGGAGGTTTGGAGCGTCGGTAGGGTACAGACTCCAACCCTTAGGATGGTGGTGGAGAGGGACAAAGAAGTGGAGTCGTTCGTACCTGAGAAGTATTACGTGGTCAGGGCAACCTTCAAGTGGAGGCACACTTACGAGGGGATGCTATGGGAAGACGGACCAGTAAAGTTGACCAAGGAAGAGGCCGACTCCATAGTAAAGGAACTAGATGGAATCAGAGAGGGTAGGGTAACCTCAGTTGATGTTAAGAGGGAGGAGGCTCGCCCTCCCCTTCTTCACTCGCTTACCTCTCTGCAGAGGGAGTCTAACTCCATCTACGGTCTTTCGGCCAAGAGGACACTTGACATAGCGCAGACCCTTTATGAGAGTTACAAGGTCATAAGCTACCCTAGGACCGACGCGCGCCATTTAGGTGACAGTAACAGAGGTTTAGCCAGGGACGTACTCAAGAAGTTAGGAAGGGAGGACCTTATTCCCAATGTGGATAAGGTGGGCAGAAGGGTCTTCGATTCCTCTAAACTTACAGACCATCACGCCATCATACCCCTAGACTTACCTCCAAGGGAGCTTAAGGAAGTTGAGAGGAAGGTGTACGACTTGATTCATAGGAAGTTTGTGGGAGCATTCATGGATAATCACGTTTACGAAACCATCAAAGTGATCACCATGGTCGGCAATAGGAAGTTCCTCTCCGAGGGGAGGAGGGACATTGAGATGGGCTGGATGTCCCTATACAAAGAACCCGAGGACATTGCCAGCACATTGCCAACGGAGAGGATTGAGGTGGAGAAGGTGAAGGTTGAGGCTGAGGAAAGGGAGACAGAGCCTCCCCCAAGGTACACCGAATCAACCTTACTCAAGGAAATGGAGAAGTTATCCCTCGGTACCCCCTCAACCCGGGCTTCCATCATAGAGACCCTCTTGGACAGGCACTACATGAGGAGGGAGAGGCGGTCCCTGATCTCAACTCAAAAGGGAAGGGAATTGGTAGATAAGCTATATGAGAGTAGAGTGTCCAGCCCTGAGATGACAGGAGAGTGGGAGAGGGAGTTGGAGGCGATCTACACTTCCAGGGCAGGTGAGGAGGGATACAGGAGGTTCATGGAGAGAATAAGGGCGTTCGTAGAGGAGGAGTTAAACAAACTCAAGTCCAAGGAGTTTAAGGTCTCTTCTTCCCTAAGGTGCAAGTGCGGCGGAGAGGTCAAGTTCTTTGGCAAGGGATGGAAGTGCAGCTCCTGTAACGCGGTAGTCTGGGCCACGATCGCGGGCAAGAGATTGACCGAGAGGCAAGTGTCCATGCTATTTGAGGGAAAGGAAGTGAAGGTTAACGGATTAACATCCAGGAAGGGGAACAAGTTTTCAGCAACCCTCTACCTTGATGGAACAGTCAAGTTCAAGGGTTTCGGATCTTAGCCTGTTGATGGGGTCCACGGAGGGCTCTAGGCCCACTGAAGTCTTGAATCCTGGGTTTGAAGCTTCCAGAAAATCCTTATAACATTAATAATAATTACCTTTAATTAAAAGGCATTACTGCTGCATATTTCTGACCCTTGGCTCGGCGAAATGCGAACAATACTTCTCTACTGAGTACTTCCTCTCAGAACTGTCTGTATAAGTCCCTCCATTTTGTTGGAACAATCCTTTATGTCAGTGGTGATCTTCTCCCTTAACTCGTCGTAATTTCTGGCTCTGTAGAGATACCTGGGCCTGCCGGCCTTGTTTCCAGTCTCCTTTATTCTCATGACTAAGTTCATCTCCAGTAGTTTGTTTAGGCTTCTGTTTATGGAGGCCTTGCTAAGTTTCAGCTCTCCCTCAATCTCCTCCGTCCCTCTTGGGGCACCCTTTATCAGGCTTAGGAGGACTGTTATATCGGTCTCCGATAGGCCGTAGCAGAAGGACAATATGTCCACGAGGTTAGCGTCCTTGCCTGAGGGCAACTTTATCCTTACGCCCTCGAAGGGCACACTGGGGAACTCCTCCATCTTTTCACTATAATACTAGATTCAATTGCCGTATAAATATTTATCGTTTTATATAACTACAACTGAGTTCCATGAATTTGAACCTATTTTCTGGTATTACTATATAGAGACTTAGTTGTCCCTAATCTCAATTTCAACAAAATAAAGGATTTCTCCCCTTAACCAAACGCGTGATCTTCTCAGAAATTAGGCAATTGTCGTGAATGAAGTTCTTTTAGCCTTTAATCAAGGATTATTTTCATATCTAGGCCCATTTTAGGTGGGAATTAGCCTGTTCTCCTTTTCCAGTAGGGAAAGAAACCTGGCATTCTCCTCCAATTCCTCTTTTCTAAACCTCAGGTCTCCCAGCAACTGTCTCATGTTGGAGCAGGAGAACTTTACACCTGAGTATCGAAGCAGTGACCTTATCTCCGACGGTAAGAATACCTTCGCTAGCCCTGTGGGAATTGAAAAGGACCTGTATTTCCTCCCCAATCCTGAGGCGAAGGCGGAGAAGAGTTCTCCTACGGATATTGGTTCACACTCGGTGGCGTAAAAGTAGGATCTAGGGGGCTTTGACTCAGCCATAATTTCTATTGCCCTGGAAATGTAGGTAGTGGATATGGGCATATAGTTTATGGCCAGTTTAGGAACTAAACCAATTTTCACTAGTTTGTAAATTGTGATGAATTGAACATGTGCGGCCAATTTACCGTAAACGAGGGTAGGCCGCATTATGGCGGCTGATGGGTTAACCGAGAGCACCTCCCTCTCGCCCTCCAACTTTGTCCTCTCAAAGGGAGTTGATGGAGAGAGACCATTTCCATGAGGTTCTTCCTCCTCTATCTCTGTACCCAATTGTCCCAGTGTGGCACCGCTTAGGTGGATGAATTTCTTTCCGACCGACATTTTGGCGAGGGCTTTGGGCACCTCAACGTTAGCCAACCTGAGCGTTTCCTCGTTCCCCTTCACATCCCCAACAAAATTCACGACGACCTCGGCCTTCTCTATCAACGGTCCCATTTCGTTCAGCCCAGCCCTGACGAAATTTACCCTGTTTCTCATCATCTCAATGTATTTGGACTTAACTGGATTGAGGTTCCTGTAGGTAACTGTGACCTCATGTTTCTTTGAGAGTTCCTCGGCAACTGCCGACGCTATGAAGCCGAGACCCACTAAGAGAAATCTCGTCACGAATTCAGGGATAGCTTCCCCAATAAAAAGACGCGGAAAGTCATCTTAACTCTCACTTGCTGATCCCAGCAGGAGGTACCCTCTCCTCTAGTCCCCTTCTGTTCTCCCTTCCCCTTATTGCCGACAGGATGGCGCCCACCGCCAATATCCCTATTGACACAATGAATGCCACATGTATACCTGCCAGGAACTTTGTGGTTAATCCTCCGACCAATGAACTTGTGCCGAGGAAGACCTGGAAGGCCACGTACCTAGGTATTGCAAGGGAGGCCACTGTTAACGTTATTACGTAACTAAGGAGTGTACCCATGTTGGATAATGTCCTCAGCACCCCCGACACTCCTCCATAGTATCCCCTGGCGGCGTTTGCCATAACTGCGCTATTGTTGGCCGGGTAGAATAGGGAGGAGCCAACTCCGCCTATTACCGTGGCTAAAATCACTAGGGAGTAGGGCGTATCTACCGACAATTTACTGTAAATTAAGGCCGCCACAATCATCAATAGTATTCCAGAAGTGGCAGGAATCCTAGAACCTATTTTGTCGGAGAGTCTTCCAGTCCAGGGAGCCGTGAGACTTGCTAGAACATATCCAGGCACAAGGAGGAGGGAGGCAGAGAACGGGGAGAGTCCTCTCACTCCTTGGAGATAGAGTATGAGAATGAAGGCAGTAGCCAGGTAGCCCATGCTCTGCAAGAAGGATGCCATGAGTGAACTAGCAAGTACCCTATTCCTGAATGCCTTGAAATCTATTGTGGGGTTGGCTACCTTCCTTTCCACAATAACGAAAGGTGCCAGAAGCGCTACACCAACCGCCGTGAGGGCTACGTTAAGGCTAGTCAAACCCTCACCAGCTATGTCGGAAGCACCATAGGATATCATGGCAAGGGAGAGTCCTAGGAGGATAACTCCACCCAAATCCACTTTCCTACTCACTCTTTCCTTGTCCTGAAGCACCCTAAGGCCAAGCAAGATCGCGGCAACTCCTATGGGGACATTTATATAGAAAATGAACCTCCATCCCACGAAGGTAGTTATTATTCCTCCCAATACTATACCAACTATTGCGCCCACGTTCCAACCTATGGAGGTGTAGCCGTAAGCCCTCCCCCTAGAGTTGGGAGGATAGTTGTCAGCTATTATGGCTCCTCCGTTGGCCTGCATCATTGACGCGCCAACAGCCTGTAGACCCCTTGAAACTATGAGGAATATGTCGGTTGGTGCAGCACCACACATTGCTGAGCCTATTGTAAAGACCAGGAAGCCTAAGTTGTATATCCTGGACCTTCCAAAGGAGTCCCCAAGTCTACCAAGCTGGGTGGTCATCACTGCAACCACCAGTATGTATAGCAGTATGACCCATATGATCGTGAATAGGTTTGACTTCAAGGACTGTACAATAGTGGGAAGTGCCAGGATTACTATTGTGGTATCAACGGCGCTCATTAGAGTTCCGAGCAGAACAACTAGTAACACAAGGTTGTTCCTGTTCATGGGTCACAGTCTCAAGCCATTAGTTAAAAAAATATCGAGAGCTCGATTTCAATTTGACTATAAAAGCAGAGACTCGTAGCCTTTTAATTGGGTTGTCTCTCATTAACCAGTGAATCACCCAGAGGAGAAGGCAGTCCTAGGTATAATTGGTGGGTCTGGCTTTTACGATCCAGACTTCATAACTCATAGAAAAGAGATAAAGGTCTATACCCCCTATGGGGAGCCCAGTGACTTTGTAACAGTTGGTAAGTTAGAGGGCGTATCTGTGGCCTTCATACCCAGACATGGAAAGGGTCATAGAATACCCCCTCATCGGATTAATCAACGGGCAAATATCTGGGCCCTAAGGGAGTTAGGGGTTAAGTGGGTGGTCTCGGTGTCGGCTGTGGGAAGCCTGAGGGATGACTATAGGCCTGGGGACTTCGTTATCCCTGATCAATTCATAGACATGACAAAGGGGAGACAGTACTCGTTCTTTGATGGACCAGTGGTAGCTCACGTTTCAATGGCCGATCCGTTCTGTGACGATCTTCGGCAACTACTATTAAGGGCGGCTCGCCTGAGCAATATTACGCTCAAGGAAAATGGAACTTACATTTGTATAGAGGGTCCCAGGTTCTCCACGAGGGCGGAGAGTAGGGTATGGAAGGAGGTGTTCAAGGCCGACATAGTTGGCATGACCTTGGTACCTGAGGTGAATCTGGCCTGTGAAGCTGGACTCTGCTATGCCTCACTGGCAGGAGTTACTGACTACGACGTTTATGCCGAGAGGCCTGTGACGGTTGAACAGGTCGAGGAGGTGACGAAGGGCAATACGGAGAAGGCCAAGACCATACTCAGGAAGTTGGCATCCATCCTTCCTGAGGAGCCAAATAGGGAAAGGTGTTCCTGTTGCGAGTCCCTCAAGAAGGCGTTGCTCTAAGCTCCCTTAAGTCAATGGAGCTCCATATCGATCTGCCTCAAATAATACTATTTGAGGGGAAAATGGAGTTACCCGCTTACGTCGCACTAAGGGCAATGTCCTACTTGGGACTGGACGTTACGACCATGGAGTTATATGAGTTCCTCTTTTCCTGGTTGCCATACAACGATCCCAAGGGTCGCATACTTCTACTAGCGGAGGAGGAGAGGAAGGAGTTCTTGGATGCCGCAAAAACCATGAATCTCAAATATGATATTCTACAGTGCACCGAGAATTTAACCCTCTGTGATCTCAGCCTTTCCCTCTCCCTGCTCAAGTTGACCCTCAAGAACGCCAGGGATCCCCGTTCGGCAAGGCTCTTGGAGCAACTGAATGACTTACGAGACCTTGATGAGTGGGCCCAGGAGAAGGTAAATCCAATTAGCGATCAACCTTCCTCATTGGTTCTCTCCCCTGTCCTCAAGCCAGCCAAGAGATCTGTGTCACATTACTCCGGCATTCAGGCCATGGATATGTGGGACCACGTGAGACAGGGTTCGGTTCTCCTATATACCGGGGTGGACTCCCATCTGGCCAGGAGGGAGTTAAGCCGAAAGAAGGAGTACGTGAACTCCATTCTCATTGATTCCGACCCAGTCCTTGCTCCCCTGTATGCGACGATTGTTGCGATCAAACTTCCAAAACTTAATAAACGATAGGGGGGAAGGTAAATACGTCCTTAGGTGGTATGTATTGAGCTCAGTTCAGGACTATTGGTTGCTGAAGAGAAAGGTCATAGACGGCATAGTCGAAAGGTTCCTGCAGAGCCATAGGGAATGGGAGCACGTTGATTTGAGTAGGTATGTGCTTAGGAACGGGAAAAGGTTAAGGGGCGTACTTATGATGCTCTTCTCCGAGGCCTTGGGTGCCACAGAGGAGGAGAGCTTAAAGGGTGCCTTGGCAGTGGAGATCTTGCATGGTGCGTCCCTGGCTCTAGACGACATAGTTGATGGGGACGTGGAGAGGAGGGGCGATAAATCAGCTTGGACCGTGTTCGGTAATAGGAGGGTCATCCTTGTTAGCAACTATTTGGTTCCCTTGGCCCTTAAGGACATTGAGACCTATGGTTACGACGCCCTTAGTACGAGCGTGAAGCTCTGGTTGGACACGGCAGAGGGCGCCCTGAAGGACTTATACGGTAGGTCTGAGGATTACTTTAAGATCATTGACCTCAAGACGGCGAGCCTGTTTAAGTTATCAATGGTCCTGGCTGCTTACTCCTCTGGGAGAAGGGATTTGGTCAATAAGATGCTTCTTGCAGGTAAATATCTGGGCTCAATATACCAACTCATGGACGATTACGTTGACTTCGTGAGGTATAGGAGAGGAGAAATTAAACAGTTGGAGGGAAGTGCCCTTTACCTCTACGAATATACAGATGGGGATCCAGAGTCCTTGGTTAATGAGACCGTGACTAAGCTAAAGGGTATGTACAAAGCGGAGATGTCCGCCGTGAAGTTCAATGAGACCTACGTGGAGCTAATAAACGGCCTTCCGGACCTTCTCATAGCGGCCATGTTAAGCGAGATTTAGTCCTCTGGAAATATGCCGTAACTCAGGCCGTCTTCCCTTTTCACCACTCCTACCCTAACCTTGGCCCCCACCCTTATCTTGGAGGGTTCCTCCATTACCCAGGCTAGGACCTTGAGCTCGTCCTTGGGAAGTTCAGCTATGCCCACAACGTAATCCTTGAATGTATTGAAGGACTTTGGCTTTACATTGATGACAGTGAACGTGGAGAGGTAACCGTGCGGGTCCGGCTCGAACCACTCCACCTCTTGGGATCCACACTCACTGCACCAACTTTGAGGGGGGAAATATCTGGCACCGCACTTCCTACATCTAGTGGCCAAGATCTTTCCTTCCTCCAGACCTTGGAAAAACCTTGAAACCCTTCCAACCGGGAGCTCATATTTGAGTCTCAATTCCCTGAGGTCGTGAAGAATTGGATCGCCTGTTTTCTTGTCCTTAATTATGTTGCTCAAGTTCACACCTCATATATCGTAACGTAAGCGTAGTGTCCAGTTCCACCAACGTTATGTGTCAATGCCCTCCCATTCCTTATGTCTGCCTGTCTTCCCTTCTCCGCCTTCCTTAACAATTGTTTGCTCACCTCAACGGCCATGGCTACTCCCGTCGCGCCTATTGGATGTCCCTTGGCCTTGAGCCCTCCATCCAAGTTCACAGGGATCCTTCCTCCCACCTGAGTCTGCCCCTCTCTAAGTAGCTTCACTCCCTCGCCACGGGCGGCGAAGTTCAGGTCCTCATAGGCCATGACTTCCGCAACTGTGAAACAATCATGTACTGTAGCCACGTCTATATGTTTCCAGGGTGCGCTTTGATCCACATTGGCTGAGGCGTACGCTGTTCTGGCGGCCTCCACCGAGGCCTCAAGGGAAGTGAAGCTCCTTCTCCTGCTCAAATTTGAGGTACCGTTAGCCACACCCAACCCTGTTATCCACACTGGAGTGTCCGTGAGTTCCTTTGCCACACGTGACGAAGCTAAGACTACGGCCGCCGCACCATCGGTTATTGGTGACGAATCCAGGAGTTTCACCGGCCACGCTACATATTTACTTTTCATGACCTCCTCCAATGTGACTGGGTTCCTGAACTGGGCATATGGATTGTATTGGGCATATCCGTGGTTCTTGACTGAAACCAGTGCGAAGTCCTCTTCCTTGGAGTCGTATTTTTTCATGTAGGCAGTCTGATGCAGAGCATAATAACCAGGGAAAGTGAGGCCAAAGAACTCGTACTCCCACATGTAGTTTCCAGCCCTCCCTATCAACTCAACCGCTGTTTCCGTATCAACCTCATGCATCTTCTCCACTCCAAGGGCTAATACTATATCAGCCCTCCCTGAAGCTATCATGTCGTAAGCCGTATGTATGGCGGAGCTTCCGCTGGCACAGGCTGCCTCCACCCTAAGGGTCGGAACGTTTCTTACCCCAAGAGCTTCTCCCACCACAACAGCTGGGAGTTCCTCTGAGCTCCACATTCCTACGTTAGACACGACCAATCCTTTGACCTCCTTCCCCTCTATGCCTGCTGACCTCATCGCCTCAGCTCCGGCCTCCCATGAGAGTTCGGACAGTGACGCATCCGTTCTTCTCCCGAACTTAGTTATTCCGTAACCTACAATTCCGACCTTTCGTTCCATGATTACTTTTTCCACGTGGCAACTATTTAAGCAGAGACTTTTCAACCTTCCAAATATTCCTCGCTGGGAAGGTGGGGTTGCCTCCTTGAGCTTTAATGGAAAATTCAGAAGGGCGACACCCGCCTCAAAAGGAGTTCAATTCACTTCTGTACGTTTTGCTGCTCCATTTTTCTCACGTATAGGGTTAACCCCTCCTTCTTCACCACCACTACTAAATCTCCCTTCTTTAAGTCCTGTTCGGGAATGGCCTTCCAGAGCTCGCCGTTGAGCAGAACGTAGCCCTCCGTTCCTCCCTTTATATCTTCATTGGCCTTAGCCTTAAGTCCCTCGTACTTATATGGATTCATTCCCCTAGTTTTGATCAGTGTATTTGTCAATCTATAGGTCACGAAGCCCAAGATTACGAAGGCAGGTACGTCCACCACAGGATCCGATATGAATCCGGTTACGACCAGTAGTCCTATCACAACTGCGATAATTATAATGGGAATCACTGCATGAAGAGCCATATGATCATTTTTATTATCCAGGCTTTAAACCTTCTTTAATCGAATTGAGGTACATAGCGATCGTTATATTGGTCATACTTTTCCTACCGATGGCAGGGATAAGTTCGGTCTCCCAGGTGGGGCGGGCATTCCCTATGGGCATATCCACTTTCTCGCTAGCCTCTGCCACTGACACTCCATTTGTAGAGGGAGTAATCAACGTGAGCTACCTTTCGTTAGGTGACGATCTACTCAGCGGCGGAACATATTTAGGCTCCGGTAACGCCTCCCTCCAACTTAACGCCATAATAGACGGAAAATTCTGGGCCCAGGACGTAGCTCTCTTCCATCAGCTCTCCGCTAACACCTTCCAAGTTACAATGGTCATTAACTTTTGGAACTTCTCAGGTCCCGTTACGTTCAAGGGTAACACCTCCACCTATCAAGGGTTAGGCGTTCTATGTTATGTGGGTCCGACTTTCACATTGCAGACTCCCTTTAGCCTCGCCCTTTACATGAATTCCACTGGTCGCTTAAGTTTCGGCTATGAGCTGCATGGGGTCAAAACTGTCTTCTACAGTTTACCGAGCGTCGGACAGTTCCTCATCGGTGGGATCTCCCTGGTGGGTGTTCCAAACGACCTCGAGTTCGTGTGGGGCGGTCCAGGGGGTGGGAGTATAGTGCAGATGAGCGTGACAGCGCAGAGCAACCTCTACTACCTTAATGGAGGGCAGATGGTTAAGCCGCCCATAGCATTTTCCACTGGATTCGACACGGCGGAGGCCGCTGAGGGTGTGTACGTCTCCGCCAACCTAAGTCAGCCCTTCAATCCCGTCACACTCCAATCCCCAGGACCAGATGACCAAGCCATACTTTGGCCCGTTCCCCCCACCATGAACCTCAACTATTCCTCCCATTCGGCAATAGTCTCCCTTAGTCTCAACGGGAGGCCCCTTCCCTATCAGGAGGTGGAGCTTGAGACAATCACAATCACCGGACCGAAGGTGGTGAGCACTGCCTACACCTCCAATCAGGGCGTTGTGTTATTTAACGGTGTCAATAATAGTCTTTTCGTGACCGTATTTCCAGGGAACTTCACCTTAGCCCCTACATTCGCCGTATCTTCTCCTGGTCTCTCGTCCTTCTTCCAGTCCCTGACTAACGCCTATCACGACCTTTCCTCCTTCCTCTCAAGCTACAATTACAAACACGCCTTATCGTCCTTCTTTAAGGGGGCGAGATATAGGCAGCCCTCCTACTCCCCATTGGAGTTAATAACCCTATACGTGGGCGCCTTGGCCGTGGGCGTGGTGCTGGCTGTGGTGGTTAGGGAGAGACGGGATTAACTTAACCTACGAAGAGCTGCACTCCCTTCAATTTTCCATCTTCGAAGTTAATGATGGCCCCTTGGAGCATGCCTGCGGAATATTGACTTCCCGGGTTCAATACAACGGTGTCCCCCAACTTTCCAGTCCCCCTGGATTCATGTATGTGCCCGTGTATCCCCAGCAATGGCTTAGTCTCCTCCAGAAGTTTTCTTACGGACTTTGAACCAACGTGAGTCATTACCACCTCACCACCTCTCACCACGACCCTCAGGTCAGGGGTAAGTTCAGGAGCGTTGTCCAGTAGCGTTCCGTAGGGAGGGGCGTGAAGATTGTAAATTGAGTTTCTTGGTTCCCTTAGCTTGTTCACCATTGACTTGAGTTCCGAGTATAGCCTATCCTCATCCATTTCCCTCGGTGTATTCCAGGGCGTAGGATTAACGTAACCGAAACTTATCATTTCATGGCCAGCTATCTCCACTACCTTACCCTCCGATACCTCCATGAGTTCCGACTCCTTCAATACGTCGAAGAGGAAAGAAGGATCGTCATTGCCCAAATTAACGTAAAATGGTATCCTCCTCTCCTTAGTCTTCTCTTCAGTAATCCTGAACCAGTCCCTTAGGACGTCTTCCATGGCCTGTTGGAATGCCTTATCTCTCTTCCTGGGGTCCTCGTTTAACTCTTGAAGTCCCTTCCTATCCACTATTACGTGATAGTCCCCTCTCCTCCTGAGCTCCTTTACGTATTGGTCCAATCCCCCCCGTCCAACTACCTTTCCGTCGATCTCGTACTTTCCCTCTCCTAGATTCAGGATTGGAACAAGTGCCTTTCCCGCAAGGTCCCCGCCTATTATCATTACGTCTGCCCTATACATGTTGGCCGCATTTAGGAACTTCCTGAACGTTGTCTCCGAACCGTGGACGTCGGAAGCGTAGAGAACTCTCACGTTTCCTTTCCTTTCGTCTGTCTCTCCTCTCTTGAAGAGCCTCACAGTAACCATGCGTGAATCCCACTAAAAAACGTTTCAATCGACTCATTCTGGTGGTATTTCCTTAAATATCATATCGAACTCTATTCCCTGTCTCTTTCTAATTGCCTTGGCCACGTAGAATATGGCGAAGAGAACTATGAACGTGCCGGCGAGTATTGCGTAACCTACTAGACTATCGGCCCCTATTGCAGGTACTGTTAGATATTGGTAGAAGGTAAAAAGGAGGTAGGGAATGGACACAGCAGCCGCTGCCTTAACCCAAGGTGAGGATTCCCTCTTCAGGGCGGCCAAGGAGACAACTGTCAGCGGGAATAATAGGATGATGGCCACAGCGACGCTGGAAAGGAGGAACGCCACTGCTGATGTAACTGGTAGGGTGAATATTATGAGGCCTACCAGTCCAGCTAACATGGAAGTTATTACGGCCTTCATGGGTACATGGTACTTCTCGTTAACGTCTCCCAAGGAATCTGGGAGAATCCTGTCCATGGAGTAGGAGAGCAGAAGTCTACTTCCCACGAATGACGCGCTGGCCAAATACATTAGCAATTGAAGTATACTGACCAACGCAAAGAGAATGGCGAGGATCGGTGTACCACTGGCCACCCCCTCCAATAAGTCAAGATATGGGGTGGGTATGGGTAGCTGTCCCGCCACAGAGAGCTGAAGCAACTTGGAAGTGAAACCGTAACCCCACTGAACGTACTCCAGATAGGTCGAAACGCTAAATATGGCGGCCATGGCCAACAAGGTTCCCAAAATGCTTATGGGCATGTTCCTTCTGGCGTTCTTAACCTCTCCTGCAATGTACACCGTACTTATGATATAGGATAGGCCGACAACGTAAACTGGATTAAGGGCCAAAGTCGTCCCTATGTCGTTGTATGGAGGTACGGTCACGTTAGAGGACTGCACTGAGGAGACGGAGGAATGGTAAAAGGCCATGAAGTTATTGAGCTCAGCCAACGCCCTTCCGTGGGGTACTGCCGCCTCCACACCTATCATGAGAACAACTGTAAGAATCACCAGGGGAATGATCACTCTCTGTACCGCCCTATACACCTTATTTCCGCCCAACGGAAGCAGTCCTAGGGCAACTATCTCGACCGCCCCAATGGCCAATATGTAATATGGATTATTGCCTATTGCGGTGGCAAACGCCACCAGGGAGGGATTTCCAGTGTAAAATCCAATTAGGTCAAGGAGTGGTATGAGGCCGAAGGTTTGAAGTGTTATTCCGGTTATTCCCATGAATAGAGGCACAGTGGCCACGAAATAACCTGCGTTTCCAACGAAGCCCAATGCCGGGTGAAGGTTTCTACTCACATACACGTAATCGGCCGCAGTTCTCGGAACCTTGGAGGCTATTTGTGAGAACACGTACCCCGCCAAAAAGAATCCAGCCAAGGGGAGGAGAAGTCCAACCAGCGGATTCCCTCCCACCAAGGGGGCCGTGGAGCTTACGTAATATGTGGAGAATAGAAGCCCTACCAAAGCGATGTTGAACCATATTGCATCCGCTATGCCGAACTCCCTAACCAGACCAGAGGACTCTCTGAGGAATACACCTCTTTTCTCTGACCCCATGGAGGCAGCAGTAGTTGTACATCTAATTTACTTTACCATCCTGCTATTTGTACTTTGTACAATTCTTTTGTCTTTCAAGCCGATTGTCACTTGCTGACCTCCTCCCCGCCCTAAAGGGCGAGGGTTCCCCCAGGGCGGATCATAGGTTTGTGGTTTACCGCCTTCATTTTCATCACTTCATAGCTAGTGGGATTTACCCACCCCGCTCCATTCGTCCAGCGGTAGACCACAGGCTGGGTCTTCAGCCCGTTACCCCTATCCCTCACCGTGAGTTGCCCCCTACTCACGGATCTTAGGGACTCGGGGATATGTAGAATATTTACCGCCCCATTGAGATCCGCATTTATGACTTTCCCTATGCGGGGACACTTAAACAAACCACGTTTAATACGCCCATCCTCATGGGCTTCCCCGCATAGGGAGCAAGTCCTAGAGGTATAGGATTCGTCTACTTTCGTTATCTTAATCCCTAATTCCTCTCCTATCTCCTCAAAACGCCTAATAACCCGTAATTCCAAAAGTTCACCGTGAGTTTATTGCCGTGTTTCCTGTTAATCTCTTTAGGATAGCCTATAACGACCTCGCCTACACCCTTTTCTCTTAACTCCTCCATTATCTTCCTAACCATACTGTTTAACGCGTGTTTTAAGAACCTACTCCTCTTATCGTAAAGGAGTTTAAGCTTCCTACTCCTCATTTGCCCATGTCTAGCTAAAACTTTCTGAACTCTACTCACCCTCTTACTATAATACTCGTATCGAGAGAGAACACCACCACCCTTGAAAATATACCATGTTCCGTCCTCAACATATACTGTTGCCAAGTTAACGATCCCTAGATCTACGGAAGCCCTTAAATTACCCTTACCTTTGATTACATTTTCGACTTCAACTGGAATATGAGCATACCAACTCCTCCCATCATAAATTACCTCTAGTCTACCTTGCTTCCCATGCCACTTAAGTTTCCCTTTAAACCTCAACGCTAGCTTGAAGTCCTTCAGATAAATAATCCTCTTGTCTTCATCCACCTCATAACGGTCGTTCCTAATGACTACTATTAGTTTATATTTTCCACTCTTATCCTTCCAATAGCCTGGAGGTCTAGGTTTAATCCACTTTGGTAACTTCCCCTCCTTCTTTTTCTTAATTAGGGAGAAGAAGCTCCTCCAAACCTCAGCGTTCTTCCTAGCAACTTGTTGTGCGTTAACCTTTAGTACATGTTTGTACTTCTCATATACCTCCTTTTCCATGTTGGTAAAATCGACTCTTCCCCCTTTCTTAAACTGTTGCATTCTTAACCAGTTCACTTCGTTCCAACATTTGGCAGTCATTATAGCTAGTTCCTTCAGCTTCTCGTGGATGTTTTTATCCACTATTAGTTTAACTACGTTAGTTCTTTTCATTCTCTTTCCCCCACTGTTCTTCAATGTATTTCCTTATTGTCTCGTTTGATACATTACCAGCTGTTGACACGAAGTAGCTTCTTGTCCAGAGTTTTCCCTTAGTTCTTAGTTCTGGGAATTTCTTCAAAACTAGTCTAGCAGACTTCCCCTTGAAGTAGTTCGCTAAATATGATGGTGAATATCTAGGTGGGCAGTTTACGAACAAGTGTATGTGGTCTGGCATTACTTCTAGGGCAATTATTTCGCAACCTAATTCCTTAGCGATTGACTTCAAGATCTCTTTAATGTATTCAGCAACATCTTCAACCAACAAGTCTCTTCGGTACTTAGGAATCCATACGAAGTGATAGTTGCATAGGTATTTTACATGTCTCGTTGATTTATATTCCACAATACTTTAAAGTGTTCAGAGTTTATAAGCATTTACCCCGCCCCTAGAAGGGGCGAGGCTTGTCGTTCATTTTGTCATATTGAGGTCCTGATTAGCCATACTGACAAGACATACGCAGCAGTTATGGGATTTTCCCTCAGGTAGCGCTCTGCAATCTAGGTGAAATCCAATAACTGCTGACATACGTTTAACCACATACATTGGCCCAAAGTCGTGAGGTCCACTTATACCCGCATCAGCTCCGAAGTCACCGCTCGTCTAGTACGTGGTCCTAGCCTGTTCCCTCAGGAAGGAAAGCAGGTAATAGGGTCCTCCGGCGTTCCTACCCGTGAGACCTGAGTCCTTCCATCCACCGAAGGGCTGAACTCCGGGCATGGCCCCCGTTGTGGAACCGACCTCCCTATTGGCGTAAACCACGCCGGCCTCTACGTTCCTGAAGAAGTACTCTACCTCTCTCTCATCCTCTGAAAATATGCCTGCCGTAAGCCCGTAGTCGACGTCATTCACGAGCCTCACTGCTTCCTCCAGGTTCCTCACAGACTTGACCAGGACTATGGGGACGAATAGCTCAGTCTTCCAAAGGGAGCTGGTGTAGGGGACGTCTGTGATCACAGTCGGTTCCACCAGGTAAGTCTTAGTGTCTTCCCTCACCTTTCCGCCCACTAGAACCTTGCCACCTTCGCTCAGGGCTTGATCCACGAACTTCCTGAACTTCTCCAAAGCCTGCTTGTTTATAAGTGGACCCATGAAGGTCGTCCTCTGCCTCGGATCGCCTATCTGAGTCGTGTCAGCCCTAGCCTTCAATCTTCTCAGGAACTCTTCATAAACTCCCTCCTCCACAAAAACCCTGGAAGTGGCACTGCACTTCTGTCCGTCGAAACCGAAGGCACCTCTGTAAGTCCCCTCCACCGCTTTCTTCAGGTCTGCCTTAACAGTCACCACCGTGGCGTTCTTCCCACCGAGCTCCAACACTGCCGGCCTAGGCCTCAGATTGACGAAGACCTTCAGTAAGCGATGCCCTACCTCCCTCGAACCGGTGAATGCAAAACCAGCAACATTCAGATCGGTCTCCAATACTCGGGAGACCTCCTCCCCTGGAGTCGTAACGTAATTGATTGCGTCTGCTGGGAAACCTGCCCTCCTGAGAACCTGTACTAACTTGAACGCTGATAGTGGAGTGTCTGAGGAAGGCTTTATCACGACGGTGTTACCAGTTATTAGGGCTCCCAAGGCCATAGTGGCCGTGATGGCGAGAGGGAAGTTAAAGGGTGAGATTATCAACCAAGGTCCGTAGGGTCGCATAACCGACACTCCCCTCTCGTTCTTGTATATTCTCCCTTCCATCTCCTTGACATAACCTCTGTTCTCTTCCAGTACCTGAGCGTAATAGTTGAAGTAGTCAATAGTCTCGTCTACCTCTGCCACACTTTCCGTCCTTATCTTACCGTTCTCGTAGGTTATCGTGGCAGCCAGTTCATACTTCATCCTCCTGAGCTCGTTTGCAGCCCTCACTGTGAACTCAACTCTGTCCTTCCAGTCCGAATCCCTCCAATCTCTGAATGCGTCTTTAGCGTTGGAGACTGCTAGCTTCACTAGCGATGAATCCGCCTTCTGGAAGATACCCAAGGTCAGGGACGTGTCGATAGGGGATCTAACCTCAATCTTCTCACGTGTCTTGAGCTCTCTATCACCTAGGAGTATCGGGTACTCTCTCCCGAGTTCCTCCGAGACCTTCTTCAGTCCCTCCTCGAATAACTTATGAAACTCCTCTTCTCTCCCTTCCTGTACGTATCTCTGATAGGTCTTCTCGTTTACGAAAGGCATGTATTATACTATACATATTCCCTAAATTAACCTTAGGATGGAGGCACGATGAATAAGAAAAACAACGATATTACAATACAGAAAATGCTTAAATGACACAAATTTGCTTATACATCATGACAAGCTCGATAGCAGGAAGAATTGAGAGGCTTCCCTGGACCTCGTTTCACACAAGGTTAGTAGTCCTCCTAGCCTTGGGAGAATTTTTTGAGCTTTACGACCTCTTCAATGCAGGGTTCACAGTTCAACCCGTCTCGAAGTTTTTCGCTATCCCCACCACGGTGACCATCTTTGATATCATTGCGGTCTTCTTCCTTGGGGCCTTCGTAGGATGTGTGTTGTTCTCCTACATTGGGGACTCTACGGGAAGGAGGACAGCACTGCTGTTAAACTTGGGCATAATGAGCTTGGGTTTACTGCTCACACCTTTCTCCCCAAATCCTGAAGTGCTGGCGTTACTCAGGTTCATAACGGGTCTTGGAGTGGGCCCAGAGGCCCTGATAGTTATCGATATACTGACCACAGAGTTCTTTCCCTCAAAGCTCAGGGGCAGAGCCCTATCTACTGCCTACACCATTGCTTGGCTCGCCCCTCTAACCGTAGCTCTCTTGGCTTACTTCCTCATTCCCAGGACAATAGTCCTACAAGGTTGGCAGTGGCTCTACATAATTGGCGGTTTGGGAGTAATATTGATCATCCCCTTTAGGTTCCTTATACCTGAGTCGCCTAGGTGGTTGGAGACCAGGGGAAGGTTGGAAGATGCGGAAAAAATTTTGTCAAAAATGGAAGAGATAGCCAGGAGGGAGAAGGGAGAGCTACCACCACCGTTTCAGATCAAAGTTCCTACCATCACGAGAGTCCCCATATCTGAGCTCTTCTCAAAGGCATATAGGAAGAGAACCATAATGCTGTGGATTTTCGAGTTCCTACAGACCGGAGTGTATTACGGTTTCGCTTCCTTGGCACCTACGGTTCTGTTCCAGAAGGGTTTCACTCTAGTCCATACATTAGAGTACTCAGTGTTGATCTACTCATCCTATTTCCTCTCCTCGCTGGTCTCAATAGCTGTCATAGATAGCGTGAGGTTCGACAGGAAGTATCAAGTAGGAGGCGTCGCGTTATTGATGGGAATCGTGGGGCTTCTGTTCGGTTTGGCCAGCTCCGCAACCGAAGTGATCACGACTGGTTTCACTTTTGGTTTTCTCTCCAACATATTCTCCAACTCATTTCATCAGTACGGAGCAGAGCTTTACCCAACTAGGATTAGATCTTTCGCTGACGGTGTTCAATACTCCCTGAGCAGGTTAGGTAACTTCGTTTGGTTAAGTCTTCTGCCTCTAGTCCTTAAGAGTTACGGTCCCTTCTATATGTACGTAGTAGTCTTCGTCTTCGCCGTTATTGTGTTCTTGGACGTCGTAGCTTTGGGGCCTAGGGCGTCTAGGGTGGAACTGGAGGAACTCTCCACATAGAACGCTCGTGAAGGGTACGTTATCCCATTTTAAGATGTTTGTTTTGTTTCTCCCGCCGCGAATTCTGTACCTAAAACTCCAGTTTGACCCTACACCTTCACTTCAATCATTTTACATCCCATCATTATTGAATGTATGAAAACCTATTTTCTAGTATAACAGCGTTTATTAGATTTCGCCTGATTACAGGGTGATATTTAAGGGAAAGTCCCATAACTGCTTGTATAAAAAGGATTAAGCCCATCTTGATCGGGGAAGAGAAAGTGAACTTACATCAAAATTTCAGTGAAATTGTTAAATCACGAAAATTATACATAAATGAAGTGAATCGTAAGGGACATCTGAGTAGCCCGCTTTGTGGAGGTAGCCCTAGTCAACTTCTCCTTATTAAACCGTAGATCAATATTGCTAGACCTATGAAACTGACTAAGGCCCCAACTATGAACAAGACCCCGCCAAACTCTGTCATACTTGTAATTGACGTCGAGGCCACAGTGAACTTGACCACTGAAGTTCCGTTGTTCTCAATGGAAAGTACAGGAGAACTACCGTTCAGGACTAACGACATTGATCCTGATAGACTTTCCTGTTTAAGGAGCGTTCCCCCATCTACTACGACACGCAATGGATAACTTGAGTTAAAGGTAAGGGCAACACTATCCAGTCCTGGCCTTAACTCCTTGACCACTGATTGTCCGGGTGGTAGGTTTCCAGAGTACACCATCACGTAAGGTGTAACCTCCGAGAAGCCTATGAACGCCATTACTACTCCCAATAGGATGATAACGAGACCAACAAGTACCACTTTCTTTTTCATGCTAAAAGCTCGTCCTAGAGAACTTTAAGCCTTTGCAGAGGTGCTTGCGCACACGTGGTAAACCACCTCGCCCTAGCGGACGGGGCTTCCTGCTTCCTTGCCCAGCGGGTGGAGGGAGGAGCTCCACAGGCACTACGGGCCACCAGTCCTGATCTCTTGAGCACGTTTAGGGAAGCGTTGTAGTCAAGGTCTGTTACCCGACTGCAGAGAACACGCGATCTGCTGAGGTCGAGTCCTTCACGTGTACGCACCTGGCACAGGCCTTGGAGGTACATGATGGTTCGACGAGGACCAGTTCCTTGCCGTACTTCTCCACCCGGTACTTCAGGACGGTCTCGAGCTCGTGGAACGCGACGTCGCGGAGCCTCATCCTCCTTGAGGACCTACCCACCAGTTCCTTAACTTGAACGTCCCCCATGACGACCACGTCGCACTTCTCGGGGAAGTGTTCGCCCAACCCCACGTTC